>Ga0325404_1005560_pt1 | contig 13245 bp, 12 predicted proteins | sample PopdelMetagenome_18_FD_205664 | JGI IMG/M metagenome (GOLD analysis project Ga0325404, IMG submission 205664) | Populus deltoides microbial communities from Bellville, Georgia, United States - Xylem-Control-R1 | ecosystem: Host-associated > Plants > Phyllosphere > Stem > Wood/Secondary xylem... | reverse complement strand
CTAATTTTGCTGAAGATGACGCTGGTGTTGATGCCAAGAGCCCATTTTGCTTGGCTCAGGTGACGGCTTCACGCGGATAGAAAGGTTCGTGGTAGTGTGGGGCATGTAATGATGAAATAGTTACCCTCAGAGTGGACTGTTTGCCCAGTAGAATTGCGTCCTTACGTGTTGTCGAACTTTTTATGGACTTCTACTTTATCCAAAGCAATATTTACTGTGTTCCAGTTTCGAGTCCACATAAATATGTCAGCTTATTTTTTGCTTTTGAACATTAAACATGCTGCTGCAATATGCTCCATGGTTAATCACCGTATAAGTGGCCAGCACTATGCTACGAACTGGTTTAATTTTTTTAAATATATAAAAATACACTTATATGATAATAATGTTTTTTAAAGTGCTAGAAAGATTTGGGATCTCGTTGATTTGAATTGAATTTTAAATTTATTGATTAATTTAATAATATAATTATAAAAAATTGCAAACGATAATTACTAAAAAAAATAAATATTTGTCAATATTATTAAAAAATACACTCTAAATATTCTTAAAATATTTAAATGATTTTTTAACAAAAAAAAATCAATGAAAATAAGATAATCTTAAAGAGAAAAATAAATAAAAAAATAAGTTTAATTATCGACATATTAAACATAATAAGACTAACTAAAAAAAATTAATTTTAAAAAGGATAAAAAAACTGAAAACATGTTAAATTCATGGCTTGATCATGACATCATAAGAACATTGTACAAAAGAAATTAAATAAAATAATGGAGAAAAAGAAATTGAATAAAATAATGGAGAAAGCAAAGCTGAGAAAAAAATCAACTAAAAAAACTTCAAAAAGCATTAAAAGAAAAATAAATAATAATTTAAAAAACGAGAACTTAAATTGATACAAATACAAATTAACATGACACATTTAATTTTGAAATGGAAGGTGCAAAACCCGAGGTGATGAGAGAGAAAGAGAAGAAGAAAAATAGTTTTTAAATTATATTGCAGATATGTTCGACTTTATATAATATTTTTTTATGGCACGATTTTATTTAGACAATTTTATTTGTGTTTATCTTTTAAGCCATGATTTTTTTCGGGTATGGATTTATCTTTTATTAATTTAAATAAATAAGTTCAGTAAATATAATAAGACACATGTTTTATTTTATATTATGTTATACTCTTTATTAGTGCCTTCCTACACTCCTTCATTATTATGTTCTTTCATAATCATCAAGTTCATTTGAATTTCTTAAAGTTCATTTGAATTTATATCTTTTTATGACCTTTGAGCTTACAAGTATTTATGTACATGTATCTATAAATAGGAGCATTTTTGAAAGAATATGATATACACGTAACTAGAAATTCATATGAAATAAAAGTGTTCTATCTTGATCCCCTAATCTCCATTGTTCTTATATATTCTATTTACTCTTTATTAATTATATTGTTTTATTATTGTATGCTTCTTAAGATATAGTTTTATAATATATTATCAGCACAAATTGCTTCTCGCTTTCATCTTGAAGCAGACAATCATATTTGGTAAGAAGTAGAAGCATGAATTTCTCCTCATTTTCATCTTGAAGCAGATAATCATATCTGGTTTGTTGATAAGAAGTAGAATGTATGTTTTTCTATTGTTGTTGTATGTTCTACATTCTATTTTGAGATCAAGTATATATGATGGAAACCTGTGACAAAATCTTAAGATTATTCTCAGGTGTAATAACGTCACGTACTGATCTTCATTTTATATTTATATTTTTATAAATATTTTTCTATGTTCCAATATATATATATAACCAAATTTCTAAAGTATTGATTTTTTTTACAAAGTAACAATAACAAACCTAGCCAAACTTGAGTTTGTGGCACTTGATATTACAAGCAAGAATTATTTATCATGGATCCCGAATACCAAAATTCACCTGGATATCATGGGTCTTGGAGACACCATTAAAAATGATAATAAAGTATCTAGTCAAAACAATGTGAAAATCATGATTTTCTTACGCCGTCATCTCTATAAGGAGTTCATGATAGAGTATCTTACCATCAAAGATCCCCTTATTCTTTGGCAAATTTCGAAAGAAAGATATGACCATCAAAAGACAGTTATTCTCCCAAAAGCTCGTTATGATTGGATACATTTATGATTGCAGAATTTTTAATCAGTAAGTGAATATAATTCTTCAATGTTTAATATCAGTTATAAATTGAAACTATTTGAAGACAATATCGTCGATAATGATATGTTAGAAAAAACTTTCTCTACTTTTCATGCCTCGAATATGCTCCTGCAGTAGCAATATAGAGAATGTGGTTTTAAGAAATATTATGAATTGGTTTCATGTCTCCTTGTGGCTGAACAAAATAATGAGCTTTTAATTAAAAATCATGAATCATGACCAACTGGTTCAACTCCATTCCCTGAAATGAATGCTACGAGATATAATAATAATTATGGTCGTGGTCGTAATAGAGACCGAGGACGTGGCCATGAGAGAAGATTGTTTAATTACCGCAACTATAATGGTTGTAATTCATCAAATTCTTACAAACCTTCACAGAATGAGGAGAAACAAGAAAAGGGAAAGAATATACATAGTGGAGATACCAAGAAGGTAGAAAATACCTGTTATCGATGTGGAATGAAAGGACATTGGTCTCGTATCTATCGTATGACCAAACATCTTATTGATTTATATCAGTCTTCATTAAAAAGAAAGGAGAAGAACATATAAATAATTTTTTCTCACCCATAATCAAGGTAATGATGATATTTATCCTTTGGATATGACACACCTTGACGTTGCAGATTTTTTTGAGCAAGCTAATGAGAAAGTTAATATATCTCGTAATAATAATAATTAGTTAATATAACAATGTGAGAATTTAAAATTATGTTTATCTTTTCAGTGTGTTTCCTTTATGCTAGTATATTTCAACATATTTTGTTTTCTTTCTTTCATGTTGACTTATTTAATGAAAAAGATTATGTTGTAATAATTATGTCTTATTATAAACTTATTATATATTTATTCCTTTTCATGAAGAAAATATGGATTCACGTCATGCTGTAAATAAGTCCAATATCAGTGGTGGAGAAATATGCTTAGCAGATAATGCAACGACACATACCATTCTCAAGCATAAGCATTATTTTTCAAATATGAGAATGATGAAAGTAAAAGTGAATATAATATAAGGTTCAACAGACTTGATTGAAGGCTCTGGAAGAGCTAATATAATGCTTCCTAATGGAACAATATTTATTATTGATAATGCTTTGTTCTCTACTAAATTAAGGAGAAATCTACTAAAATTTCAAAGATATACGACTTAACGGACATCATATTAAGACTGCCAATGCCAATGGTATAAAATATATTTACATTGTATCAAATGTCTCTACTGGAAAATAAATATTGGAAAAATTACTCATTTTATCTTCAGGTTTGTACTATATAAGTATTAGTACAATCCAAGTCAATGCAATAATGAACTAGAAGTATAATGAACCAAATAATTTTATTATTTGCTATGACTGGTTGGGTCATCCTAGATCAATAATAATGCGAAGAATTATCTAGAATTCACATGGTCATCCATTGAAAAACTAGAGGATTCTTTAATTCAAGGAATTCTCGTGTGCTACTTGTTCTCAAGGCAAATTGGTTATTAGACCATCACCAGCTAAAGATGGGACTGAATCCCCAAGATTTCTGAAACGTATTCAAGGTGATATTTTGTGGGCCCATTCACCCACCATGTGGACCATTTATATACTTTATGGTTTTAGTAGATGCATCTACAAGATGGTCATATGTGTGTTTATTATCAACTCGCAACCTGTCGTTTGTGAGATTACTTGCTCAAATTATTAGATTACGAGCATAATTTTCAGATTATATAATCAAGACTATTCGTCTTGACAATGCTGGTGAATTCACATCTCAAGAATTTAATGATTATTGCATGTCACTTGGGATAAACATTGAACATCTTGTTGCCCATATTCATACTCAAAATGGTCATGTTGAATCACTATTTAAACGCCTCTAGTTATTTGTAAGACCACTACTTATGAGAACAAAACTTCTTGTCTTTACTTGGAGGCACGTCGTTGTTTTATATGCAACAACACTTATACATATTAAGCTAACAACGTGTCATAAATTCTCCCCATTACAATTGGTTTTCGGTCATAAGCCAAACATTTTCCATCTAAGAATATTTGGTTGTGCGGTATGTGTTCCAATTTATCAGCCACAACATACAAAGATGGGTCCTCAAATAAGATTGGGAATATATATTGGGTTTGATTCCCTATCAATAATTAAATATCTTGAGCTCTTAACAAGTGATTCATTTACGACACGATTTGCCGATTGTTATTTTGATTAGACTATGTTTCCAGCATTAGGGGAGAAATTAACAGCTGGATAAAGATATTACATGGAATGCATTGTCGTTATTGAATTTTGATTCTCATACAAAACAATATGAATAAAAAGTTTAAAAGATACTTCTTTTGTAAGACACAAATCAACTATCAAATGCATTCACTAACTCAAAAAGAGTAACCAAATCTCGTATACCAGCTGTAAATGCGCCAATCCGGATTGAAGTCCCAGCAGAACATTCCACTTACATTATAGCACATAAGTCTACGGCATACTAGAAGCATGGTAGACCAATTGGTTGAAAAGACAAAAATCCTTAGAAAAGAAAATGAGTAAATAATCAAATTGGCATTATTAAAAAAGAAAATGAGGAGATAGACATAACTAATCATAAAACCCCAGAAAAAGGTTCAGGTACTTGAAAACAGTAAAAATAAGGAGATCTCGATAAGTTATGTCTCTATAAAGAAAAGATGGAACCGAAATGAAATATTTATCGATAATATTTTTCATATAATATATCTTTTGATGAAAATGAGGATCTTGAGCCTAAATCTGTCGAAAAATGTCAACGTAGAAATGATTGGCCAAAATGAAAAGAAGCAATCCAGACAAAATTAAATTCATTTACAAAACGTAAAGTTTTTGGACCTGTAGTCCAGACACCTAAAGGTGTAAAACTAGTTGGATACAAATGGGTATTTGTGTGAAAACAAAATGAAGAAAATGAAATCGTAAGATATAAAGCACGACTTATGGCACAAGGATTTTTATGAAGACCTGACATTGATTATGATGAAACATATTCTCCTATAGTAGATGTAATTATATTTTAGTATCTCATTAGCCTGACAACTCATGAAAGGCTAGATATGTGTTTGATGGATGTAGTCACAACCTATTTATATAGGTTAGTTGATAATGATGTTTATATTAAAATCCCTGAAAGATTTCAAATGCCCGAAGCATATAATTCAAATCCCCAAAAAGCTTACTCAATTAATTTACAAAGGTCCTTATATGTGTTAAAGCAATTAGGACGCATGTGGTATAATTATCTTAGTGAATATTTATTGAGAGAAGGGTATAATAATGATCCTTTATGCCCATGCGTTTTTATAAAGAAGTCAGAATCTAATTTTGTTATTATTACTGTGTATGTTGATGATTTAAATATTATTGGAACTCATGAAGAGATATCAAAGATAATAAATTATTTAAAGAAAGAGTTTGAGATAAAATATTTGGGAAAAATAAATTTTTTTTTTGGCCTGTAAATTGAGTATTTTGCAGATGAAATTCTCATTCATCAGTCAACTTACACAGAGAAGGTCTTTAAAAGATTTTATATGGATAAAGCACACCTATTGAGTACACCAATTATTGTTCGGTCATTTGATGTTAAAAAGGACCCTTTTAGACCTCATAAGGATAACGAAGAATTACTTAGTTTTGAAGTACCATACTACAGAGCAATTGGTGTGCTAATGTATCTTGCTAATAATACGCGACCTGATATAACATTCTCTGTGAACTTGCTAGCAAGATATAGTTCTTCTCCCACTTGGAGACATTAGAATGAAATTAAAAACATTTTTCATTATTTATAAGGAAATACGAATATGAGTTTATTTTATTCAAATGATGCCAATCATGAATGAGTTGGGCATGCTGATTCAAGATTTTTATCTGATCCATATAAAGGTCGATCTTAAATAGGTTATCTCTTTATGTGTGGAGATCTACAAAGAAAATATTAGTTGCCACTTCATCTAATCATGCTGAAATACTTGCAATCCATGAAGCCGGTCGTGAGTGTATGGATGAGATCAATGACTCAATATATTCATGGAACATGTAGTTTATCCTCTAGCAAAGGAACTTCAATCATATTATATGAAGACAATACTGCATACATAGCTTAATTAAAGAGGGGATACATCAAAGGAGATAGGACAACGCACATCTCACCAAAATTCTTCTTCACAAATGGCTTTGAAAGTGTGATGACATTGATGTTCAACAAATTTGCTCGAAAGATAATCTAGCAGATTTGTTCACTAAACCATTACCAACGACAATGTTTGAAGGAATGCAGCGCAATACTGGAATGAAACAACTTAAAGATTTGAGATGATATATTCATGAGGGGTAGTTAATATGCACCACACTCTTTTTTCCTTGGTTTAGGTTTTGTCCCATTGGGTTTTCCTGACAAGGTTTTTAATGAGGCAGTTTTCAATGCGTAAGGCTATACAATAGACATATAAGGGGGAGTGTTATAAAATCATACATTGTATATGGATATCTAGGTGCATTCCTACACTTCTTCATTATTATGTTCATTTATCATCAAGTTCATTTGAATCTTTCTAAATTCATTTGAATCTTCATCTTCTTATGATTTTATGCTCCTATAAATAGAAGCATTGTTGAGAGAATATTATATATACATATAACTACAAATTCATATGAAATAAAAGTGATATCTCTTCATCTTATAATCTTCATTGTTCTTATATATTCTATTTTCAAGTATAGTTTTATAATATATTATTTAATATCTTGATCTTGTTTATTTAAGCCTTTTAATTTATAGTTTGAATTTTTTAATCTAAAAAACACATTAAAACAATTTGTATAGTCAATATTTTTTTTAAAAAATTATAATCCATGGCGAATTGCGGATTAACTGGAAAGTCTTCTCTGAAACCCTAGCCTTTCCATTCACTTCACTTGATCTCTCTCGTCTCTGCTCGCGCGTGATTGTAGAAGACATGGACATGGACATGGACATGGACGGTGATGTAGTAGAAAGGCGAGTTGATGGGGGTGAAAACGAATGGTGGAAATTTCAACAGAATGAGGAAGATAAGGAGAAACTTTAATTAGGACCGAGGGGGAGAGGACAAAATAATATTCCTTCTATATTTCATGTGTGTTTTTGTTTGTTACAACAGCCTCTTTATATAGGCATTATGGAAGGTGAGCTAATGTTCTCGTCCCTTCTGTTTAGAGTTAATAAAATGGTGCGTATTTAAAAGATAGAACTTGCGTATTGCATGTAGTTGTAACTGAAATTCAATTTGCAACGACTTTTCCCTCCGTTATAGTCTTCAGCCTGAATCTTCTTGTATCAAATTTCCTCCCTTCAGAACCATCTTGTCCTCAAGGTTAAAAGTTGGAAACCTTAACTGAACTTCGTCCAAGAACTCCCATGTTGCTTATAAAGAGAGAATGAAAATATAATTGATTCTCTGTATATTTCGTAATGAACAAGAACAACATATGTACAACATATATATACAATTAGATCCACTATACTAGGAGATATTCTAGGAGTTATTATAGGAGATAAACATTCAATCCCATTGATTACATCATATCATCTAATTATTCAGGATTCTTTCCCTTAATACTCCCCCTCAAGTTGGAGTGTATATTGATCACTCCCAACTTGCCTAGTAATGTGGCAAACTGGTTCGAACTCAGTGGCTTTGTGAATATGTCTGCTGGTTGCTCCTTGGTCCCTATGTGTTCTGGTTTAACCAATCCTTTTTGCACTTTGTCTCGCACCACATGGCAATCTATTTCTATATGTTTGGTTCTTTCATGAAAGACAAGATTTGAGGCTATGTGTATTGCTGCTTTATTGTCGCAGAACAATTTAATTGGCTGTTCATGCTTAACATTCAAATCCTTTAAAATGTATAGCAACCACATTATTTCACAGCACGTAGTGGCCATGGAACGATACTCAGCTTTGGCACTTGAACGTGACACTGTGCTTTGCTTCTTCGTCTTTCATGAGATGGGAGCATGTCCAAGGAAAATACAATAGCCAGTTGTTGATCTTCTAGTGTCTTTACAATGAGCCCAGTCTGCATCACAATATGCCCTCAATTCCAATGGCCCTTTGGACGGTAAAAGAATCCCTTGACCAGGTGCATGTTTGATGTACCTCAATACCTTGTGTGCTGCTTCTAAGTGAGGCTGCATGGGTTTGTCCATGAACTGGCTAAGTATATGAACTGCGTATGCAAGATCTGGCCGTGTGATAGTCAGGTAAATGAGACGTCCAACCAGTCTCTGATATTGAGAGGCGTCTTCTAGTAAGTCCCCATCTTCTTGTGTAAGTGTTATGTTTTGTTCAGCTGGGAAACGTGAAGGCTTGGCACCAAGAAAACCTGTGTCTTCCAAAATTTCCAATGCATATTTCCTTTGGCACAAAGAAATCCCATGCTTAGATCTTGCTACCTCTATCCCAAGGAAGTAATTCAATTGTCCCATATCCTTTAGCTTAAAACGGCTGGAGAGGAAGCGTTTGGTCTTTGTGATGTCGTCTAAATTGTTCCCTGCTAGAATAACATCATCGACATATATCAACAAGGCTGTGAAGATCCCTTGATGGTTTCGGACGGATAAGGAATAGTCAGACCATGATTGTGTGAAGCCAACTGATTTGAGTGCTGAGGAAAGTTTAAGAAACCATTGTCGTGAAGCTTGCTTCAGGCCATACAATGATTTGTGTAGTTTGCAAACTCGATGCTCCCCCTTTCGTCTAAAGCCAGGAGGGAGCTGCATGTAAACGTCTTCATCAAGGTCTCCATTAAGAAACGCATTATTGACGTCCAATTGATGAAGATGCCAATTTTCCATGGCTGTAAGACTGAGTAAGATGCGAACTGTGGTGAGCTTAGCAACCGGCGCAAAAGTTTCCCGGTAATCAATCCCTTCAACTTGACTGAATCCCTTGGTTACCAACCTGGCTTTGTAACGGTCAATTATGCCATTGGGATTATACTTGATTTTAAAAACCCATTTACAACCAATGGGGCGTTTGTGAGCCGGAGGGGGAACCAAACTCCAAGTCTTATTAGCATGAAGTGCCTAGACTTCTTTCTGCATGACGTCTCGCCATTTGGGGTCCTGAAGTGCTTGAGAAAAAGAGAGAGGCTCTCTAGGAATTGTCATATTAGCAGTAAATATTCTGTAAGGGGAAGAAAGATTGGCATAAGAGAGAACATTGGAAAGACTATAAGCCTGACCTGGAGAAAGGACCTCGATCGAAGAGTCTGATCGATCAGGGCGTGAGGGGAGGGCTGCATCAATATGAAAGCCCTGCAATGCAGTGGGAAGTTTTGTGGCTCGAGAAGATCGGCGTGGGTTTGGGGGTAACGGTTGGGTTGGTAGGGGTGAGGGGATGGGAGGAAGGGGTGGGTTAGGTGTGTTATTGTAGGCAGAAGGGATGGAGGGATTGTTGTCTGTTGGTTGGCTATAAATTAAATCTGGTGATGGGATAGTATGATGAGAGTAAGGAACAACGGAAGATTGGGAAGTTGGAGGATATAGGATAGGGATGGAGATATGCATGGAAGGTGTATGAGAAATTGAAGGGATGAGTTTTGGTGAATGAGACCGGGAGGTAGGAACATGACTTGGTTGAAATGGAAACACATGCTCAAAGAAAATCACATCTCTTGAAACAAGAATGGTTTTAGTTGTTAAATTGTAAAGCTTATATCCTTTCTGGCCATGTGGATACCCAATGAAAACACATTCATGAGCCCTAGGATCAAATTTGCTGGGACGAGTGGGGTGTGTGGACACGAAACATTGACATCCAAAAACCTTTAAATGAGAGTAACTTGGTTTTGTGTGAAAAAGGCATTCAAATGGTGTTTTCCCTTTAAGGATCGGAGTCGGTGTCCTATTGATCAAGTAAGCAGCAGTGAGTATGGCATCTCTCCAAAAGTGTTTTGGAAGAGTCGCTTGAAAAAGTAGGGCTCTTGCAACGTTTAGCAAATGTCTATGTTTGCGCTCTACCACACCATTTTGTTGTGGTGTGTTGACGCAACTGGTTTGATGAATAATGCCTTTAGATGAATAAAATTCAGGGATTTTAAATTCTAAGCCATTATCACTACGTATGACCTTAATACTCTTGCTAAACCGATTTGCAACCATTTGAATAAAATGAATGTGTAAAGTTCGTGCCTCAGATTTGTGTTTCATCAAATATACCCATGTGCTTCGTGAATGATCATCAACAATGGTAAAAAAATATTTTGCACCAGTGGAAGATGAAACATGATAACCACCCCAAATATCAATGTGAATTAAATCAAAACATGATGCACTACGTGTAGTGCTCAATGGAAAAGGCTGCCTAGTGAGTTAGGCTAAAGGACAGATATAGCAATTTCTGAAAATACATGCTTTATTGGCAAGAAACGAAAATAATGAAGATATTTTAGTTTACGGGTGACCAAGTCTTTGATGCCACAAGTTGTCTGTGTTGATGTATACTGCATTGCACGTTGCTGTCGATGAAAAATTGAGGCAGTAAACTCCTTCTCAATGCCCATCCCAATCATCTTCCCTGATCGTAGGTCCTGTATAAAGCAAACTTGTCTGAGAAAAATGGTAATATAGAATGAATCAAATGCCAGCTTGCTCATAGAAATTAAATTGAGATAGAAAAGTGGGACGCAAAGCACTTTATGAAGAACAAAGTGTTCAGAGAAGGCTACTGTGCCAGTATGGGTGACCGGTGTGGAACTGCCATTGGGAAGTTTGACCCAACGATTATCGACTGGTTTAAATGATGTAAGGAAAGTTGGGCTACAGACAATGTGATCACTGGCACCGCTATCTAGTATCCATGTAATTTCTGTAGCACTTTGGGAAAATTGGTGTGATTTACCTGAGAGTTCCTCATAATTTGGAATGTTACCGATTAGGTTGGCTGATGCAGACTTTGTGTTTGCTAAAAGTTGGCTGAGAAGTTGATGGCATTCTTCTCGTGAAAAAGGGAATTCTGGCAAATCTTCCTTGCTGTGATTTTGAGGAGCTACGTGATTGGCCTTTGATCTTCCTTGTCCACCTGCAGTAGCATTCCTTCTCCTTCGGCAATAATCATAGGTATGACCTTTTCCATTACAATATGTGCATTTGAGGTGAGCTCTGCAATTCTTGGTGTTGTGATTGTTCATGTTGCATTATTCACAAAATTTGATTTCTCCATTGGTTGATGCAAAATCACTGGTCACTTTCTTTATTGTGAATGCAGATGCTTCTGGTGGTGTATTCAATTTTCCAGTGAAGGTTTCTGCCTGCTTCTCATGGCGTAAAACCATGGCATAAGCTTTGTTCAGATTTGGAAGAGGATCCATACTTATGATATTGCTTCGGGTCTGTGCATAGCTTTCGTTGAGCCCCATTAAAAATTTCATGGTCTTCTGTGTCTCTAGGAAGGTTTTGACCGTGATGGCTACCTCACAATTGCAAGGAGGAAAGGAATTAAGTGCATCCTTCTCATCCCATAGGCATTTGAGTTTTGTGAAAAATGTTGTGACTGAGTTTGTGCCTTGTTCACAGTCATGAATGGCATTTTCTATATGAAATAAGGAAACTGTGTTAATCTGAGAAAATCTTTCTTTCAATTCCAGCAATATACCTCTTGCATCCTTGCAATGGATGACACTACCTGAGATATCTTTCGACATGGATCCAAGCAGCCATGTTCTTACAAGGATATCACGTCAGTCCCATTGTTGCTGCTCATTAGAGTTGTGGGTCGGTCTACTGCGGTTTCCATCTACAAACCCCTTTTTGTTTTTGATAGTAAGTGCCATGCTCATTGACTGCACCCATGTTGTGTAATTATCTTCCATCAGCATTTGTGAGACGAGGACGACCTCTGGTTGGTCTACGTGATGGAGGAAAAGTGGATGGTTGGAGTTCTCCCATGTTTCTGAGGTCCTGAAAGACATTGAGCTCTTGTTTTGTTCAAGGAACCTTTGATCTTCGTCACCTAACATGAGGTATTTCTAGGTTCTTAGAACCACAGCTCTGATACCATAAAGAGAGAATGAAAATATAATTGATTCTCTGTATATTTCGTGATGAACAAGAACAGCATATGTACAACATATATATACAATTAGATCCACTATACAAGTAGATATTCTAGGAGTTATTATAGGAGATAAACATTCAATCCCATTGATTACATCATATCATCTAATTATTCGGGATTCTTTCCCTCAATAGCTTATGCGGGCGATAGCCCTTTCCAGTGGATTAAGACCTGTATAGCAACACGTACCCCTCTCTTGACCATTCTGCGATCCATGATTACTTGAGGTTGTAGCAGAGGTTCTCTTGGATTGTCAGGCAAACTGTGGTGCGCCATTTGATTACCCACAGTTCTTTTCATGAGATATACGTGAAAAACGGGATGGATGGTGGATGAAGATGGAAGGTCTAGTTTGTATGCGACTTCTCCTACCCTCTTGATTACGGTGTAGGGACCATAGTAATTAGCAGCTAGCTTGTGGTGTGGTTCATTGTTTGTTGTTATTGATAGGTTATGTATTGAGGGTTTTGTTTTCCCCTAATATATATATATATATATATATATATATATATGTTGACATGGGTATTACATATGCAACGCTCATGTTAGCTGTTTAATTTTCCATTACTGTCATCCCTGTTTAGTTTTTTTGCTAATATAAGCAAGGATTAGATTCTTGAGTAATTTTCCATTACTGTCATCCCTGTTTAGTTAATGCAAAATGATGAATATACGTAGGTGCAATAATTCATGTAGAATGCAAAATAATGCAGAGGATTTCGTTGTCAATCCTGACAGCCACAGATATATATATATATATATATATATATATATATATATATATATATATATATATATTTGCAGTGAGGTGACATTAAATTAAATGGCAAATGCAAAATGATAAATCCTAGACAGTATTAAATAGCTCCTTGGACAGGGTAGTTAGGCAAGAATCAGGACCACCTGTGA
>Ga0325404_1005559_pt1 | contig 13245 bp, 6 predicted proteins | sample PopdelMetagenome_18_FD_205664 | JGI IMG/M metagenome (GOLD analysis project Ga0325404, IMG submission 205664) | Populus deltoides microbial communities from Bellville, Georgia, United States - Xylem-Control-R1 | ecosystem: Host-associated > Plants > Phyllosphere > Stem > Wood/Secondary xylem... | reverse complement strand
CAAGAAAACCTGTCTCCTCGACAACATCTCCCTCTGGAAAAAAGAGCCTTCTTTTTCGAGCTCTCTCTATAATAAATAAACGAACACCTCAATCTCAGGTAATACTATCTGCTTTATATATATATATTTTTGGTTAATATTTTGACTATAATTGCTCACTTTTCATGTTTCTTGTTTGTTCTTGAAGTTTTTTTGTGGTTATATCTGATTGATCGTTTTTATTTGGTCTGATTTCATGTAAAGTCTCGTTCTTTATATATATATTTGTTTGATTTTAGCTGTTTTTTTCTTTTGGTTTTGAAAGGGGAACTGATTACAAAATTTGGGTTTTTTTCCCGATGATTTGTATTCGTAAACCTAGTTAATATTGAGGGTTAAAAGAAAAGATTGTTTGTGTTGAATAACGTTAGAGAAGTTACAGATTACCCTGATGTTAACTTAATTTTGATTAACTAATTAACTTAGATTTTGTGTTTAAGGTTGGTAGTGATTCTGAGAAGGGGTTGATTTAGTCATCAATTTTATTTAATTCAATGTAGGCTGAAATGATTTGTAAACGGTAGGGCTGTGTGTTTTGATCTTAAGATGAACTCATTGAAGGCTACTTACAAGGATATAAAGCTTATGAGAGCTTCCTGGAATAAATCCAAGAACCCATGAGTGTCGTTGGGTGATGATTTTTTTTGAGGAGGAGTTTGATGAGGGCTGTAATTGTTCTTCAGAAGTTGTACCAACTTGCATTGCACAAATTTGGTATCCTTGCATGTTGTTGATTCTTGCCCTTATTTTTTCTAGTGTGTTTCAATGATTCTTATTAATTTCTACAAAATTTTCAATAGAAAATTAAAGTTTGCCTGTTTGCTCTGTGACATGGTTGTGCAATAGGAAAGTGTATGGGTGCATAGATTGTTCTGTAAAATCTAAAATTAAGGATAGACTGAGCTAGTTCTTGGGCCTCTGGTTTATTGGAGATGTGATTGCTAGATTATTTACTGCTAACGTGATTCATTCTACCTCTCTCTGTGCCCAAATTATCTTAACGTTTGTGGCTGGGCATCAGAAATTGCGATTTTTCTATGGGCATCTTATGTGTGTTGGAGCTATCAAATTTTGTTCCATCAGATAAAAAGCATTTTCGGGTGTGCAAAGTGGCTTTCAACAGTATATTTTTCATTGTTTTCTATGGACTTATGCTACTCCATATACCTGTCAACTAGCATGTTGTGTGTTAAATGTCCCTGTAATCTACTACTTGCTGACCAATGCACATGCCTTGAATTGTTGCTAAAAGTTTATTTGCTGTCACTAACTATTAATCTATGTACTTTCTTCTGCATGCATTTTACTAACTGAGCTTTTTTCCAGTGCAGCTTGAAGATAGTTACAATTGCTGAACAGGGTACTAAACTGAGGTGAATCTTGGGGATCAGTATTAGTGTACGTGTTTTTATTTCTGCAGCCTTTATAAAGCCATGGCCATCCAAACTAGTTTGCAGCTTATTTCTTACTCACAAGAGCTCGTAGATGGACAGCCAGTACATGTTTCTTCAAACTGCCTTCCAATCAAAGCTTTAAAATATGAACCAGCTGGGCATGCTTATCACTCTGCTGCTTTAAAACTCCTTGGTTGGGAGGAGGAAGGCACAAAGAGTGAAAATCAGAAAGTGTCCAAAGACAAAGAACAATCGTATATGCCTTCATCTGAATCCTATAGCACCAAAGGTAAAAAGAAAACTGGATCTGGAGATAAGCAACAGGATCACTATGCCATGCTGGGTTTAGGCCATTTGAGATATCTTGCCACAGAAGAACAGATACGGAAAAGTTATCGTGAGGTTGCTTTGAAGTATCACCCAGACAAACAGGCTGCTATTCTTCTTGCTGAGGAAACTGAGGCTGCAAAACAAGCAAAAAAGAATGAAATAGAGAGCCACTTTAAAGCTATCCAAGAAGCGTATGAAGCTTTGATTGATCCTGTGAAGAGAAGAATATACGACTCCACAGATGAGTTTGATGATGAAATTCCAACTGACTGTGCCCCTCAAGACTTCTTCAAGGTTTTTGGTCCTGCTTTTATGAGGAATGGGCGGTGGTCAGTTAACCAACCAATCCCATCTTTAGGTGATGAGAACACTTCTTTAAAAGAAGTAGATAGCTTTTATAATTTTTGGTACGGCTTTAAAAGCTGGAGAGAGTTCCCTCATGCGGATGAATTTGATCTTGAGCAAGCTGAGTCTCGTGACCATAAGAGATGGATGGAGAGGCAAAATGCAAAGCTTTCAGAAAAGGCTAGAAAGGAAGACTATGCACGGATACGCACTCTTGTTGACAGTGCTTATAAAAGAGACCCAAGAATATTGAGGAGAAAGGAGGAGGGGAAAGCTGAGAAGCAAAGAAGGAAGGAAGCTAAGTTTTTGGCAAAAAGGTTGCAAGAAGAAGAAGCTGCAAGGGCTGCTGAAGAGGAGAGACGCCAGAAAGAAGAGGAGGGAAAACGTGCTGCTGAAGCTGCTTTACAGCAGAAGAAGTTAAAGGAGAAAGAGAAGAAGCTTCTGCGTAAAGAGCGGAGTCGCCTTCGCACTCTTTCAGCACCTGTTCTGCCTCAGTGTTTGCTCAATCTTGGTGAGGATGATGTGGAAAATCTTTGTATGTCACTGGATATTGAGCAGCTTAGGAGTTTATGTGACAGAATGGAAGGTAAAGAAGTGGTAGAGCAAGCAAAAGTGCTGAGAGATGCATGTGGATGTGATCATGATTCCAGTAGCAGTAAACTGGGTGAGAAAAAGATTTCACAGCAGAATGGCTCTTTGAATTCCAATGGAAGAGCCCCATCAAGCAGCTCTGGAAAGAAGGAGAAACCTTGGAGCCGAGAAGAAATTGAGCTTCTGAGGAAAGGAATTCAGAAATATCCTAAAGGAACATCTCGGAGGTGGGAGGTTATTTCAGAGTACATTGGTACAGGAAGATCTGTTGAAGAAATTCTGAAAGCAACTAAAACTGTCCTACTTCAGAAGCCTGATACAGCTAAAGCTTTTGATTCTTTTCTCGAAAAGAGGAAACCTGCACAATCCATTGCATCTCCGCTTACAACTAGAGACGAAATACAAGGGGCATCAGCGATGCAGGCACCTGAAAGTAGTGTTGCAAAGATTGCTGAAGAAGAGTCTTCAAGAGACACAGACAAGCAGAAAACTGATGACATGGTTACTGCAAATGGGGTGTCTTCGAGTGCAGACCAAGACGTGTGGTCTGCGGTGCAAGAAAGAGCCTTGGTTCAGGCTCTAAAAACCTTCCCAAAAGAAATCTCTCAACGTTGGGAGCGGGTTGCTGCTGCTGTTCCTGGGAAAACTGCAAACCAGTGCAGGAAAAAATTGGCTTTGCTGAAGGAGAACTTTAGAAACAAGAAAAGTACGGCTTAGCTTGTTGTTGGGTGTGGCTTTGAGGTTGAAAAACAATTGCAGATGTTCTTGAGGATGTCTTAACCTTATCCCTTTAAGATCCCATTCTTTCTCTCCCTAGATAAGAAGCAGTGAAGCTGCATGTGACGAGAGCAATTTTTTTCCCTGGTTTTGACCGTCTGGCTTTTGCCCATCATGCCGCACAGGTTTCATTTAACATTTTCAGAGAGCCATTAGATGGAAATTATTTTTGTGTATTGATTTTTAGTTGAATCTGCTTCATGTTTAGAGAAATATATCACGTGCTTATTTTAAGATCCTGCCTTATTTTACAGAATTTTAGTTACATGACACTGTTTCGGGAGCACAAGAACATCTGTATTAAAAATTAGAAGAGCAATACTAGTTTTTAGAATTTACCTGGTGGAGGGTCATTGCCTGGTTGGGTTGAAAGCCTTGGCTGTGCAATCATAATGATAGCCACTGGTCAGTAAGCCAAAATTCTCTTGGACCTTGTCATTTCAATAGGATAGAAAGGATAGGTTCACTTGGATTTTTATCTAGGTGCCTGGTAGCACAGCACAGGTATTTATTTATACACAAGCGTGTTTGGGTTGGGTTGGAAAAAAAACATCAGAATGATGCTTTATGCTCTATGAAAAGCATTTTGAATACAGCCCGAACACATTACCATCCAATTTTGATTTGTTTTCGCAGAATAAAGTTTACAGGCAAGCTACCATTTATGTTTTTTCCCCCCTGATATTTAGAGCTATTCATTGTAGCTTGAAGATGTGGGGGGGAAAATGCTTGAAACAGGTTCTTCGTGAGGCAGAGTTGCTTTATGTTATAGAAATGCAAATAAATATCATATCAAGTAGAGAATGTGAGTGAAGATTCAAGAATGAAGGATTACTTGAGAAATAAAATAAAATATATAAATATTCAAGAAATAACCAGATATACTTATTATATAATTAATGTGAATAGTAATTAATATATTCACATGTATATTAAAATTAATCTCATTCACATAAAATTAAAAAAAAAATAAATAAATATAAAATTGGAAACTATGAGGATTGCTAGAAGAAATATCAGCAAACTCTATAACAAATATAAAAAAAAACTCATATGAAACCAATATAAATTCACCCAATCGATCCTGAATATGTTTCAAACTGATTAAACCTAAAAAAACCTGGCAATAAAAAGAACAAACAAATATAGAATTGGAAAGAACCTGTCAATAAAAAAAAAACAAATATAGAATTGGAAACTACTGAGAATTGCTAAGAGAAATGTCAGCAAAATCTATAACAAATACAAAAAAAACTCGTATGAAACCAATATAAATTCACCCAATCGATCCTGAATATATTTCAAATTGATCGAACTTAAAAGAACCAATCAATCCCTACTGCTCGAGTAATTGATCAACTGAAATTGACCAACCAATCAATCGAGTTCATCAAGCAAACCGATCAATTGAAATTGATCACCCGGTCAACTAAGATTATCAGGCCAATCAATCAACCGGTTGATCATGATTTTATAATTCTTATGTATCAATCTCTCAAACTGTAGATCATAAAATAATAACATTTTCCTTAAAAACCTATAATTTCAGACCCTCTATCAAACAATTTAAATCAAACTAACACTATAAAATATTAATTAAACATTTTAAATCGGTCAAATTCTAAAATCAAACTTAATCAACATATTCAAGCATAAAAACATTATCTTAGAAACCTTATTTCTAAGTTTTACCTCATCTTTCCTCTCTCTCTCTCTCTCTCTCTCTCTCTCTCTAACTAATCTTCTTCTTTTCTTTCTTTCTCTTTTTTTTTTCACTTTCTATTTATATTTATCAAAACATACAAAAATACCCAAAATATCCTTCAAATGTTTATACCCTTAACTGCTCATCAAAGGGTACAAATGCCTTTTCCGATCCATTATTTCCAGCATATCACAAAGATGCTGCAAATCGCACCTCAATATTCAATCTTATGGTTGACAGTAAAACGAAGAAACAATCCCTTAATTGGATAGTTGATGAATTCTCAATTCAATATAACATGGGAACATAGCAAGATCCCAAAAAGATGGTCCACCAAGATAACGAAATCGAAGGATATTTATTCAGTTAAGACACATTTAGGAATCCCCAGTAAGCAAAAACTAAACATGAGGAAACTGAGGCTGCAAAACAGTAAGACCAAAACTTGAACTATAAAACTAGTAATAGTTGAAAAGGTCACAAGGATGCGGAGAATCCTATGTATACACCAAATTAATGGTTCCCAGATGTCTTACTGTATGCTTATGAATATCAGTTGGATTTTCATTCCTACGTGCAGAGGTTTGATCAAACAGAATAAAGCTTGTCTGGTGTCTGCCATAGGTGTCTGTGTCAGGACAACTGGACGAGTTAGTAAGTGGATTTGCTCTCTGCATTTGGATCCAAGGGTAGGTTGTGTGATAGTAATTTCTCATGAATGCATCCGGAGGGAATCAATCATGGTGTGCGAAAGCTGACTCGAAAAAACCCTTGTTATTGAATTCTGTAGAGAGTAACCCTGTGCCCATGTTTCTAAGTTAACGCAGAAAACTCAACCCTAATAAACCAGCAAACTTCACAGGAAAAAAAAAAAAGGAAAGCATGAACCTGAAAAACCCTTGTTGTTGAATTCTGGAGAGAGTAACCCTGTGCCCATGTTTCTAAGTTAACGCAGAAAACTCAACCCTAATAAACCAGCAAACTTCACAGGAAAAAAAAACAGGAAAGCATGAACCTGACTTGTTTGCTCTAACGAACAAATAGCAGTAAGACTCTCAGTGTACTAGATGAATAACATGAGCTCCTTTCACTTAGCTAAATATTTTACTGCAGAGTGTGGAGAGAAAACTCCTGTCATTGCAGATTCCAGACATAACGAGTACAAATGGTTATTTGTGCACGAATCTGATTACAATATCAAACATGCAGGCACTTCCATCTCCTTGATATCGGTAAGACAATTACTATGGACAGCCAACAAGGTTAAGACTTCTGCAACAGCTTTACAATAGCTGTACTTTAATTTTCCATTAGCAAGTCTGGCTTGTCCATTGCAATGTCCCTATCAGCTAAATCTACAAAGAAAATAGTAAACAAATTATTTTCCCTGAAGGGCTGATATCTTCGAGAACGAGCTTTGTGATTGCCAAAATTGCAGCATTTTCCTGGCTTGAGGCCAAAGGGCCAAACATAGGGATCAAGATCAAAACATTAAACTTCCAGACCTGTATTTCGATATCGGAGTGTGTCCAAAGTAACTATAAGGGGCTTGCTTGGAGTCACCACCCACCCTTTCCTTTCCTCTAGAATCTTACTTTTAACTTGTTGGTTCAGGTGCAGCATCAGTGACAAACATCTGGTTACTGCAAGTTCTAGTTGTTTGTCCATCATTTTCTTACAATTCCATTTCGTTTACTTTGACTGTATTTGATAGTAGATTCCATCTCAAGTTTTCATTTTATAAAATCTCCAAACTGTGATTTGTTTCTGTGGTTTTTGTCAATTAGATCATCACATGCAGCTGAAGCAGAAAATAATACTCCTGCTGCTGGCGTGGTCCCTGGCCTTTACTAGCCAGATTGTGTTTCCACTTTCCGCACTCTTAAGAGAATAAATAATGCTCAAAACTTGAATCAAGTATTTCAACTCATTCAGTACATAGAACAGCATCACAGGACCAACATGGATTGATTAGCACAGTACTAAAGAAGCAAAATCTAAGTAAACTAAGATAGTTTAGCACAGATTGTGTTCCGTTGTACGTATTTGTACAGTTTTTTTTTATGAATCAGCCATTTTATCAGGGAGAAAAGTCTACAGAATTACCAAATAGCCGCTGCTATAAAGCATATTTTTGTTATGCTGTTAAGGGAGTAAGGGACGATTATCTGACTGAATGTCCAAGTAAGCTATCCAGCAAGATAAATTTTGTCTGGAGATGTTCAGAGAGTAGTGGTGATCCAAGATGCAACGCGGGAGATTAATCTGATTGCAATCAGATGGGTCCTTCATGGATTTTCACTTAATCCAGGAGAAGCAATTATACTCTTTGGAGCATTTCACCAGGTTAATAATCCTAGTACGTTATCTTTCACTGAAAGTGAAAACCTGTGTAAGAATTTGTGCCTTTTCTTTTCATTCCTAAACGGGTTCCTTGAAGCATCCTCAGAGATATAAATGTGCCCTTACATTTTGCTTGTAATAATCCTAGAAGCTGCACACCAGCACTTGCATAATTCACTTTGCTAATTAATCTCCCCTTTCCTTTTCTTCTGTAACTTTCGTTATCCAGCGGGATACAGGTTCAAGGTGGAATCAAGATCAATGTTTGGGGTAAACCCAAAATTCATTGCAGAAGAAGTTTCCAGAAGGAAAGAAGAGTGCATTAACAATGTGGAAGTTATAGAAATCTCTAAGCAATGTGAAAAGGAAAAGGTACATGTTTTCTATTTGCTTTTCCTGTTTCTTAGTCGGAAGGCAAGTTTTTTTCCTGGTATTATGAGAGTTTTAGCTTCAGTATGATTTACTGAGGGAAGGAGAAGGAAGTGATCCATAGAAATGAAGAATTGACAATATATAACAGTTTACAGATTTTGGTTGTTTTGATCTTTAGCAACTCTAAAAATCTTTCTCCACCTCATGCTCCAATATCAAACTCTTCTATTCCATGTAAAATGTTATCAAATTAGAGAGCCTATTGGCAACTCGAGAATAATTTGAATTACTTCAAGATTCGATGGTGTTCTGAAATCCTATGATAAAGCTCATTACAGGACCAGTTCTAATATTTCACCTTTGTTACTCGTACGACTGATGGGATCTTTTTCGTCGGCAGATTGAGTTCCACGTAGAAGTGCATGCTGGACCTAATCCAAAGGAGCTTGCACTAAAAGCTGCTAAAAATTTCAGGCCACATGGGTGGTCCTTGACAGGTGAGTCATAATTTCAAGTTGCTAATCCTGTGGAGTGTTGTGCTTTTGATCAAATGGAAGAGCACATCCATCATAGTGAGTGCCTCAATGCATGCATGATTCTTTTATGCTTAGAAGCCATACTGATTATTTTCATTTGCCAGGGCTTCTAATTCATTTTGCTATGCACTATATTCTGTAGGCAAATGAAGAGAGACAAGAAATACATCATGGAAAATCTTCCATGTGGGATATCAAGGATGATGCATAACAACACCATTGAACAACTAAGAGGTCCAAAGAGCACAAAAGTGACTTCAGAAACAAAAGATAAGAGCAAAAGTGAAGACAAAATAAAAGTAGATGAAAAAGACAAAGGCAAAGGAGTAGAAAAGGATGAACAAGAGGAAGAAAAGGTACCATATAATGAAATGATACCAGGGAGCCCAAAGCGCAAAAGGTCTGGCCGCGGTAATTATTTCATTGCCATCTCTCAATATCATCAAGATTTTGATAAATGAGCTTTCATCTGCTTTTGCGTAAGAAACCTGCATTGAGGTAGACAATATTCTTAGTCCAATTACGTGTGTGGCTATATTATTCTTGATTCAATGTCATAGGGAAAGGTAATGGTAACACCAGCTCAATGGTTTGCAATTCAAGCAATTTTTAATGAAATGCCTACTTGACATTCTCCTAGAATCTATGGACTCTTACAAACTTGACTAGCTATGGCTTTTTTCAAAGAGTGTAAGGTTTTGCATTATGTCTATTCATCTGCTCCTCCAGATAGTTATGATCATATTTCTTCTCTGATATCAGCTTCATCTTCAACCTCAACTACTGGTTATCATGAGCAATGTACTTCAAGTTCTACTTTTAAAACTGCAAAGCAAGCCTACATGAATTTTCAAGAGGAGGAAAAAAACACTACCAGCACAGAACAAGACACATCAGGTAAACAATCCATCGCTGCAAGTCCTGAGTTTGAGCAGAGGGAAAAGGAGGCAGTGATCCCAAATGAACAAAAGAACATAGATGATTGGATGGGAGGGAGTCCTAAGGATGAGGTATTCAGAAATTCCATTTGCTCAGTTTGCAAGAATAGACGGCCAAAGATAGGATGGAAGAGAGACTTCAGCTATGCAGAGATCCATGCTGCAACAGAAGGATTTTCCCAAACGAAATTCCTATCGGAAGGTGGTTTTGGCTCTGTCTACAGAGGCGACCTGGATGGGCTGGCAATTGCCGTAAAGCAACACAATGGTGCAAGTTTCCAAGGAGAGAAGGAATTCAAGTCTGAAGTTGAAGTCCTCAGCAAAGTCCGACATGAGAATTTGGTGATGTTGTTAGGGTCATGTTCTAAAGGAAGTGACAGGTTGCTTGTTTATGAATATGCGTGCAATGGTTCACTGGACCAACATTTATCAAGTAAGAATGTAATGACCCCGGAGTTAATTTTTCTTATCCTTTGAAATACTATGGATACATTGGATATTCGCGATAATGCAAATAATAGAGAATGGAGCCTAATACATGGTGATGTTTGCTAAATTGATGCAGAACATGCACGCAAGCCTCTCACTTGGGAGATGAGGATGAAGATAGCTTTGGGAGCTGCTAGAGGGCTAAAATATCTGCACGAGAACAATATTATCCACAGAGATATGAGGCCAAACAACATTCTCATAACCCATGATCACGAAGCACTGGTAAAATTATAAGACCTTGCAATTCTAAATTGATGCATTCTTACCATCCATGCATTGATCTACTGAAGTCGTTACAGAAGGGAGACCAAACCAAGCTGGCTGATAGGCCGATTGATCATTGATCTGACTATCATGCTGCCGGAGAACTTATATTAAGAAACTGTTCTCAAATTTTGAAACCTATTTCTTTTGTGCTTCTAGAACAATTAAATCATTAAGTAAATATCTGATCAGTCTAGTAGTCTTTGCTGGAAATGTTTAAGCCATTGTTTAACTTGCCATAAGAAATGGCCCAGCAATATCAGATCATATGCAAGAACTATTCAATCTTAATGAATAATCAAAGAAACTCACCACATCAGACTTCATCTAACATTTTCCTTGAATTAACTTGGAGATTTCGGTCTTGCAAGAACTCAATATGAAGATTCAGAGCAGTCCTGGGAGACAAGAGTTGTTAACTCTTGGATACTTGGCACCAGAATATGCAGAAAGTGGGAAAGTGTCAACCAAGACCGATGTTTATCCTTTCGGGTTGGTGCTATTGCAGCTGATCACAGGACTACAGATTACAGACAAGAAACTAGCAGGAAAAAGTCTTGTAGGATGGGTAAATAGCCTCAATGCTCTATCGACTGAAGGCATTGCATCCGTCTGTTATTCTTCCATCACTCACACTCACAAGCATGAAAACTGGAAACATAAGGGCCTTCTATTAGTTGCTCTTATACCTTTCAAGGCTTACTCATATCAGTTCATTTTTGCTTACAGGCAAGGCCACTGCTGAAAGAGAAGAAACTACCCAGATTTAATTGACGAGAGGATCTTAGAGTCCCACGATATCCACCAATTCTTTTGGATGGTTCGAGTAGCAGAAAAATGCCTCATCAAGGATCCTCAGAAGCGATTAACTATGAATAAGGTAACTTTTCTTACTCGGTTATCTGGAACAGCAATGTTTCATATCATGGGACAAAGATCCCACAAGTTCATAAGTTTAAAGACATGAAAATGTGACTAGGCAGGCATTTCAAATTCATCTTTAAGTCTCCAAGCACAGGCATTGGCAGACTTTTGTGATCAATCACGACACGGGCTTTTCCTTGAGCTCTGTGGTAAAGATTTTACATTATGCACCCGACTGGTTAGTCAAAAAGGTTTTGAGATAATCACTAATAACCACCAAACCTAAGCTTAAACTATTGAATGAGGCCTTAGGAAATGGTTTTATATCATTACCCGTTGAAATTTTGTATGTTATATGCTACCTTATTTGCCATGACTGGGCCCAGCTTCATATTAGCTACTTCAGTTGGTCAAGGCCTCCATGGCAGAACAACACAATCCCCATCCCCCCCCCCCCCCCTCTCACCACAACATGACAGGTGGTTTATGCCCTAAACTACATAATAGAAAGCAACTCAACCTGCAGTCTTGGAGAGATAATCCCTGCAAAATCAGATTCACCAAGCAGTGCAGGCTACTCCTATGAATCACAAGATTATTGCGATACAAGTTCTACCGCCGAAACCTTGTCTACTAGCTTTGCTGCAGACAGCATGTCGCCCAGTAGCATGGGTGACATGAGTCTATGACTTCCACCATCACCCCCAATAAACTTTCACCATCACCTCCAATATTAGCCATTTCCTCAAGAAGATCAAGCACTGCGGTGGATCATCTTAAGGTCGAGGAGCCGCACTTCATAGAGAGATGGTTAGCTAGGTACTTTGTCCAATGGTTTCAGCTTCTTGTGATAATCCATGCATGTTGATTATCTTGTTACATGTTATTAATTTGTAATATGACAGTAACTGTTTTTTGTTGGATTAGGTTTTGAAGTTTTAAATCTTGTAATGTGTTTTCACATGCATCTTTTAGTCCCTGCATGATTTAGCCCCAGCATGAATGGCACGCCTTTGACCAGACCAAGAAGAAAATGCTGTTGGACAGGTTGATACAGGCCATTAAAATATTATTCATTAGGTAAAACCTGATTTGGTTTAGTTCTCGGATCTACGAGTCACTAAGGTGACATGTTTAGCCGAACCGAGTTTAATAATACTAGATGAGCCTGTTGGGTTTAGAATTTACAAATAACCTCGTCGAGGATTTGATCACTCCAATTCAAGCATAAAGCAAGGATTAGAAGTCTAGGCGATTGTTGGCGTTCACAGACATGCTTGGAATAATAAAAGGGATTGCCGGAAAAAGAGCAACCTGTAGCTTGTGACATGACAAAATAGAAATGGTGTGACTGAGAACCCCAAGCAGAATGCAACTGAGACCATTTTTGCCAGTCAAGAAAATTGACGTTTACAAATAGAAAACTTCAGGCAGCATTGATCAATGGTAAACTATGCTGAAGCATTATTAGGTCCTCGCAGCTTAGGAACAATATTGTTTACCTCCTGATTTATTTAGTAGCACTATGTCGCGGGTTATATAAAACAAAAATTATATGTAAAAAAACATTGCTAAGGAGATAGTAAATTATTTGTTATTGTTATTAAATCTAGCCCAACAAGCATTGCGCATATTATTTAGACTAGATTTAAAATTAAATTATATAAGAGTTGTTCATTGTGACTAAATCAACTTGACAAATCTAAGAACAACTCGGATAATCAGTAATAAAATTTGATTTGGCTCATAAAAATAATTAAGATGATATTTTTTTAAATTTTAAAACAGTGATATATCGAGTTGAACCAAGCTTCGCAACTTAACATGTTAAACTCGTGACTCAGGTCATAGACTCCAATAAGTTTAATAACTTTGTTTTTAAAAAATTATTTTTTACTTAATTATAAGGTAACAAAATCAAACCATTTGCAAAATTAAATATAAATTAAATATCAGGATATTTGTTTGAGATTACAATAACCTTATAGAAAGTAAACCACAACAAATTATGAAGCTAAATTTTAAATTAATCAAATATTAAAAAGTAAAATTAAAAAAAAAATATTTCTCCTTTATGATTATATGAAATGGAGGTAAGTCATACCCCAGTTTATTTAGTATATAGTATAACATAATATAACTTGTTTGTAATTTATTAAGTTTAGAGTTTTATTATTATTTAGTTAATTTTTTAGGAATTTGTTGTTATTATTTTTATTATTAAAGATAATATTTATTAGGACTTTTAATTTCTA
>Ga0325404_1005558_pt1 | contig 13247 bp, 10 predicted proteins | sample PopdelMetagenome_18_FD_205664 | JGI IMG/M metagenome (GOLD analysis project Ga0325404, IMG submission 205664) | Populus deltoides microbial communities from Bellville, Georgia, United States - Xylem-Control-R1 | ecosystem: Host-associated > Plants > Phyllosphere > Stem > Wood/Secondary xylem... | reverse complement strand
TGACATAATATAAAGCAAAATAACAAGGTTCATTAATTCTTGAAGCAATTTATCACAAAATTGTAGGAAAATAACCCTCAAGTTTTGCAATTAAAATCCAAAGATAATTCTTGCAAGTTGCAAATTCAAGAAAAAAGCAATTAAAACAAAACTGCTATGACCCAGGGGTGTCGGCTAGTAAAATTCCCGCCAAAGCTGAAACCCCACTTGGCTCCACCTCTTACGGCCGCGTGGCTATAGGACCCACAAACGAAATCAAGTTTAACCAGGCAATTCCGCATCTATACGCGCCGTTTCTCCGCCTTTCCACCTTCCACTCTTCTTCAGTTAAAATATTGAACTTGAATTTGCTTCACAAATAATTATTACTTATTACCATAATTATTATTTATTACCACTATCTTGTTTTCTTCAGTTTATCAATTTCGAAATCGTAACTCTCCTTCTCCTTCCGTTACGACTACTTTTTTCCTCTACAAGCATAAGCAGCAGCAAGGAGTCCATGAAAAGATCATAAAGATACTTAATTTCGTCAAAATCAGATCCAAATAAGCGATTCAACAGTTGCAGTTCTTAATCGAATTGGTTATTGATTTCTTTTTGTAATCTTGATCTCTAAATTATCGTCATGTCAAGTCCGTTGGATCTCTTAGCTCGGCCTTGTGAGTTCTGTTTCTTTAACATCTTCAATCTATGATTTTCTATTGATTTTGATTTGATACTTTAATTTTTTAATGGATTCTAGGGATTTGAATTGTCGATTATTGTTAGTTTCTGTTAAATTTTTTTCTCATGAATTCCGTATCAAAATTGTCTTTCATTTCTTTGATAATTTGGAAAGGTAATAGTGGTTTAATTTGTAATGAATTTTTATAATACCTTGAAATTAAATTTCCCATTAGTTTTTTTTTAATCTTATTTGTGGCTTTTAGGCTTTGAGGGATTCTCTAGTAATGATGAGAAAAGGGAGCGGAAATCGGATTTTGATAACTCGGAGGAAGATAGGAAGACTAGAATCGGGAGTTTGAAAAAGAAAGCCATAAAGGCATCTAGTAAATTCAGGCGTTCTCTCAAGAAGAGCAAGAAAAACAATGGCGGCAGTGGAGGTGTTGGTGGAGGGGTTTCTGCTGCAATTGAGGATGTTCGAGATGTCGAGGAGCTTCGGCTTGTAGATGCATTTAAACAGGCACTTATTTCGGAGGATTTGCTTCCTCCCAGGCATGATGATTATCACATGTTATTGAGGTTCTTTTTTTTCCTTTCTCGCTTGTTGTGCTTATTATTGTTTTGATAAAATATCTTGCTTGCTTTCTGTTATTTTGAAGCGGTCATACTCGGGGCTGCTGCAGGTTTTTAATTCTTGACATGTCCTCTTATTGATTTCTTGTTAGAGTCTGTATTATAATTTATTGATTACTTAAATGATTGCTTATTTCCTTAAACTCTGAATGGATTTTGTTGTGTTTTAGCTGTTACATCCTTTTCCGAATAATATTCAAGAGCTGACTCTGTAATTTGCCACTTGCTGTCAATAAATAAATTAAGATTGGCCTGTAAAAAAAGAAGGAAAATGATTGGCTGGTCAAAGTCTTCAATGTTAAGATGTAAGTTATTGTGTTCCTGATTTCTTTTTGAATCTCCACTTTGGCCTGTAAAATATACGTTGTCATGTAATTCATTAGTTCTTTTTGTCTTTTTCTTTCAGAATTTCTATTTCGGTTGCAGAAGTAATGAGAGGGAGGATGATTAACATTGTTAGTTGCACTGTTCATATTGGTTTAAAGTCAATTAAAAATAGGCTTTTAATATGAGCCTCTATAGTGGCTGTTTCATATTCAGTTTTATTGTACATATCAGAAGTGCTAGCTTTTATTAATGTTTCTATAGTCACATATTTGTTGATGCTTAAAATGAGGCATAGTTACCAGAACTTCTGTGCAGCTTCAGTACCCAAGAGTTTCGCTTTGCAGGTTCTTAAAAGCAAGGAAGTTTGATGTCGAGAAAGCAAAACAGATGTGGACCAACATGCTACAGTGGAGGAAAGATTTTGGTACTGACACTATTTTGGAGGTAACACTGATTCAATCCTTCTCTGTTTCTGTATGCTTAATTCTTCCTTCCGTTTGGGCTGTTCTTGAGTTTAGCAGTTAGTATCATACAATCTTGCTGTTTTTCCCTTTTCTTCTGATGTAAAGTGTAACGTGTTGTTAATTAAGAGATGTTGAAAACTTTATTGTTCAGGATTTTGAGTTCAGTGAGTTGAAAGAAGTTCGAAAGTACTACCCTCAGGGTTATCATGGTGTAGATAAGGATGGCAGACCTGTTTACATCGAAAGACTAGGAAAAGTTGATTCCAGCAAACTTATGGAAGTGACCACTTTAGAAAGATATTTGATATATCATGTGCAGGAGTTTGAAAGGACTTTTGCGATTAAGTTTCCAGCTTGCACCATTGCTGCAAAGAGACACATTGATTCAAGTACAACTATTTTGGATGTGCAAGGAATTGTATGGTAGCTGCTTTTTTTCCTTATTAATAATCAAATTTTTGTTTAGTAACTCATTAAGATTGTTACCTTCTGCATTCTTGTTCAAAAAAATTGTTCTTTAGGGTTTGAAAAACTTCACCAAGTCTGCACGAGAACTCATCATTCAGCTTCAGAAGATTGATGGTGACAACTATCCTGAGGCATGTGATTTTTCTTGCAATTTTCATAGAAGCTTTTTTTTAACACTAGATCTTCCGTCTCAAAATCAAGCTGGGATGTCATTTTATTACAAGAGCTAAAACAACAAATTGTGCAGACACTTTGCAGAATGTATGTCATTAACGCTGGTCCCGGTTTTAAGCTGCTTTGGAGAACAGTGAAATCTTTTATTGATTCCCACACAGCTTCCAAGATTCATGTGAGTAGTCCTTTCCTTAATCTTGTCGAATAGCCAAAAATTTACAGTTTAACAGAAGTATATTAGCTGATTTTGGAATTTTAACAGGTTCTTGGTAACAAGTACCAGAACAAGTTACTTGAAATAATAGACTCAAGGTAACCAATTCTATGGTTATTTCCTTGCTAATCATCATCCATTTCAATTATACATATTGTCTAAAACCTCTTAAAATATCTTGGAATTTGTTCAGTGAGTTGCCTGAGTTTCTTGGGGGTAGCTGTACTTGTGCTGATCAGGGAGGTTGTATGAGATCCGATAGGGGGCCATGGAAAGATCCAAACATTTTAAAGGTTGGTAGTTACTTGAAATTATCAGCAGTGCTGTTGTATTTTGAAACCCTTTTTCACTCTTTTTTTTTTTATTGAGCTTTTTTCTTATATACTCATGCTATATGATTATTTGCCTGTGTCCAGATGGTTCATAGTGGCGAAGCACTATATTCCAGACAAATAGTAACTATTTCAAATAGTGGGGGCAGGGTAATTGCTCTTGATAAGCCATTCTATCCAGTGAAGGTAAATTCTCTCAGGACAGCTTTTGTCTTGTAACATGGTATTTCGACTGCTTGCTCTCTAAATTTGGTTTTATTTTTGGCTAAACCAGGTAAAAACAAGTGATACATCCACTGCAGAGTCAGGATCTGAAGTGGAAGATGTTGTCTCTCCTAAGCCAACCGGGAGCTATTTGCTGCCAAGGCTGGCTCCTGTCTCTGAAGAAGTAAGCTTTTCTGAAAGTTTAAATGTACAATTCTATTTGAAGTTCAGTTAAAGTTGTTTCAGACTTTCAGTCTAGAAGACTGATGCATTATCGTATCTTCCAACAGAATCCATTTCTTTGCATGAAATGCAGAGTGTGTGTGTGTGTAATGCTAATATCTGAAATTAATTGATCTCATAGGCCATGCTTGGATGTTTTATACAGGCCAGGATGGCTGGTAGGATGAATGCTGCCAGTGTCTCTGAATATGACGAATACATGCCTATGATTGACAAGACGGTGGTTGCTGAATTTGAAGATTTATGTACTTCCAGAGGTTAGCAAGTTTCTGCACCATTCTTATTTGCTACCAACTCTATCGTATGGAGAAATTCTGATTGGTAATAGTTAATGACTGACGTAGATTTTTAGAACCTTTGAACAAGATGGTATCATTTGATGTAAAACAAGTTACAAAATTTGTGTAGAAGAACGTTGTCTAGCAGTTAACGCTTGGTGGGAGTTCCAACATACGAAGGCACAGGATTGTGGCAGCCTTGAGAAGTGAACTTTGAAATGAAGTTAAATGTAATAACCCTTTTATTGTAGTTTCACCAATAAGAGTTCCATTTTCCTTGTGTTTCCTTTGGAGAAGTCAAAAGAACACCAATCGTAGTAGGTTGTATGTATGATACTTTAATATAAAAGCATAACCTTTGATTGCCTTGATATGGAGATCCTAAAGACTCCTATTGTTTTGGGAGAACATTAATTGACAGTCCCAGATCTTTTTTTGCCTGGATTTAGGTTTATGCTCTATTATCTTTTCTGATAAGGGGTATCCACATGGCTAGTTGGATATCACGAAGACTTCACTAGTTTAAATTGGAGTCAATGTTATTTGATATGATATTATATCATGCGCTGAATAAAATTAATGAAATTGGTTGCAGGCACACCTTCTCTGTTAAGTGTAGAGAAGACTTCAGAAGGGATCCCTGCTCGTGTCTGGGCTTTGCTTGTGGCCTTCTTCATAACCTTTCTTGCCTTCTTTCGTTCAATGGCATTTTGGAATACTAAGAAACACCCAGTATCTGATTCTGCCAGTGACATTACTGACCTGACTTTTGAAACAGCACCAAAGGAGGAATTCAGACCCCCTTCTCCTGCTCCAGGGTTTACAGAGGCAGACCTTCTTTCATCTGTCATGAAAAGGCTGGGTGAACTTGAGGAGAAGGTTGGTACATTACAGACAAAGCCTTTTCAGATGCCTTGTGAAAAGGAGGAGCTGCTTAATGCTGCAGTTTATCGTGTGGATGCATTAGAAGCAGAGCTAATTGCAACGAAAAAGGTAACTGTCTCTCCTGCTTAGATATTCTGCTGGGAGAAATAAGCCTTTACCAACCAAACATTAAGCTATTAGATACATGAATCTCCATGTGTGTTGGGGTGGGGTTGGATCTCTGAGTGTTGGACATGCTAAATAGGTTTATATGCCAACACCTCATTTTTTCCTCATGGCTCTTTGCCACCGTTTTTTCTGCATTTAATAAATAACTAGAACTTTTAGGACTTGTTTAACCAGAACATAAGAAATGTAAACCTATATTGTTAGAGCTAAATGACATCTCCACGGACCATGTTTTGTATGGATTACATGATGAACTACTAGGTATCTGATTATCATCTTTAAGGAGTCATGAGACTAACCACTGTGTTTGGTGGGAAAAAACGAGAAGAAAATCAAACCTGTGATGCCACTAGGATTTCTCGATGAATGCATGCCTTTTCATTCTGATCTGGAAGAAAAAAAAAACTTAGATAAAATGAGCTGGACAATGAAGTGGGCACTGGATTCTCATCTTGCAAGAGTCATGTGTCCATGAAATTTGCATTTTCTGATAAAGGTTTAGTCTTTTATCGAAGTTGATGACTGTAGCAAACCACTTGCTTTCGGTTTTCTTTTCTTGAAACTGGTAATACGTTCCTTTGGATGGAAAGGAATTTTGTAGTTGTTGTGGTCCACATGACATCTCTAACCATCATGCTTCTCATTTAAAGGCTTTGCACGAAGCTTTGATCAGGCTAGAAGAACTTCTTGCGTATGTAGATGGTCGCAAACAAGCAAGTTTTCAGGTAAGGTTGTAGTCTTACACATGCATTTTAAAGCACAGACCGAAATCACCATGTTTCATTTATTGGGATTAAGATTTGGTCTGCCTGATGCAGAAAAAGAAGTTTTGCTGGTCAAGAGGTTTCTGTACAGGAGGAATATATTAGTGTGGTCTTGATACCACTCCATCAATTTCCATAATTAATCTTCCAGATACATATAAGGTACCATTCCAATTTACATTGGTTGAGAATTTGGTGTCCATAAAAAAAGAGGGCGGGAGTAGTTGCTCCTGTGGTAGTATGTCTTCTCGAGAGAAGATGATTCTTGTCAGGAAGTTCCTTGTGTGTGGAGGTATAGCACTTGGATGATGTACATTAAATAAACAGAGGAGGAGACCCAATAAATTTGTGGCTTTAATTGGCATGTTGGTGTTCCCATGCCCCATGGGCTCGGGCTTGGCTTTCACTGCCAGACTAAAAAGAGAGAGAGCCGAAAAAATAAAAGAAGAGAGAAGCGTTTTCGTTGCAATGTCCATTCTATATGAAATTGAAATGCAAGCCCGACAGAATTAGTCATGGGAAGTTGTTTTTATTTGACAATCTGCACCAAGAGGCAAGGAACATACCATTATCTCGTTAAGTTGGCATGATGTCGTTTTTTCCTTGTAAATAGATATCCCGAAAGTCATTTTGTATAGAGTGTGGGCAGTGAAAAGGATGTGAACATTTACCAAGAGGAAGTATAAACTGTGAAAATAGACCGATCCCTTGCTTTCAATTTGTAGCTGCAATATTATATTTTAGAGGTTTGGTTAATGAGTTTTTCTTTTTACATTATTAACCAGAGCGTCAGATTTAAGAATGGTTATGAGGTGCAGGTGCATATTTTTCAAGGTTGTTGGTAATTAATATGCTATTGCTATTTGCAGTTCTGTTGACTATTTGTACATTCTTAAGATGAAGGATGGAGTCATTTTTCCAAATAAAAATGGAGTATAATTATTAATTAAGGTCAACTTACAGTTATTTAATAACTCGAACTACGAGCTGAACACAGCGCACAAGCCCTAGGAGTGAAGCATTAGAGTGGCAGTGAATCACGTGCTGTAGTCGTCTGTTTCCTCGTGTTTGAATTCAAATAATCTGCAGCAAGCATTGTTGCGTTCTCAGTTTACTGACCCATGTAGTAGGTGGAAGCTGTCTTCGTTTCTAAAGGTTGCCTCCTTCATGGCTGGTTTTGATCTTGTGTGTGTGTGTGTGTGTGTGTGTGTCTTATGTCTGGCTGTCGGGCTCTAGTCTCCAGCCATCCTCTTGATGGCTTCTTTGTTTCCTATCCGCAGGTTTTCTTGTAATTATATTAAAATTTTAATATAAACTTGAAATAGCAGACCAATAAAATAGGTGCAGCAAATAATTTGTGTGGTCTGGCTGCTGATCAATTTACCCATTAATCAACCTATTACTGCATGTTTAATTGAATTTAATAAATCATGTAATATAATTATTAATTATATTTCTATATTTGATTTTGTAACTTTTAAAATTATAATGTAATAGACTGTTACAACTATGGTGATTCTTTACATTATATAAAATAAAAAAAGCTATATAATATACTATTACACGATTAATAATAATTATGTGAAAACATAATTATCAACAATTTTTTGTTAGGACTAAATTGTACTTTAAAAAAAATGTAAGGGCCAGAAAAATTTCAAATAAGGATAAGTTTGTAAATAAAAATAAAATAAAAAGATTAAAAAAAAATTAGAAACTGAAATAAGAATTTATATAAAAAAAACCTCCATTACATTACTAAAATATTAATAGTCCAACAAATAAATATTTACACAATTAATTACAGTCATTGTACTATATCGCACCCAAACATAATCATCATTTCAAAGAATAATGGGTCGAAACCATAGTCACAGAGTACCAGCCCATGGTATAGCCCTCCTAAATAAACAACATGGAGCCCATGCGACCCTCGCTTGGCTGCTGGAATAGAGCCACCGCAGCTCCAGTTCGAAATCTCACCGGCGGTCAGCACCTCCTACGATCTGGCGTTTGAACAGCAAATTAAAGTCCTTTTTTCTCATAAGAATTTCTCTTTCATCATAATTCAGGAGATAATTCAGATGGTGTTGCATTATTGTACTCAAAGGACTCTATTCCAGTCAAAGGTTTTTCACTTTTCACAAAAAGATTTTTTTTTTTAATTTTCCAATTAATATAGTTACCCTAATTGCATGCCTAATTTTGTTTCTAGGTTTTACTGAATTCGAGCAAAACCAGCTTCTGCAATTCAGCTTCTTTGGCTGCAACCTCACCACTGTTTAAATTTCAAATCTTAACTTCAAATTACAGACGATTTACTGCTATAGCGGGTGAGCTTCCAATGAGGAGTTACCAAGTTGTGGTGGCTGCTACTCGAGATATGGGGATTGGAAAGGATGGAAAGTTACCTTGGAGATTGCCTTCTGATCTCAAGTTTTTCAAGGAGATTACACTGGCCACATCGGATCCTGGGAAACAAAATGCAATTTTGATGGGTAGGAAAACATGGGAAAGTATTCCTATCAAGTACCGACCTCTTCTGGGTCGATTGAATGTGGTCCTGACTCGGAGTTTTGAGATCGAAGATGAAGAAAATGTTATTACATGTGGGAGCATTTCCTCAGCTTTGGAATTGTTAGCTGAAGCTCCCTATTGTTTCTCAATTGATAAGGTTTTTGTCATAGGAGGTGGCCAGATATTGAGGTAATTTTGCTAGTCAATGAATGCTTAACTTTCCGTGCTAGTCTCAACTATGCTACACAGAATATTTTGGTTTTTCGATGCAGGGAAACACTTAATGGTCCAGGATGTGATGCCATCCATGTTACGGAGATTGAGACGAGTGTTGAATGTGATACGTTCATTCCAAGTATTGATTTTTCTAAGTTTCAGCCTTGGTATTCGTCTCCACCATTGGTTGAAAATGGCATTCGATATTCTTTTGTAACTTATGTTCACGTGAGGAACTCTGAGAATGAAACTATTGCTGGAAAGACTGGTGGAAAGTGTAATGACGGTAAATCGAATTCTAATAGGGTTGAGGTAAAGGATTTCTCATTTCTTCCGAAGATGATTTTTGAGAAACGTGATGAGTACATGCATCATACAAGCAGTACAAAATAATTTGTTTACAGATCCAATTTATTGCAGGAAGCTATATTGAAGTTCCAAGTTCTCTGAGATATGTCAGTTGTAATATTTTGAAGATATTAATGTTTTGTTGCAGTTGATAGTTTGACTGCTGATTGGTTTGATTAATGAAACTATTTCGTTCATAAAAAAGAAATGTATGTAAGACTGGCTGAAGAAATTATCTTAAGTGGCAGATGACAAGGCAGGATGATTAACCTGTCAAATCTTAACCACCTTCAATGTATCCTTCTGGTTTTCTTTTTCACGTCTTCGTTTTTCTGATGGCTGCTCGTGTGCTTAATCTCTTCGACTTCTTACAACCAAGGTAACAAGAATCCCAAGAGCTTATGAATCACAGCATGTCTTTTTGGATGACAGTAACATCAGATTTTATTTGTTTCTTTGCTATGATATCAATCATCGGATGCTTTTCATCTGTTGTCCATGATGTTGTGTTTTTCATCTAATTTACAGATAGTGCTTTTGTGGCTTGTTAGTGATTCGACAACTGCGCAGGTAAAATGTCCTCACTGACTGTTGATTTTAAGTTTTTGTCAACCCAACGGCACACCTTCAGAGGTCTTCAATTTTCTTTAAAATTATAGGAAAACAGACATTATGAACCAATTGTAACATGAAATCCAAGCAGATTGTTAAGATTTTCATTCACGGGCCAGGTCATTAACCTAAGGTCATTTGCAATTCATGTTCATTTTCTTTCTAACTACAGTTCATCCACCATAGGAGATACTATAGAGAAGCACTAAGATATAATATGTAATATGGCTAGTAATTAATAACTTGGATGGCCAATTCTTGCCTCCTCCTTAAATGTTAGTAGTAAATTTTCAAGGAAGATTAGTCGAGGTGCTTCCTCTTCTTTTTTACTATCATGCGGTCCCGCCTCCTATGGGGGAGGCAACAGGTAGCTACTGCAGTAACTGTATAATAAATCCTATGTCAGAAGCTTACACATCCTTGACGAGGCTCCAACAGGACATGGTGCTCTTCCAGAACCTCGATCATTCAGTGGAAGTGCAATGAGTCTCCTTACAAGACGTCTATAGATAAGGAATAGACTGTACAAATTCTATCAACAGGGGAAATCTAAACTGCCAACAGCCTATGGACTTTGCGGGATCAAAGAGTTGAGGTTGGTTGGTTGTAAACACAAACAAAACTTTGATTGACATGCTTTATCTTCGAGTTGCACGGAAAATAAAAGGCTAAGACTTCCATTAGTTAAAAAACTAAGTAGATAGTTCTATTATAAGTACTTGTATAGCAGACTGGTGAAAGCATGAGAATGATAATGCTTCCAGTGAACAATATGCATAATTTCTAGAGCAAATAAAGCAATGATTCAACCAAAATATCAGTTTTTGACGAAAACCCAAGATGGGTTCATAGGACATGAATCAGAACATATTAAGCATTGCAAATGCTCGGTGCAGCAAGAGATTTCTTATTTACATAATGGTGCAATAACCGTAAAAATCGTCACTAACGACATACCACACATCGCATCTCTGACATACCTTTGGAGTGCAAGGGATAACCATGTCTTTCTTCTCTTCCTTGGGAGGCCCTACGCTCATAATCGACGCAGATTTTCTAAATTTCCTCACCTTGCAAATGATCTTCACTGGATCAGCTTCACCAATCACTGTGACCGTATTCTTTGATGGGTCGAGGACAATAGAAGTTATCCCCTCTATTGTTGCAATTAACTTCATCACCCTCTGCCTGCATTTTGAACAGAGCAGTTGTACTGACACAACTGTTTTCTGCACAGAAAAATAAAGTCAGTTTCCTCCGTACCTTCTCTGAGCTCAAAACAGATAAAGATTTAAGCCACGATAGACCTGCTGAAAAAGTACTGCAGAGTGTCAGTGTGAGCAGAGAAATGACTCAGGACAACGATAAGTAAAAGAATTCCAGATAAATCATCACATTAACTTAAAAGCACATATAGTGTTTTAAGAGTGCAGGAAGGACAACCTTTGACATGGTTTGACAGAGTTAAAATAAATTATGCAATGGATACAGAAGGTATGGAAGGATTCAGCGTTGATATAAATAGATTGTTTGGTATACTTATTTTACCTCAATCATGTAATAATAATTAAATGATAGTATATACTTTTACTTTCTCATGATGTTGGGATAAGTTTGGCTGAGGCCTAAATAAAGTAAATACTACAAGTAGGTGATAAGTAAATGCCTGTCAGAAGGTACTTGATTGGTTTCAACTGTTACCTCATCTATGCATTTATTGCAGAATTTACTCACCCTCCTCAGATCAGTCTATCTCAGCATGCCTTCAGATTCAGTCTATCTCAGATCATCGATGCAGTTAATTTTGCCATTTCAAACACCAGTGCAACAGATCTTCAAGCAATATATTGCCAAGCATATAGAAGAAAAAATATGCAGATGACAAACACGGATCAACATATGCGGATGCGTGTCTTTCGTTGTGAGAAAGAGATGAACGAGGTAGAACTATGAACAATCTACAAGCATTAATGGCACTCTATATCTCTCCAAAAATGAGTGTGATTAACATTTGATGTAGTAGTGTTAATAGTCCCATCAGGTGCAAGCTGTGGTGTTTTAAAGGCGTACCGATGTAGCTTTTAATCTAGAATGATGGTAATAGTAAACTGATATTGCATGTTGTAGTGTCCTTCAATTTCTCAGTTTAGCTTATTTGGAACTGGTCAGATGAATGGGAGCTACTTGTTCCCACTTCTGCCACAAATTTGTCCTTTTTTGCTGCCCTCAAATTTCAAGATGTCGAAAATGGTTCCTGATCTAAGCACGCAGATGCCTTCAAAAACTTGGCAGCTCATTGTTGAGTGCATGGAGTAGCCACAGTCTACCAATCAACCCATGCATGATTGTTCTACCTGGCCATGCACTAGTCAAGTCTTCCTTACCGGCTGCTGGCAACACGCAAGCTGATTTCCAATATCATCGTTCTGTAAAATTTGATGTTCAGAAACTAGTTAGGAAAAGGAGCTTCCAAACCACACAGATCAAATCCAGATTCAAAAATAGAAAATCAGTAGCTAGCTCTAACTAAATATGTTAACCAGTCCAGGGAAAAACTGAGAAAATTAGTTTTTTTTTCATGCTTTTGGATAGCACATTTTAACCATTGCGTATATTCAAATATTGACGAAGAACTCAAATATCCATACACAGCAAAGAGAAAAGATCAAGGAAAAATCGATGCAATAGTTTTGACAAAGGAAACTGCCTTTAACTTTCAAATACGAAAAGTAAAGGGTGATCATTCCAGCTATTTTGGTTCCCATATGCCACAATAAATTTAAATCCAGCTGCACAAATTTATAGCCCGTGTGGGCTTGGGAATGGAATGGCAGTATTGTAGTCGATGCATCACTTTCCCTGTTGAACCCGAGGATGCTTGTCCCTTTCAACCCTTCTTCCTCATTGAACTCCTCTTAATTAACAACAGAGGATAAAATATTGACTAAATTTCTATATGCTCATTGTCAATGTATATATTCAAAATTTCTATGCACTCTCAACATTTAACAAAGAGAACTTGGAGGCAGAATTTGAAGAGAAATTTATAATAATTAATCAGAATCAAGAGGCTGGTGTCTTCGTTGATTATTCAATGGGGCATTATATGATGGTCAAAGATAAGGAAGTAAGAACCAAGAGTATCTAGTTTGTTTTGGCAAAGGCTATCAACGCAATACATCAAATAATGGGTCAAAAAGAAGTTACTCGCACACCAACCAATTAGCGTGCTAGCACTCAAAGCCTAAACGCAAAAAGTAAGACTAATTTCGTCTGCTACCCCAATTCCCATAAAAGAGGTAAGAAAAGACAAACTAAATTTTAGAAAACACCAACAAAGTCTCAATCCCAAACTACTTTGGGTCAGCTGAAGTTTACATTTTTAAGGGAGATTCAATCTCCCTAAAAGCTAAAGAGCGAAGAGTTTGTGAACCAAAATATTAGCAGTTTCCATCTGCACTCTTACAAGTTACAAGCATTACATCAACAATCTTTGGTCTTGTTGAAACTCAATTTATGTTTCGTAAGTATCCATGCTCCCAGCATTGCCATCTTTATGCTCCCTTTACAAAATTCGAGAGTAGCTGTTCAATATCTTCTTGTCCAATTCATAATAGTCTTCCATCTTCTTTAAAGGTCTCAAATCCAAGTCAATGAAGTTCACCTAGGCAAATGAAACCCGTATAAGATAAAAGAAAAAAAAAATGAGGGAAGGCACCTTGCCAGAAGAACTT
>Ga0325404_1005552_pt1 | contig 13257 bp, 8 predicted proteins | sample PopdelMetagenome_18_FD_205664 | JGI IMG/M metagenome (GOLD analysis project Ga0325404, IMG submission 205664) | Populus deltoides microbial communities from Bellville, Georgia, United States - Xylem-Control-R1 | ecosystem: Host-associated > Plants > Phyllosphere > Stem > Wood/Secondary xylem... | reverse complement strand
AATTCTTAATCCGATTGTTGGATGGGGTTGAAATTGTACATGTTGTCTCCTGACATGTTTTCCTACCTTGGGTTAAAATTACAGGTCAATCAAAGCTCGGGAAGGCATCGCAATAGTAGTTAACAGAAGTTTATTATTTACTTTTTTTTGACTTGTGGACTTCCTATTTGGTTATGATTCTTTTTTTACAAGGATGTAACACCTAGTTTTATAAATGTTCTAGTCTTGCAAGAATATATAATGGGCAACAACATAATTTCCATGTTTGGTATGGACTCCATATTAATGTGGAGGAATCCTTATAGTGTATGGAAACAATTATTCTATTCTTATTACGGTAGGAATCTATCATTAAATAAGTTTCCAAGACAGCTAAGAATACTTTGCAAACAAGAAAACTAAAGAGGAGGCAAGATATTTGATCCTCCTAGCTTATATGAGACTTGATGTGCCGTGAATGATTCGAAAATCGGCAACAATGAATCTGACAAAAATGGATGAAGGATGGGTCTGGTTGTGTTGTTTTTTCTTTTGGTGTTTAGGCTGGATTATAGTGATTTCAAGGTAAATAAGATGGGGGATAGACTAGAATGATACTTTGATAAGTCGATCTGGACGCCACAGATTAATCTAGGATTTTGACGCCACACTCTTTGTGATTAAAGAGTGATAAGTCAGGTAGGGTTCTTCACAAAATCAATTTTGAACAACAACTCTTAATTATGTGAATTAAGTTTCAAATCTTGGCCTAAAGTCCTTTATTACATATTCTGATACTATATTTATAATCAGAACATCCCTCCGAAGTTATGAAAAATTCAACATGGCAGAAGTCAAACCTAAAAAACAGACTTTGACAAACTAACCTAGACAAATTAACTAACACATATTTTTTGACCTTTCTAACATAAACAGACCAAATTTAAAACAACCATGTCTTCTTACAAAAAAGTCCAATGCAATCATGGCTAGACAATCTAGAAAGAACACGTTCTGAACTTGAAATCCACCTAGATTAGTCTTGTTTTTTCACATGCAATGGATGACTTCAAATTCGGGTTCCAATTCATTTGCTTTTCTGACCATAAACAGCATCAATTCCTTCACTTATTTGCGTATCAACCCAAATTCAAGTAGCCTAGCATCAAAAGAACCATTAAGGGCCTTTTCCATCTCTAAGTTCCAATTGTAGGCAAATAAGCACCCTTGAACCAATTTCAAATTGATTGATAATTTTTAACTTTGACGCAGCTTCAATCATTCCAATTTGACTCGGCAAGGCCCTTTGTAGTTGTTTCGCTTTCGCTCTTGTCATTGGACCATCTGAATCCTCTTGTATGTTAGATTTAACTTTATGATATGGATTATAATTCCCATGATGCACATCAAGACTTCTAAAGAGCAACAAATTTGATCCTATCATATTCTCCTTATTTGCTTTAGAAGAGTACAGTTTGTTCGTTTTCTCTATTTGCAACTGAACTCCCTCATGGAGTTGTCTCTCTATCTTTGCTTTCTTTTCACCATCTAAACTTACCCTTTCTTCAAAAGGTAAAGGAATTAAATCCATAGGAGTTAGTACAATTTCAAAAGGAGAAAAGCTAGTGATCGAATGCAAAATTCTATTATAAGCAAACTCAACAAAAGAAAAACATACTTCCCAACTTTTCAAATTCTTTAGAACAACAACACGCAAAATTAGGGATAAAGTTCTATTCATTACCTCAGTTTGTCTGTATGTTTGCGGCTGACAAGTTGTCAAAAATAAAAATTTAGTTCCCAACTTTCCCTAAAAAGACTTCCAAAAGTAGCTGCTCCTAAGAATGCCATGCAAATGTACAATCTCTCTAAAAAACAAGTCTGCGATATAACATTCATCATTTATTTTATGGCATGCAATGAAATGCATCATTTTAGAAAACCTATCAACCATAAATAAAAATAGTGATACGATCTAGGCAAGGTCAAATTTGGATTTTGATGTAAAATGTGCAACCATCTAGTTTTACGGCAACAGTCATAATTCTCAATCCGACCGTTGGATTCGGGAAGGCATCGCAATACTGGTCAATAGAAGCTTTACGAATTTTGTTATTTACTTCCTTTTGACCTGTGAACTTCCTATTTGGCTAGGATTCTTTTCCTAAAAGGATGTGGCAGCTTGTTTTGGGAATTTCCTAGTTCTATAAAGATCTTTAATGGGCTGCATCATAGTTTCCAAGTGTGGCAAGGATTCATAAATGCTTCAGAATCCTTTTCTTGCAAGGATTCCTTATTCATCCTAGCTACAACAAGGAAATAAGATTTAAGAATTAATTCTACCTTCAGATTTGATTCTCCTAGCTTATATGGGACTTCTAAATGACAACAAATCTGATCCTATCATATTTAAGATATTAATTTCGGATTTATTATTGTTGTTGTTACTTTCTTCTTAGTTTTGGGTTTATTTATATTATTTGGGTTTAATTGTAAGTGGGTATCATATAAGTCCACATAAGTGGCACATTAGGGTTTATTTTAGTTCGGAGTCACTATAAATAAGGGCATAACCAAACATGTAAGGTTAGACAATTCAGATTAATAAAACTTCTTGTTTGCCGCACATAGCTAACTTTTATAGAAGGTATAATGAAGGACTTTAGTGTTATTGCAGCATCTTTATTAAGTTTAAAGAGAATTGTGTGTGTGTTTCATTAAGTTCTATGAGTGAATTGCTTGTACGTGAAGCATATGGGGGTAAGTTGATGGGGCGTTCTCGGAAAGTTAAGTAAATCAGGTTTGATAGGAGTGTGACACAAAGATAACTTATACCTATGCGCTACCACTATTGGAAACAGAAACCCGCACCCAACATTGAAGAAGCAGGAACACTCAACAAGTCCACATGCTAACAGAAACTAAGAACCTGAAATAATATTAAGAATGAGGGGTGAGTTCAACCAACTCAGTGAGGGAATAACATTTAATAGTTTGTAAGACGATTTATCTTGATATACATATACATATACATATTATCATAAAGTAATGGAATACATGTCAGAGATCAGATGACACCCAAAGGTGACCAGATAACACCCGAAGGTGACCACTGGCTGATGCCTCTCTCACCAGCTAGGTATACAGAAGACTATGTGCACATAGGCTAACTACTCTCCGTTAACATGGAGTTACTGACAAGTCCTGTATTAAGGCATAATAGATATTTACAGAATCATCAAAGAAACGTATATCATATTAAATAGAATTTAGTTTGACAGATTGCGAGTACAAATTCAAGAATAAATTAGTACTTGAAAAACAAAGCAACATATATAAATATTCAAGAAATTAACTAGTTGTACTCATTGTATAATCAACATACATATTTATTTATAATATATGCATATTAAAGATTATCCCACTCACCCGGAAAATATAGAACTAAAAGGAATATCAGATGAAAGACCCGAAAAACCTATTGAGGATTGTTAGGAGAACCTATAATAAATATACGAAATATACTTAAAAAGCAACTCAAAGCAACACAAATAAAAGATTCCAATGCATAAAATAAAATCAGGTTTAGTCTCCTAGGTTTAGGGACTAAAACAACAATTATCCAAAATAGGGACCAAAACGTAATTTTACCAAAACTGGACCAAATTGTAAATACATAACCATACTAAAATTTCACCCATAAACCATCCTGAATTCTATCTAGAACGAAGCAAGGACCGAACTGTATTTTTTTATAAAGTTTAGGGACTAAAATGTAAATTCCCAAAATTGAGGGACCAAACTGAAAATATTCCAAATCAATTATCAAACTGGGATTCATCATCCTAAACCTCATAATAACACTGTCCAGAATCTCAAAATGTCAAATTGTAAGTTTTCCAAATTTTAGGGACTAAACTGAAATTTTCATAAATCAATGACCAAAATAAAATTTGGTCACCTTCAACCTCAAAACCATTCTGTCCAAATTTTCCAGCAAGCTTAAAATGAATTTCTTAACCCATAAAAAATAATTTAAACAAATCAACTCACAAATTCTTATTTCTAACAACATACTAATTAATCACCTAACATTAAACCCTTAATAATCATAATTTAATCTTAACAACATAAACTTCTAATCCTTATAAAACCTAATCTCTCTTTGTTTTTTTTTTAATCATTCCATAAACAAATCATAATTAGAAGTAACATAGAGAATCACTTACTTGTTATTTCTACTTTTCTTAAACTCAAAACTCAAGATCAAAAACTGAAATTCTTAGTTTGATGAGGAGAGGGTCACGACAACCATAAGACTTAGAAGAGAGAACAGTAATTCTCTTGCAACTTTTCCTTATATACCCAGGTTAACTTAGGTTGGCTTTGGGTTGACTTGGGCTTGGGCCAAAAGTTTCGGTCTTATACTTCCATTATGCCTGGTACTTGCGGGTTAATTAACCCCATTGTGAAGGCACATCGTCTCTCCGATGTGAAACCACGCTAGAAGAGGCAACATCACACGTTGGCGCAACTGCCTCGCCGTGATCAGCACCTAAGGCTACGTCCTCCTCACAAAAAAAACCAACTTGGCAGCGCAATCCAAATATATATGACTCAAGAAGCAATAAAAACTAGAAAACAAGCAAAACAAAACTGCGATGATAGTCTCACGAGTAGCAAGCGAGTCTATCCGAAATATGAACGAAACTGAAGACTCGAATAAAAACAGAAACAAAAAATATGCAAAATGATGAAACAACACCCAAATATGTTGGATATGATGAAAATAAACTGCAAGAAACGAAAACAACAGAAAGCAAGCGAATTTCAAAAGTTGATGCAAAACAGACTCATTTATGACGAGTTAAGTCCGAATCTGGAACCTAAAATAAATGATGTCCAATTGAGTTACAATTTCTGATATAGTGTTATATCAACCCAGATACACAGAATATAAATTTTGAGAAATTTACGATAAGGTTTGATATACTGACGCAAAACCGTTATGAATCAGACTTAGTTAGACCTGAATTTGAAACCCAAAGCAAACGATATCCAATTGACCCCAAATTGGATATGTGGTGTTATTAGGATCCCAGTAATCAGAGTATAAAATTTTACCTAATTCTGAGTTGATTTGATCCAATTTCTCTTGTTTAATTTTCTGCAACAGAATCCAATAAACGTCTTTTTGAACGGATTTTTTTTTTGCTTTTCTCTTTTCTCTTTTTTTTTTATGGTATTGATATATTTTGAACAATAAGAGAATGAAATAACAAATTTTTTTTGTATGCCGCAAATTCAAGGAGAAGAAGAAATTGGATACTAAGGAATTTTTTTGCGGAATCAACAAGAAACAAAAATTTCAGAAGCATATAACCTGATTAATGGAGCCAAGCTCTGATACCAAATGATGCAAACCTTATGATCACGTGGTCACGGAACCCACACGCAAAGACACCAATTCCCGGAAAGCCAAGTAAATCAGGTTTGATAGGTGTGTGACACAAAGATAACTTGTACCTAGGCACCAGCACTATTGGAAACAGAAACCCCCACCCAATGAAAATTTTCCCTTTGGCCGAATTGGCCCCTAATTCTCTTCCCATAATCCCTTCGGATTCGGATTTTGACGTAAAAAGTGCACCTATCCAATTTTACTGAAATAGTCATAATTCTCAATCTGACTGTTGGATTGAGTTAAAATTTTACGTGGAGTCTCCTGACATGTTCTCCTACCTTGGTTTAAAATTTCAGGTCAATCGGAGTTCGGAAAGGCATCAAAATACGGGTCAACAGAGGCTGAATGAATTTTGTTATTTACTTCTTTTTGACTTGTGTACTTCCTATTTAGCTAGGATTCTTTTCCTAAAAGGATGTAGCAGCTTATTTTGGGAATCTCCTAATTCTCTAAAGATTTTTAATGGGCTGCAACATAGTTTACATGTGTGGCAAGGATTCATAAATGTTCAGAATTCTTTCCTTACAAGGATTCCTTATTCATCCTAGCTACAAAAAGGAAAGAAGACTTGAGAATAAATTCTACCTTTATATCAAATGTCCTAGTATATTTGGAACTTTTTAATGGTGACAAATCTGATTCTAGCATATTTAGGATGGTAATTTTCATATCTTTATTATTTTCTTCTTAGTCTTTGGGTTATTATTACTTATTTGGGTCAATTGTAAGTGGGCTTCATATAAGTCCACCTAAGGGGGTCCATTAGGGTTTATTTAAGTCTAGAGTCAGTATAAATAAAGGCAGAACCAGACATGTAAGTTAGACAATTCAGATTAATAAAAGTTCTTATTTGCCGCACTTTGTGTGTGTGTGTGTGTGTTGGTGAGATAATCTCCCTTCCATGATTCTCTAAAGAACTGAAAATAACTTATCGAAGAACAACTGTCTTCGTGGTGTAATCCTTATACTTCTTGTTTGCGAATCAATATTCGTTGGGTGGGGATCTCCGTTTCCAATAGTGCTGGTGCTTAGGTACAAGTTATCTTTGTGTCACACTCCTATCAAACCTGATTTACTTGACTTTTCGGGAATTGGTGTCTTTGCATGTGGGTTGCATGACCACGTGATCACGAGGTTCGCATCATCTTGCACTTGGAACTCTATTCGTCCTATTCGAGACAAAGTTGAGTGATGGAAACTTGTTTCGCATAAACAAGCTATTCCACGATTTTCATTTATCTTGCGGATTGCTATTAGTGATGCTCTCGCTACTAAAAAAAAGCTAAGGTGTTATGGTATCATTCAAACTATCTAATGCCATTTATGTGGGGGAGATAGAGAAGATGTTGATCACCTATTCTTTGATTGCCCATTCTCTCATTGCATTTGTGTTGATTTATGCTCCACATGTTTCATTCCATTTTGCCATTGTTCTTGGATTAACACCATCTATTGGCTTTTGGATTTAAGTGGTGATTTCTCTCTTAATTAGGTGCTTATGAGATTGATGTTATCTTCTCTTGTTTGTTACACTTGGAGGGAAAGGAATTCTAATTCCATGGTGATAATCCCCGTACTAGTTTGATGACGTTTAGAGATATTGTTAGTTGTATTGTTTCAAAAGTTAATTCTTTTCATAGTATGGATTCTTCATCTTCTATCAGAAGACTTCATATTGCTTGGGGATTTTTTAATGATATTTTCAATCCTATTTGATTTGTTTCTTGGCTCTTTAGGTTTTGATGACATTTATGCCTAGTTGTTACCAGAATCTATCTGGTTTTTTATGTTGTTTCTGTATGGTTTAGGGTAAGCAGGTTTGTCCGCCGATGCCCCCTGTAAGTTTATATCCCTTTTTTGTATTTGCTATTTTTTAGTTAATATACTTACCTTATAAAAAAATAGTTGATGAGCTTATGGAAATGGAGTACATTAGTGAGAGTATAAGCCCTGTGTGTTGTATTTGTTCTACTTATGCCTAAGAAGGATGGAACATGGAGGATTTGTGTTGATTACTGAGCCATCAACAACATAATGGTAAAGTATATTTCATTCCTAGGCTTTGATGACATGCTAAATGAATTACATGGATCTTGTATTTTCTCTAAGGCTTAAAAAGTGGGTACCATCAGATTAGGATGACAGAAGATGATGAGTGGAAAACAACATAAGATGAAGTATGGTTTGTATGAATGATTAGTAATGCCGTTTAGACTTACAAATGCACCTAGTATGTTTATGCTTTTAATGAATCATATGGCTGCGTGCATTCATAAGTAAGTTTGTGGTTGTGTATTTTGATGAAATTCTAATCTATAGCAAGAACTTAACTAAGCATCTTGATCATTTGTATAATGTATTTAATGTCTTACGTAGTAAGAAATTATATGCTTATCTTAAAAAGTGTAACTTTTCATGGAGAAAATTATGTTGCTTGGCTATGTTGTAACTGCACAGGGTATTGAGATGGATGATGAGAAGGTTAAGGCCTTTCGAGATTGGCCTGCACCTAAATCGGTAAGTGAGCTAAGAAGCTTTCATGAGTTAGCTAGTTTTTATAGGCGTTTTGTGAAAGATTTCGGTACAATAACTGCACCCTTGAATGAAGTTCTTAAAAAGTCATTTGTGTTTAAATGGGGAGAGGAACAAGAATTGACTTTTATTCTTTTTAAGAGAAATTGCTCTGCACCTATTTTGGCTCTACTTGACTTTATTATGAAAGCATTTGAAATAGAATGTGATGCATTTGTAATAAGAATAAGTGTTGTTTTGATGTAGGATCATAGACCTATTGCGTATTCAGTGAGAAGTTAAGTGGAGCTACCTTGAACTATCTCAAGGTATTGCATGAGCATTTCTACTGGAAAAAGATGAATAAGGATGTGCAACGAATCTGTGAACAGTGCATTACTTATAAAAAGGCAAAATCTAGAGTACAACCGCATGGACTGTATACACCATTGCTTGTGCCTACTGAACCTTGGTTAGATATCTCTATGGACTTTGTTTAGGTTTCCCTAAGTTAAAGAAAGGTAGAGATTCTAATAGGTTTTGTAAAATGGTGCATCTCATATTGCAGACTTGTTCTTTAGGGGAGATTGTATGTTTGCATAACATTCCTAGGAGTATAGTGTCATATCATGATGTTAAGTTCTTTAGCTACTTTTAGAAGACTTTGTGGGGAAAGTTGAGAACTAAACTCTTATTTTCGATAACTTGTCATCTTCAAACAAACTGAGTTAGTGAATAGAACTTTATCCCAACTTTTGCATGTTGTTATTCAAACGATTCTGAAAAGTTGAGAAGAATGTTTGTTTTTTATTGAATTTGCTTATAATAGAACTATGCATTCAACCACTGTGGCTTTTCTCCTTTCAAAGAAAGGGTAAGTTTAGATGATGAAAAGAAGGCAAAGACGGTGAGACAACCCTATAAGGGAGTTCGAGTGCAAATAGAGAAAAGAACAAAATGTATGCTTCTAAAGCACATAAGGGATGTAAACGGGTTATTTTCCAACTCGGTGATTAGGTTCGGGTGCACATGCGTAAGGAACAATTTTCTAACCAAATAAAATCAAAATTACAATCTCGTGGTGATGATCCATTTCAGGTTTTAGAGAGGATCAATGACAACGCATACAAAATTAACATTCCAAGTGAGTATGGTGTTAATGCTCCCTTTAATGTTTTTTTTATCTTACTTTATTTGACATAAGTTTTGATTCAAGGTTGAATACTTTCAAAGAGAGAGAAGATGATGTGGACCAGTCTACAAACACCAATATGGACCTAGTGATTAAGTTAAAGACAGTCATTGAAAGAGGCATTGAATGTATTAGTTTTGAAGGTTTCGACCATGTCATATTTGAAAGGTTCAATGAAGAATAAAGAGGAGGCCCTAGTACATCTTATCCATGTGAAAGAGGAGCCCAATCCAACCTTATTTGGGCCATAAGGTGAGGATAGCAAAGGAAACAAAAAGAATCCTACTAAAACTTGGAAACAACATGGGTTAGCTTTTCCTTTTGTTTCTAGTATTAATTGGCTACATGGAAGACTATAAATAAACTTTGAATCAGTTTTGTAATATTTTATTTCATTCTCTTCTTCTCATTGCAAAATATGGAGTTAATATTATGGGTTTTTTTTTTTTAAAGCTATAGCCCAAGGCTTACTTGGGCTTATTTAATTCTTTTATTTTTCAGCTAGGATCTATAATGCGAACCTCTTGAACCCGCGGTCAAGCAACCCACATGCAAAGACACCGATTCCTCGAAAGCCAAGTAAATCAGGTTTGATAGGAGTGTGACACAAAGATAACTTGTACTTACGCACCAGCACTATTGCAAAACAGAAATCCCCACCCAACAAATTTTATTAATTCGAATTGTCTAACTTACATGTCTGGTTATACCTTTATTTATACTAACTCTAAACTAAAACAAACCCTAATTTCCCTCTAATGTGGACTTATATGAGGTCCACTTACAATTAAACCCAAATAATATAAATAAACCCTAAACTAAGAAGAAAATAATAATAACAATAATAAATCTGGATTTAATATCCTAAATATGATAAAATCAGATTTGTTGCCCTTTAGAAGTCATATAAGCTAGGAGAATCAAATCTGAAGTTGCCTCCTCTTTAATTTTCTTGTTTGCAAAGTATCCTTAGCTGACTTGAAAACTTATTTAATACTAAATTCCTACTACAACATAAGGATAGAATAATTGTTTCCATACACCATAAGGATTCCACATTAATATGGTGTCCATACCACACATGGAAACTATGTTGTTGCCCATTAAATATCCTTGCAAAATTAGGAAATTCTCAGAAGTTGCCACATCTTTGTAGGAAAAAAAATCCTAACCAAATAGGAAGTCCACAAGTCAAAAGGAAGTAAATAACAAAATTCATACAGCCTCTATTGACAAGTATTGCGATGCCTTCCCGAAATTCGATTGACTTGAGATTTTAACCCAAGGTAGGAATACATGTCAAGAGACTTCATGTAAAAATTTACCCTGATTCAATGGTTGGATTGAGAATTATGATTGTTGTTGTAAAACTAAACAGTTGAGCATTTTACGTTAGAATCTGAATCTAATTGTTTTTTCGTTACCCATATAATATCAATCCAAGGCTTGTTTAGTTCAGTTTGTTGGGTTTTTATTTTAAGTTTTCGGGACAGTTTTGTAAGGGGCCAAATTGGTCCACTAGATAGATCTATTAGGGTTAATTTTCAAGAACTATTTGAACTTGTATAACCTAAATTTCGGCAGTCATTGATTAATATTACTTATGAATTATCAGTTTTAACATGTGAAAGTGATTCTTGCGTTCTTCAATTCTTTTTTTGATAAGGTAAGTATATTAACCAAAAAATAGCAAATACAAAAAGGGATATAAATCTACAAGAGGCATTGGCGGACAAACCTGCTTACCCTAAACCATATATAGAAACAACATAAAAAACCGGATAGATTCCATGAACAGTGGCGTAAATGTCCTCAAAACCTAAAGAGCAAAGAAACAATACAATAAATAATATCTCTAAAGATCATCGAACTAATACGAGTATTATCACCTTGGAAGTGAGCATTCCTTTCCCTCCAAATATAATAAACAGCAGCAGCTAACATGAATCTCATAAGCACTGAATTAAGAGAGCAATCTCCACTCAAATCTGAAAGCCAAGAGATGGTGTTAATCCAAGAATAACAGCGAAATGGAATGAGACATCTGGAGCATAAATCAAACTAAATGCGATGAGAGAATGGGCAATCAAAGAATAGGTGATCAACATCTTCCTTGTCTCCTCCATATAAATGGCATTGGATAGTTTGAATGATACCATAGCACCACCTTAGCTTATTCTGAGTAGAGAGAGCATCATTAATAGCAATCCACAACATAAATGAAAATCATGGAATAACGTGTTTATGCCAAACAAGTTTCCACCACTCCACTTTGTCCCAAATAGAGTTCCAAGCACAACAAATAGAGAACATACCCTTTGGAGCATCCTTCCAACATAATAGATCATTCCTACCATCATCCAGGAGAAAGGGAGTGGAAGTACATCGAACAAGCTCAATCCATTCGGGGGATCTAGAAGGTGGCCATTCCTTACCAGCAATATTAGAAGTTAGTCGTGCATCCCTTCCTAAGCTAGAATCAATAATAATCCTATCCCCAAAGAACTCTAACAAGGGGCCCAACGAATGCCAATTATCAAACCATAGAGAAATAGAACACCTATCTCCAAAATCGAAGTAGATAAATTTCTGAACCACCCCACGCAGACTGAGAATCTTTCTCCAACTCCATGAACAATTTCCAGGGCAAGGAATCTCCTAAACACTCCTACCTCGCAACAAATAAAAAGATAGCCATAAAGACCAAATAGATTTGGCCGGATTACAAATAGACCATAAATGTTTAACCATTATTGCCCGGTTCCATACTTTAATACCCGAACCCCCTTCCTTCTTAGGCAAACCATGCAACTTTTGCATTATCATAAGAAAGATCACAACCCTTCCACAAGAAAGACCTCAGTAAAGAGGTTATTTTCTCCGTTACAGCCTTAGGAAGAATAAAGAGACAAGACCCATACACTTGAATAGAGAAAAGGATGGAATTGAGAAGTTGAAGTCTACACGCATAAGAAAGATGGCGGTTCAACCAACTCCTAGCTTTAGCCGTGATTTGGTCCACAAGAATTGAGCAATCATAGGCAGAAAGCTTTGAGTATTAAGAGGAACACCAAGATACCTAACCAATAGTTTTCCTTCCCTATACTCGAGAACACCGAGAAGCTGCTTTTTTGTATTAGGAGCAGCACCACACAAGAACATATTGCTCTTATAGACATGACCGAAGCAAACAATTGTTGAGATCATATTGCCACCTTGACCATGATGTAGTGCCTCCGCGCTTCTCATCGAGTGATCGAATAACATTGAAATCCTCCAAAAGAATCCACAGGATAGTCTCTCATACATTACTACAGTTAACAATATCAACCCACAAAGCCTGTCATTTAGATGGCCAATTATCTCTATAGACAAAGGAAGCATTGAAGGAAACATGTGATCCTACCATGAATAATCTGATCCGAGCTTCCTAAAAGATCAACCTTAAGCACATTAGGATCCTAACATACCCACTACGACCACTATTAGAATGATCATGGTTAAACAAGTCCAATTCTTAAAAAGAAGTCTAGAAACATTATCTTTATTCACCTCCCTAACATGAGTTTCAACTAAACCAAAAGGAGCTATCAAATGCTTTTGTACAAGAGAACAAAAAACTAAATGTTTTACGGGATCGTTCAAACCTCTGATATTCCAACATCCTATAAACATAACGAACAAAGTAGAAGGATGTCGAATACCAACTATGGATACAAACAATTACCTCGAGTTGCCCTCGCACAAAGAGCTTGAGTTCTTCTTCTTATTAAAACCCTCTATCCCTTCTTCTTCCTATCCTCAAGAGTCTTTGGCTTTACTTGCTAGTTGGTTATTTGAAAAAAAAAGGGAATTGCAGAGAAGGACTTGTTGCTTTAGGGCAGTCATCATCCGAAACATTTTTTTTTTGGTAAGTTGACGTATGTATTAAAAGAAGAAGATACAAACATTATAAGGGGCATACCCCAGATTTACAATGATAATAGAAACATAAAACAACAGATGGCTACAGGCTAGCCACCGACCCTAAAACTGAAACCTCACTAGATTCGTGAGGGAAACCAATACAACCAGCTAACTAACAAATTAAGAATCTATGGTATTCACCCTC
>Ga0325404_1005551_pt1 | contig 13257 bp, 5 predicted proteins | sample PopdelMetagenome_18_FD_205664 | JGI IMG/M metagenome (GOLD analysis project Ga0325404, IMG submission 205664) | Populus deltoides microbial communities from Bellville, Georgia, United States - Xylem-Control-R1 | ecosystem: Host-associated > Plants > Phyllosphere > Stem > Wood/Secondary xylem... | reverse complement strand
GTTCACAGTATCCTGCAATTCTAGCAAAAGTTTCTTGCTTCTTTGGGTACCCAGAAATTTTGATGTCTCCCTCAATATATCCACCAGTTTTCCTACCTGCCAGCACATCCATCAAAGTCGTTTTTCCTGCACCACTAACACCCATCAAAGTTGTAAGGACACCAGGCCTGAAAGCACCATTCACACCCTTCAAAAGCACCAATCTATCCTCAACTACTCCTTGAATTTTCATTTCCTGAAATTTTCAATACAAGATGATCAGTTTGTTCACGCTCTGTAAATATCACATGAAAGCAAGGTATGATCTTCTTTTTACTAAATTTTGATACCTGTGGCATGTCAACGGAGTAAATAACATCATCAAATGTGATGGAATGTGGTTCAAATGGAAGAACCATTCCTCTCTTCCTTTCATCGCTGGCCTCACCAATCGACGCAGAACCATTTCTATTAATTTCATCTCCATTCTCTGCTTGTAAATTGCAAATGTATTGGCAATTAGTATCTGACAGGCTAGGAAACGAAGGGACTTCAAACGCGCTTCATCAATTGAGTTCTTTTACCTGTTTTGTTTTTGTGGCTACTTCCATGGTCTGATAACTGAACAGCTCCTCCTGTTTTGCCAACAGAACCTTCCCTTTCGGATTCTTCAAATATAAAAGCTTGAGGCTTCTCAAAAGCTGCCAACAAAAATTTGCAATATATAAATATAAGCTCCAACTTTCAAGAAGTATGGAGTTGAGCAGGTAATGACACTTGCCATTGAGGAAAGTGAGGGCCAAAGCGAAGCAGATATTGAACAGTAGCATGAATCCTACTGTTGCCCCTACTCCTATCCAATACCAATTTGCTTCAGTGAAAAATTCGCGACTCTTCAAAACTTGGATTCCTAGTGGTTCTGTGGAGTTTCCAGGAATCTGTGATTTCAAAAACAATTTCAGATATCAGTTCATTATTGAGAGCCAAGGATGCAAATATATAAATGGCCAGTTCAAGAAACTTTACATGACTCCAGCTATGTCCAAGGAACTCATTCACTACTATTGCGTTCTGCCCATACATCAATGGTGAAAGCCAGTAACCCCATATCCACCACTTTTTTATTTGCTCTGCGGCGTTAAACAAAAAAAATTGATAAATAATTTCCTCCAGGTTGAGTAGCAAAATACAATATTTAAGTAGAATAGTATAATCACCATACCTCGAGACAAGATGAAGCCACCCAAAGCAAAAAGTGTAAGTAGCGCAAAAGACCCAAAAGTGTTAGCAACAATCATGTTCCTTCCAGCTGCAGCAATAAATCGAAATAGTGCAGATGCCATCTGGTTAATTAGCAAAAGCAGAAAGTACTGCCTTAAAAGCCTGAAAAAAAAGATTGAAAGAAAATAAACACCACCTTGTTATAACAGCTGGATCAGAATGGATTCTTGTGCAAGTTTACATTAAAAAAAAAAGAATTTTTGTTTACCTTTCAACATTTGGATCAAATCCAATTACATAATAGGTTAGGAACACCCATGCAGCAACTTCAACAAACGTGATGGGAATTTTCAGGATCCATGGAGGAATTGAATATGCCCATGGAGGAAAGAATAGGAGTTCCCTTTGCTTGTAAAACACAGGAAGCTTTGCGATGGTCATAGATAGCTCTGACATTCCATTAAACATGATCATGATCACAGTGAAGAACAAAGCACCGGTATAAATTCCTCCATCGGCAACTGTATCATGATGCATCTTGGTCCGAAAAAAGAGTGACATGGAAATCAATGCCACTACTGTCAGCTGATAGAAGATCAGTAAAAAGTGTCACGTTGGATGCCAAAATCTGAAAGTAAGAGAAACTTGGATATTGTAACAACTATCGATAATTACTTGGCATATCTTGAAGATGTAGACAAATGAGTTCCTCTTGATGAGCAAGTATTCTCTTGAGAAGTTAGCTTTAAGCAGATCCATCTTTCCAGCTCCATATTTTTTGTTTACCAATGCAGCTGGATGGTTCTTAGTCTTGTCAAATGGGATTGAAAGCTCATCTGCGATCTTTCGTCCTACGTTGAATGACTGAAATGCCTCAGAAAATTCGTTGACCCTGACAAACCTGTAAGGCTGATCTTTAATTGTCCAATACTGCTCTTGATCTTTTTTTGATGTCACCTGCAATGAATTTATTCATTATTCCTGAAGATTGTGACACTTATAAGGCTCATATATTGAGAATAGGAGATCCTATTGTCGTCGAGTTTCCATGTAAAAAAGCCTTGTTCATGCTTACTTCTTGTAGAAAGTCTGCCACGCCTTTTCTGTCGGGACACTTGAAGCCCATATGTTCAAAAAATCCAAGCACATTTTCACGAGGACCCTGGTACATAATTTGGCCATCTGACAGGAGAATGATGTCATCAAAGAGGTCATAAGTCTCTGGTGCTGGCTGGAGAAGTGAGATGACAGCAGTGCAATTGAGAACGTGAATAGTTTGCTTTAATGAGTTCACAATTTGGTAAGTTGTTGAGCTATCCAGGCCTGTAGAAATCTCATCCATAAGCAATGCCCTTGACGGTCCGACCAGCATTTCCCCTACGACAGATCATTGGAGATTTTTGTACATTAAATGGAGAATGAAATGAAATGATTGTTCTTGATATGAGAATGGACTGATGGAGATGTTTACCGGTTGTAACACGCTTCCTTTGTCCTCCAGATATACCCCTTATCATTTCATCCCCCACCAAGGTATCTGCGCAGACTTCCAATCCTAATATCTATAATTATCAGAGAGAGAGAGAGAGCATAAAAGGTTTAGATATTATGTTCACGGTTTCTGATGAAGACTTTCATGACATTTATGTAGTATATATTGATAAATAAAACCTTCAAGACGTAATCGGTGATGACACTGGCCTCTTGACCATGTGTTGCTACTGCCTGCAATTCCAGAAACATCAGAGAAGGAAAGTTACTTTCCGAATCATCGTAGCTTATTCTAGCAAGGTCAACTCTTTTGGGAGAGATCTAACAGGCAAAATAGTAATATCTTTCCTCACCTTCATGAAGACATCAACATCTAGATCAGGCTTGATGTTGGCTTCTTTCTCTCTTCTCGACAACTCTGCCAGCATCTCTGTGAATTGCCAGAAATTTTATTTAGCAATGCTTGGTTTATGAATAGATCACCAGAGTGAATTGTGTTTCTGGTGGAATTTGCAACGAAAATTTAGTCCTTTATTCTAACCATGTAGGTGGCCAACCCCTTGGCATCTGGCAGAGAATTCCAAAGTCTCCCTCACAGTCATTTCTCCTATATGGAGATCATGTTGACTGACATAGGCAGCTGTTCTTTGTGGTACAAACTCGTTCATCTCATGACCATTGTAAGTCACATGACCAGTAAACTGCACGAAATAATTCAGCTTCTCAAATTAAAAATGAAAACCAAAAACTAAATCCTCAAGGAATATACAAATTTACAAGAATATATCCCCACCTTCAGACTAGGATCAAGCTTTCCAGCCATTGCCAATAACAGTGTGGTCTTCCCAGAATTCGGAGGACCCAAAAGCAAAGTCAATCTAAAACATGCAGGTGGCACAAAAATTAGGAATAGGCAATAGATTATTGAAATAATTCTTAAGCAAACAGAGCTTTACATCATGATTATCTTACCTTGATGGCTTGATGATTCCACTAACATCCTTAAGGATGGTGAGTGGCTTCTTTCTACTTGGAAGGACATGAAGAGCAATAAAAAAACCCTACAAAATTGATTGGTAAGAAAAACATGAACAAAGAAAAAGAGTAGTATCTTATAATTCATATTTCAGTAATAATAACTGGTTTTCATTGATTGGAAATGTTGTTACCTCTATTATATTAAAAATGAACTTAGCGAATGAAGGCAAAGCACTACTTCCTACGTAAGCTTCTGCTTCAATATTTAGATTCTCGTACCGAACTTCAATTGTTGGAAACTCAATTCCAACCCTGAAGCACCAATATTACAGAAAATCAAAGAACTTCATCGTCCATAACAGCAAACAAGAAAGGAAAAGCAAAATATCTTTTCTTTTTTAAAATCAATCCCTTGTCGAGTTATGCTATGAATGATCAGAGACTAACAAATATCCATGAGGCAAAATATCATGTGTTTCAATGCAAGAACTTGCTTTCTTTGTGACATTCTCTCTATAAACCAAACAGAGTTAGCATACACAGGAATGGAGAAACAAAGGATAGGTTCTTACCTTTCAACACGGTTCTTGAGTTTCCACAAGAACTTCTCATTATCCTCGTCTGCAACTTTGACCAACCTCTCAAGCAACTGTTTTCTCTCTTGGACTCCAAGGTTTTCAATATCTACCTCACTAAGTATACCTCTTGACGCACTCGTTAATATACCTTTCCTTAAACGATCATAGGTAGGTAGTTTCTCAAGCGCAGCCCATTTTAGATCAGCCTCTTCATCATCTTCTTCTCTTGAAGATCTTGAAAACACGTCCACAGTGCTGTTTCTCCATACTGACGAACCTCTAGAACTACCTCTAGAAATAACAGCACTCTCCATTGATAATGGATCAGAATATTTAAACAACAACTAAAAATAAAACAAATCCTAGATTCTGTTTCTTTTTTTTTTCTTGGTTTGGGAACTTGAATCAAGAAATCTTAACAAAATGCTAAAATGAATCAGCCCAGATTGTGTTTTCTTCACTTTCAAGGGGAAACAAAACCTATAGTGGAGCGACATTGAACAAATTAGTACGAAATGTCAAGATATATATATACTAGTTAAATGCCCCGCGCGATGTCGCGGGTCAATTATTTTTTGCATTTAAAAAAATATTAAAATCTAAAAATGTTAGGTTTTTTTGTAAAGTTATACCCAAGAGTCTTAGGTTTGGTTGCAACACTTGACCCAAAAATAATATTTATAATATTAATAATAACATTAAACTTGGGTTAACCCTTAACATAAAAGTGTCTGGACTGCAATACCAGACCCAATAGCATTGGACGTGGGTCTGGCTGCAAGGTCGTGTCATAAAAGTGTTTTAATTAAATAGATTAGTTAAAAAGAAAAAAACAAAGAAAAAAAACCAACAGGAAAAAAAAAAACTAATGAAGAAAAGGAAAAAAAATATGAATTAACTGGGTTAACCTTTCAAATCAGGTTAACCCGTCATACCTTGAATTCGCATCGTGAAAGTTTGATAATTAAAAAGAAAAAAAACAAATTAATTAATGGGTTAACCCAGAATTAACTGGGCTAACTTGTCAAACCAGGTTAGCCTGTCAAATCCGGAATCCGTGTCATGAAAGTTTGATAACTAAATAGAAAAAAATTTAACATTAACAATTTAAATTAAAGAAAAAAAATTAATTAAAAAGAAAAAAAAACAAAAAGCATCAGCCTTTTCACTGTGGACTGCACTATGCAGTTCACAGTCAAAGGCATAAAAACAATAAAAAAAGAAAAAGAAAAACTAAAGGCATCAATCGAGAACTACTTAGAAAAAAATTTAATATTAATAAACTAAATTAATTAAATAAAATTAATTAAAAAGAAAAAAAACCTCTAAGAAGAAAAAAAAACTAAATAGATGGAAATTTAACATTAACAAACTAAACTAAACGAAAAAAAATTACAAAGAAAAAAAAAACAAAAATAAATTACAGGTTAACTCGTCAAATTAGGTTAACCCGTTAAACCCGGGATTCGTGTCATGAATGTCTGGTAACTAAATAAAAAAAAGTGAAAATTAACAAACTGAACCAAACAAAAAAAATTAATTAAAAAGGAAAAAAATCCGGATTAACTCGTCAAACCATGTTAACCCGTTAAACCCAGGATCCGTGTCATGAAAGTCTGATAACTAAATAAAAAAAATTAACATTAACAAACTAAATTAAACAAAAATAATTTATGAAAATAAAAAAACAAAAAAAATTGACGGTTAACCCATAATTAACTGGGTTCACCTATGAAACCAGGTTAACCCGTAAAACTCGGGATATGTGTCATGAAAGTTTGATAACTAAATAAAAAAAAATTAGCATTAACAAACTAAACTAAATGAAAAACAATTAATTAAAAAGCAAAAAAAAGCAAAAAACAATAATTCTGGGTTAACTTGTTAAACCCGGTTAACCCGTTAAATCCGGAAAACGTGTCATGAAAGTCTCATAACTAAATAAAAAAAATTTAATATTAATAAACTAAATTAAATTAAACAAAAATTTTTGTTAAAATAAAAAAACAAAGAAAGAAGCTAAAAAAATAATCCCGAAAGGCATTAAAAAAAGTTAAAAAAAAATGAGACAACTTAAAAAAAAACCTAAAGCATCAGTGTTTTACTGTGGACTGCACTGTGCAGTCCACAATAAAACACTAATCCCTTTTAGTATATGTTACAATTAATTAAAAAGAAAAAAAGTAAAAAAAAAATTTCAAGTTAACTCGTCAAACTCGAGACCCGTGTCATGAAAATCTGATAACTAAATAAAAACATTAACATTAACAAAATAAATTAAACAAAAAAATTCATTAAAAGAAAAAAACACAAAGAAAAAAGCAAAAAAAAAAACCTATGAAGGCTAGAAAACGAAAAAAAACAAAGAAAAAACAAAGAAAAAACAAAAGAACAAAAAAAAAAAAAGACAGCTCAACGTTTCACTGTGGACTTGCACAGTGAAACACTGAGCAATTTTAGTTTATTGTCAATTAACAAATTAAACTAAACGAAAAAAATTAATTAAAAAGAAAAAAAATTTCGGGTTAACTCGCCACACCAGGTTAACCCGTTAAACCCGGGATCCGTGTCATGAAAGTTTGATAACTAAATAAAAAAATTAACATTAACAAACTAAATTAAATAAAAAAATTATTAAAAGAAAAAAACAAAAAAAAATTGACGGCTCGTGAAATCAGGTTAACCCGTGAAACCTGAAATATGTGTCATGAAAGTCCAATAACTAAATAGAAAGAAATTTAACATTAACAAACTAAAGTAAATGAAAAAAATTAATTAAAAAGAAAAAAAAAAGCAAAAAAAAAATTTATGGGTTAACTCGTCAAACCATGTTAATCTGTTAAACCCGGGATCCGTGTCATGAAAGTCTGATAACTGAATAAAAAAAATTAACATTAATAAAATAAAAAAATTATTAAAACAAAAAAAGCAAAAAAAAGCAAAAAAAAAAAACCCTAAAAGTGTAAAAAAAAAATGAAAAAAAAAACCAGCTCATCTTTTTGTAAATAGAAAGAAATTTAACGTTAACAAACTAAAGTAAACGTAAAAAATTAATTAAAAAGAAATAACCATGTTAACCTATTAAACCTGGAATCCGTGTCATGAAAGTCTGATAACTGAATAAAAAAAAATTAACATTAACAAAAAAAAATTATTAAAAGAAAAAAAAACCCTAAAATGTAAAAAAAAAAAAAAGCTTAGCTTTTACTGTGGACTGCACTGTGCAGTCCACAGTAAAAGACTCAGCCCTTTTAGTTATATCTTAATATGGTAGAAAAACTTGACCACGTCAGATTGTATTTTTTATCTTATTATTAAATAAAAAATAATTATGTAAATAATAATTATTAAAAATTAAATTTCATAATTTATTTTAATTTATTTTATGAGTTTATCGTGGTCTTAGAAAAAATTTAGATATTGAGTTAGTGCTCGGTTATATAAATATCTATTTTTTATCATATAATTAAATAAAAATAATTATAGAAAAAAAATTATTAAACTCAAAGGAATTTATATCTTACATCACGAGTTTAATATGTTAATCTAGATTGACTCGGATTCATCCAATATGTCATTATTAAAAAAAAATTATTTTAAAAATATTTTAAAAATTAGATTATATTTTTACTAATTGATAAAGTTTTTTAACTTGCCAGATAAACCACGTCAGACTGTGACAATTGTTATACAATTTAACTTGAAAGTAAAGTTAGACTGGGAGTATAATTGGGAGGTTTTAAATTCAAACTGCTGAGTTGAATTTACTGATACCATTAAAGAATTTTCTTTGACCTAAATATTATTTTTTCACATGTAAAAGAACTTTGGTCCCGCCACAGCATAGGCGGGGAATTATCTAGTCGTTTTCTATACTAACTTGAAGTAATTACGTTTACAATAAGTTCATGTAAATAATTAATATAATTATGTCATGTGTATATTGACAAAAAAAAACTTATTTGCTAATAAAATTATCATCTCGCGAACTTTTAAAAACAAAATATATCAATTAATTTCATGAATTGCAAATGTATAGTTTATAAATTATTTTAAGTTAATATACTTTTATAGTGTCTTTTAAAATGTCTAGTACACTACTGTACAATCTCTATAGTTAATTTTTAATATTAATATTAATAATTAATTATTTTTCATTCAAAATTAACAAAACCCAATCAGCTTAGGTAAAACACTATCGACGTATACTCATTTGCACTGTTAAAAATGGAACAATATAATACATCTTTACCTTTCAAATAAAAAAATTATTGAACTAGTTATTAAGGATATTAAAGTCTTTTCACAACACGTTTTAGTCATTAATAAATTAATCGGGGATAAATAAGTTTTTTTTATTGTAAAAGTACAGTGAAACAATCAAAATATCCTTAAAAGCAAAAGATTTTAAAATGGCGTCCAAGAGTTTTTTCATATCTTCACAATAGTTTTTTTTATTATTATCAGGTCAGTTGAGAAACACTTTGATATCTGACTAAATATAAAAAAATTAAAAAAAATATTGAAACGACCAAAATATCCTTGAAGCAAAAAAATTAAAAATGACTTCAAGGGGCTTTTTTATATTTTCACAATGATTTTTTTTTTGTTATTGTCAAGTCTATTGAAAGGCAATTTGGTATTTACATAATATAAAAAAATACTAAAAAAAATGGTTGGCGTGTGTAGGAGGCATTTGTGCTATTTGGGCGCCGCGTGTAGCACCATCCAACAATCAAAAACCCACTTCCGACATGTCATTGCAAGCGCCGCTATGTCCTTTTTTTTTGGCGGCGCATGTGGTAGGTGTTGGCACGGTTTGTCACTGGCAACACTTTCTTCCCCCCTGCTCTTTTCTTGTTTCTCCTCTCAAAATTCACGCTAACAATGCAAAATTTCAAAGTTGTCCTATAATTTATAGGCATTTTCACTTTAGTCCTTATTCTTTTGATTTATAATTTTTAGTCTTGTCCCTTTCATAAAACTTTGATTTTTTTTTCAATTTCATCACTCAATCCTAATTTATGATGTGTTTTTTTTTTCAATTTGGTCCTCATTATTTTAATTATCTTTTAGGCTTTTTGTGAAATTTCTTTTCTTTGCAATTTAACCTTATAATAAATTTTTTTTTGTATTTTTTATTTTGATTTTTACTCTCATTCTTTTGAGTTTCATGGTTTTTCTAGATAAGGTGTTTCTAGTCTAATGACCCGAGTCACAAGTTTGAAAAGTTAACATGGGTTGGCATTAATTTTTTAAAAGAAAAAATAGTAGGCTTTGTGATTTTCTTCGTTTTCTTTTCTTTTAGGTTATTTCAATCTCATGATCTGAGTTATGAGTTTGGGGAGATAACATGGTCTGACTCAACCCTAATTACCAGGATTACAAGTTTGTCATACTGACTTAAATTGACTTGACCTAATTTTTTTAGGTCCTTTTGTTTTTTACCAAACTACATCCTTTTTTTATTAATGAGTTAGGAATTGAGCTACATCTTTTATTTATTTGTGAAAAAGTATTTTTTCCAAGGTTATTGTGAGCATTTTTTTTATTTGGTTTATTTGTTGTCTTATCATCTAGTTAGAATAAAACCAACTTATTTGATTCAGTCAGATCTATAACTTGAGTTACGAAAAAAAAATCAGGCTTGTGGTGTAGCGCGGGTCACAGTTAGTATTATCTAATTTAAATGAAGTTGGGTAGATTTTATTAGACACTTTAAATATCTTTTAACAATGATAGTAGTGTCTTTTAATCGAATAAATTTAATAATTACTATTGTTATTGCAGTTGTAATATTACTATTAAGTTTAATATTAAAAAAGGTTTTGTAATATCGCTTAAATATAACAACATTGTTTTTAATATTTACAATAATAACAACATTTTTTTTAATATTTATTAATGATTTTGATCTATTTTATTAAATGAGTGCACAAATTTAATTAGTTCATAATAATAATAAAATTATTGTTAAAAAACACGTCCATATATAATAGTTTTTTTTTTCGTTAATTTTTTTTAATTCAACCCAAAACGTCGTACATTGCAATTGACTATTCTAAAAAATAAACATAATTATATAAAACAAAAGAAAGAGAATCCTAAAGTCTAAAATCTTGTCCTTATATTACTTGTGTTAATAACTCTATCCTGAAACTTCTTTATTAGTTTTCTATTGGACTAAAACTTATTTAACCAATAAATAAATCTTAAACCACACACACATTATACATACATACATATATATATATATATATATATATATATATATATATATATATATATATATATATAAAAGGGGAAAGAAAATGAGGTAAAAGAATGAAATTGTTTTTCTTTTCTTTTTCAGATGGGATGGGAATGGAGTTAAAGAAATTTAGGGGAGAAAAGGTATATATTTATTTTTTGTTATTTAAACCAAAATAAAATAAAATAGAAATATTTTATTACTATTAAATGCCCTTAATTTGAAAGTAATAAGTAAAAAAGATGCTTTTATATATGAGGTTGAAAAGTCTTGAAGGCCAATCAAGTACTATATTGAGAATATATTGATAATTGGGGACTAATTTGAATGGTTTTGGGAAATTAAGATACTCCAAACTCGCTATAATTTAAAATAGTATATTAAGTATCGACACCCTTACAAAATTGTTGACCGGATAATTGGCTGGGCTGCCACCCTTCAAATGTCCTAAAACTGAAAGTGAATTTCCAGATTTTTTTCCTGAAAACAAAAGGGATAGATAAGTTGAAGAATGTCTGAAGTTGCTTTGTCACCAAGTTTCATAGCTATACCTTAATTTCTCCCGCATGGCAATTTTAGTAGTTTAATAATGCTGACATGAGAAGGTTTTGTCCACTGGGGCTTCCACAGTTTAGAACCATAAAAAATATGTTTGAAAGTATGATAGCGGTTGTTTTTTAAAGTATTTTTTATTTTAAGACACACTAAAATAATATTTTTTTTATTTTTAATTAAAAATTATTTTTGATATCATTACATCAAAATAATCTGAAAACATCAAAAAAATATTAATTTGAAGCAAAGAAAAAAATAAAAAAAAATTAAATTTTTTAAAAAACACTTCTGAAACACAACGTCAAACACACCAGAGATACTACCATTCATGTGAGATCATTCATGATGCTATTTGGAAATGTGTGAGATCATTCGTGATGCCATGTAACTAAAACTTAGTTCATGGAAAGGGTGTTAATTAAAACTTACCCACGTACAAGTGTTACCATCAACTAATAAAAATGTGTGAGATCATTCCATGTGACTTTTCTTTTCAATTTATAGTCATGCTAATTAAATTTATCATGAATATATACATTGCTTTAGTCACAGTTCATATGAATTAATTCAAGTTAATTTATGTCTAACAAAACAACAATATTTCAAGATATTTTTTAAAAAGAAAAATTAAAACAATGATATTTTATAAAATATCAAATCATGATTTGATTTAATTATAAATTGAGACGTGTTCATTTGATCAGTTTATTTTTTTAATATCCAATTTAAATTATGGATCCGATGAATCATCTAGATTTGAATTTAATAATTTTATATAAAATATCAAAAATACGAAGAGAGTGTTAAAAATATAAAGACAAAAGCATCAAAATCAACATCAACTAACGGTAAGATGTGAGTTCATTCATGATGCTATGGAAATTTGACCTCTTCTTCTTTTTCAATGTACTTTATATATCCATACAATCTATAAAAGTATCCTGACGTTTTTTTTCAAATAAAAATGTTATCGTTGCTATCTGTCTCCAATATCATTGTTTTTTTTTAATTATTATTAATTTATTTTATTTCTTTTACAACCATTTGCTCCCTCGCATGCACAATAGTCCGATTTTGTTTGTTTATATTCATAATAAATGGCAGTTCTCTTTGTCCATGGCGTAGATCAATTAATATTTTTCCATAGATTTCGCTCTTCTCCTCTTTATGATCATGTTGAAATATATTTTTTTGGTATATTTAATGTTGTTTTCTTAATATACATGTATATAGAAGTCTCATAACTCATTTAATAATTTAATTTTTTTAGTTTGAGATAAAAATATTACATGATATAAAAACCTAAATGATGATTATGAGTATAAATCTTACTATTTATTATGATAAAATTAAAAATGCCAGCATAATACCCAATAATTTAAATGATAGGAGAATGAAGGACAACAATATTCTCCATCGTTTTTATTTATTTAGAATTTTTGATATTGTATAATTATTCTGGATTTTATTATCTTGGAATATTAAGATTTATTATTTAGTGGTTAAATTAACTAGGATTTTATTTTTCTTATTGATCAATTATGACTTATGAGGTTTTAATTTCTATGAGTTTAAATTTTAGTTTTTATGCTAGAAGAATTGTTTTATCGATCCCATGCCAAATGGTAACCTAAGATTTATTATTTAATTTAATTTAAATCATGTTTTATTAATTATAAAATAAATCTATCAAGAAATCTTATTGCATAAGAAGAATGCCTTCTTTTCTTTTGATCGAGGGATAGAGAAATTTCATTAAACATAGAATAGGAAAAAATAAATTATTATCAAAACCAAAATAAAGTGGAAAGGAACATGGGAACGACGACAGAGAGTGAGAAAGACTAGGTAATAAATAAATTCATGAAAAACGTAGAGATTAAACGTGTAGCTTGTGGAACTACAATTGCTTACATAGAAAGGGTAATAAATAAAATAAAATTTAAGCCTGCAAAGAAAATTTCTATCGCCTCTGGAAGTTGAAGGCCTTTATAGAGAAGGCGAAAATGAAGGCAAAGAGGACAGTCCACCCAAGAACCACGGCTGCAACTACTCCAAGAAAATCGTGGTCAAAACCTAAGTAATCCTTGACATATCCTTCCACTGTTTGAGTTGCGGTAATGGGTTCCTGTATATCTCCGTACTGTGACACAACCAATCCATACAAGGACCATGATACGGGGCATCCCCAGTAGTACCATCTCC
>Ga0325404_1005548_pt1 | contig 13263 bp, 3 predicted proteins | sample PopdelMetagenome_18_FD_205664 | JGI IMG/M metagenome (GOLD analysis project Ga0325404, IMG submission 205664) | Populus deltoides microbial communities from Bellville, Georgia, United States - Xylem-Control-R1 | ecosystem: Host-associated > Plants > Phyllosphere > Stem > Wood/Secondary xylem... | reverse complement strand
TAGTATTTGTCAGCTTTATTTAATTAAACAAGTGGTTTATTAGAAAATTGGTAATTATTTTAAGATTTTATTTCATTTCCAATGTTTAGTATTAATAAGTTTCTAGTTGTACTAGTCTTTTGGCAATCAAAACATTGATGAATAATTAAGATTTTTGTGAGTTCTCCTAAACTTTGTTGTGTTTTTTTTTTTAGGATTTTTGAGTGCAACTGTATGTTCCATCAAGTGGTATCAGAGCAAGTTCAACTTGATTGATGGATGAGTGATAGCAACCAACCCAGTGACACACGTCAAGGGATGCAAGCCATCTAGGACATTGTGTGAGTCCGAAGGACAGCATCAATACACCACAGGTATGGCAGTTACTTAGAGTCACTCATTGAGAGTTTTGCAATGACCGAAGAAAGCCCCAATGTCTTGATGTTAGATGCCAACAGGTATCATGGATACAATAGATGCTGCACTAGCAAAGGAGCTCATAGTCAGCCTATTTGTGGTCATGTTCCTGCTTTTAAATAAATTTCGATTGAAGATCATAATAGGGACAAGTATGATAATTTAACTGTGGTCCCAACAAATTTCGATTGAAGATTGATGTTGGCAACTTTCAGCAGAGATCTAAGTGTTGAAACTTACAGGCTAGCTTGCTAATAATACAACAAATTTCACTAAATATATTTCAATTGATGATCATAATAGGCACAAGTATAATAGATTTAATTATGATCCCAACAAATTTCAATTGAAGATTGATGTTGGCAACTTTCAACAGAGATCCGAGTATTGAAGAACTTATAGACTAGCTTGCTAATTGTGATAGAATAATCAATATGCAAGACTATCAAATGGGAAGATTGCACAATTGGCTGCGAACAAATTGAAAGGAAGAGCTTCTTCATGATGGAAACAAGTCCAAGATACTTTGATAGCAAAAGGTGTCGTATAAGATGAGAGGTAAGAGATGGTTTTATTCCCATGGATTACAATGTGATTTATGAAGCCTAAAGCTACAATTGGAGCTTACATAATAGTAAACGAAGTAGCTGCTTCATGTGATGACTTTATTAACAACAAACCATGTAAGGAAAACAAATGTACAAGTGAGATGGTCTTTTTAGCAGGTAAAGATTTCAAAAGGTTGTCATAGACACTTCCAAATTTAATGATGCAAATAAATTTGATAGAGCCGCTACCTGTGACCACAAGAAATGGAGGATTTTTCTCTTATGGAAATAAGCTTAAGGGAAAATTTTAGTGGAACCTATTCAACAATATGTAGAGGACATGTCTTTAAATAACTAGATTTCATAGATTTTGCAACCATTAAGAAGTCATATGTGGACTTCCAAGGGATAGAAAAATACCTCAGCAGATTGAGGTTTTTCTTTGCGCGACCAAAACACTAATAGTATGTTTAAAAGGGTGGGGTCAAGGACGAGTTGCTTTATGAAAGGGTTAGTTCCATGAGTATATTCCTAGTGTCTATTCATTTGACATGGGAGAGCTCAATTTCTGCAATAAACTTGATGGCAAGTTTTTTCTCAAATATCATGACATTTGGTAAAATTATTTTTATTGTATTCCTCCTTTGATTTTTTAAATTTTCTAGGATTTATTAGATTTATAAAATTTCAAACACGAAAATATAAAAATAAAAACATAAAAGGTGAGGAACTTAAATAGACATGATCAAAAGCAAAAAGATCGCATCAATTAACCCATCTACAGCATTAAATTTAGTCACATTATGCAATTCCTAATTATATGAGTTGAGGAGCAAGTTAGGGAGCTTGATAAAGCAATGGTTTTAAGGAGCAATAGAAATAAGGAAATGAAGCAACATATGTGCTAGTACATACCATTGCTAGGATCTGTTGCAACATGATCATCATGAGTAGCAAAAGATGCAGATTGGACAATAACAACATTTCGCCCAGGAACAGAAAGGGACCTTGGAATCACATGACCAGCCACTTTCTGAACAAAAAAATTATTCAGTTATTCTTTTCAACAATTTCCCTATGCTACTAAACCATGCATCTCTGTTTCTTGTTATGGGAAAAAAGAGAGATCATAATGAACATTTTTTGAAGCATTATATTTATATATATGGAGTCAACAATTACTTGCTTGAATAATTGCTTCTTGGATCATCTCTCAAAAAATCTAAAGGATTTGAATTAAGATTTGAGTTCATAAACAAGGTAGCAGCGAAAATCAAACATAGCTTACTTTTATTTTATGAGATTCAACAGGCATTCTTGCTGAATCAGGCATGGAAGCAGAAGGGGAAGGGGACAAGTTTGATGCAGGTGTGACAGGAAGAGAAGTGCATCTTTCCCAAGAAAAAGCCGACTTGAAGCTGGCCATAACAGGACTATCTAGAGCTGTTGTGTGGTCTGAATTAAGGAGAGAACTCTTCTCACCATCAGGGGCAGCAGATTTTCGCTTCAAGCTGAAAGTCTGCAACAAGCTTCCTGGTGAATTGCTTTTATATGAATTTTGAGAGTGGAGTAAGCCTTTCCCACTACAGCTACTGCCAAAACCTACAGGTCTAGGGGGGATTTGAAGTGAAAGATCAGAACGTCTTTCACTTGGTTCTGGATTTAATACTTCATTTGAGGGTTCCGCATTTTTGGGATCAGCCTGCAAGTGGGACATAATAGATCCCAGTCATTTGCTTTACTAGCTTCCAGAAAAAAATGTCACACCAGAACAGAATAAATGACAAGTCTATTACAATCACATGTGAATCTTGCAAACACCAGATGAACCAGATGCATACATGTAATTTGTTCCTTGAGGAAATTCTTGGCTTCTTAGATATCAGGCTTTCTTGGAACGAGTTTTAGGTTTTTTTTAGTCTTGAAACAGATGAAGGAGGAATAGAATACATTTAGACAGCTATCAAAATTAGGTTAAATTTTAAGCATTTCCATTATGATTTTCCTTTCCCACCTTCCTTTGAAGTTGGGTCAAGTGGTGAAGGGAGTTAATTACTTGAATCATGTGGTTTTACTGATCTACATAATTCACATTTCTTATGGGAACAAAATCTAATTGAATACCGTGGTTAGGAAGTGGTTTCCACCAGTCTCCTTCCAAAACTATGCTGTTCATACAAACAAAGGGGCCAAAACTGAAAAAAAGAACGGAAATGTATTGAGTTGTGAGCTGCAAAGTAATTGCACAGAATCAGTTTCAATTCAATTTTTAGAAGTGTTTCAACAAAAACAGATTGTTCCTAAACAGCTCTACTATTCTACTACACCAACAAAGAAGAAAGGCCATGCAGTGCTGTAAAATTAAAAATGCAAACTAGGGACCATCAGATATAAGCAGGAAATACCTCCAACGTATTTTCAGGAGGTTTCCTTTACCTATTCCAAGGGCAGCAGTCATCTTAAAACCTCACTGCTAGAAGCACTATCACTTAAATGCCAACAAGCAAAAAGAAAATGTATTCTTCATAATTCTGTTGTCCAAAAAAATTGCAAGTACTAAAATTTTCCGAATAACAGACGACATAATACTCTCATGTATCCCAGCATCGGTCTCATTGGCATTTCATCACCAGCAAGGACCTATTCAAGTTCTTATAGCCTGAAATACACAAAAGCTTTATACATATATAGACGTATCAATCCTTAATGACAACCTGAAATAGCTTTTCCCACTTCCCAGAAACATGAATTCCACTCCATGGCTCGCGCAACTACAGTTAGGTGAGGGGGCTAAACCCAGAATTAACTAAATTTGCAGTAATCACACCACATTTTGTTCAAAATATTCTTATACCCTAAAGGAAATGTTCTATAAATAAAATAAAGCAGAAAATCTATGTATCTATCTAATAAATATCAGGCAAACCAACCAATAATTATACAAACAATCAAATTAATTTCAGCAGCAAAACCTTGCCAACCCCATTAAAAGAGAGAGATTAATATAAAGATTTGACGACATAAAGTTGAAGACCTACTCTTTATTTGTTTTTAAGTAAAACAAGCAAAGAAAATCTCTTTAAAGATTTTAAAAAGATGGAGGACTCAATAGGACCAACCAACCTCTGCTGGAGAACCATCAGCAACTCCATTGTTGACTCCTGGCTGAATTGCTTGCATTACTTCTTTTTCTTTCTTTCTTTTCGTTTTGACAAATTTCTCAAGATTGAGGAATAATCTCAAAAGGGGTATCAATATATAATAATATTAGTAAATTGAAACCATAAATAGGGCGAGAGGGTCAAAAACACCTAAACAACAAAGATTGAGAAAGAGAGAATCAAGGAATAGGAAAAAAAATGGAGAGAGAGAGAGAGTTAACGTTGCTGTAATGTTACTGTGTTTCCACGTGTGTTCAAAAAGAATTTATGGAGTAGAAACATAACACTGTTATGGTGGCTTCGAAAAAGACGAGAGAAGTCATCTTTCTCTATCCCGCAGTTAAGCCATCTTCGTACTGCTCTCTCCCTTTTCCCCTACTCTCATCTTTTTCATTCAGTTGCTACTCGCTCTCACATTTCTTTTGTTTTTTCCCCTCGTAGTGAATTTATTTTAGGGAATGGAATTGTGAAAATGAAAATGAGATTTTATTCTTATTTTTGAGAAATATAATGAAAATAAGAATAAGAAATTAAACATAATTTTATTCTCATGAGAAAATGGAGGTGGTAATAAAACTAATAAATGAATGGATTTAAAAAATAAAACATGTTATTTTTTATTTGTTGTATACCAACTTTTACTATTATCATCACAGATAAAAAAAAAATAAATAAATAATGTATATTATTATTGCATCATTTTTATTATAGAACAAAAATTTTAATGTTTTTATATATTTTAATGGAAAAAAAAAGGAAAAGGGTAAAAAAATCAAGTCAATAATATTTTAATGTTTTTATCAAAATTTAAATTTGATGTTAACGAGTATAATTTTTAAAAAACACAAGACAAATTGTTAAATCCAATAAAATTAATTTTTCTTATAATTCATTTGCCACCTTATTATATAAAAAAAAAACAAAGAAAAAAAATTGTACTTGGGCCAGGCCAGGCGATGATAGAAAAATGGTAGCCTTTGCTCACTCAAAATTTACTTGCCAATCCTGGGCCTACAAACTCTGTTTCAGTTAAGCTTTATATATTTTGTATTTTAGCCCATCAAACTCTGTGGTTGACAATTTTCAAGTTATAACATCCTGTTGATACTCTAAGATGCCGACGGCTAATAAAATTGCTGCGATAACCTTATGATTGTGCATGGCCATTTTTTGTGAGCACTATCTGCTCCGGCCGCCCTCATTCCAGCCTGAAAAAAATTTTGATGTCTGACCGGGGCTAGTTTAAGATTTAAATTCTATTTATTTTTGTATTTTAAAAATAACTTTTAAAAAAAATTAATTTTTTTTATTTATTTCAAATTAATATTTTTAGTGTTTTCAGATCATTTGAATGTATTAGTGTCAAAAATAATTTTAAAAAAATAAAAAATATTATTTTAATATATTTTTAAATAAAAAATACTTTAAAAAAATAATAACAACCACAGATATTACGTTACAACAACATTCCTGAAAGTTGATCCTTACCGTTTATGTCCAATCATGGGCCTACAACCTTAGCTTTGCTAATGGTGTTCTTGCTGCTGCATCTTGTTTTCTGCAACATTATAAAGAAAACCAAAAGACTTTAGTGATTTACTGGGCCTCTAGACACATGTTTCTAATAATGGAAGCAGTGTTTTTACGGTTCTAACCTTATGAGAAAAAAATATTTATGCTTGTAATTAGGGATATAATTGTCTTTTAAATGGTGCACCAGCCATTGCAAAATTGATTGGGATCAACTTGGTAGGACACCTTCTTTTAGTACAATTAAATAATTGTTTTAACCTTGAAAGCAAAAAAAAAATGTAAAGTTTTGTAGGGGGATCTTTCAGTATTTTTCAAAAAATTTACACAGTTCTTAGAAGAAAAATAAATTGAACATGCAAGGGGGTTTTTATGTCTTTTCATTTTAAAAAACAATGAAATTTCAAAACTACGCTTAGAATCCAAAAAAATAAGGTTAGTCTAAAGGGTATTTTGGTCTTTTTCATCTAGTTTTATTGTTATTTTTTAGTCTTGTTAGAGGTTGTTTGATAATTTTATGTTATTAAATATTTATAAAAAAAGCCTTTTTCTACTGGTGTGGTACGTGTTAACAAGGGAGGTCTAGTTGGGTTGTAGTAAGGTTTTTTTTTTTTCCTTTCTTCTCTCTCCCATTCCTTAGAAATTAACGCTTGACCTTCAAAAAAAATAATTGTCTTCCAGTGTGTGATTTGATCGATCTTGACCCTCCTTTTTTTATCACAATTTATTTGGCTTTTGGTTTTTTTTTATTTTTTTAATTTCATTCCGCGACATTTTATTCAATTTGATTTTTTAATCTGATTTGATCCCCCTACTTTCGATTGCTCTATTTCTGTGTTTTATACTTTTCTTGATTATTATTATTTTGCAATTTCATCTCTTCTAATTTTATTGCATTTGTTTTCTTGATCTATTTTTTGGTCCTCATTCTTTTGATTACTATGTTCTTATCCTTTTTCTTGATTTATCTTTTTCTCAATTTCATCCTTAAACATTTAATTTCATTTGATTGTATATCGAATTTCGATCTTCATTCTTTCGATTACTTTTCTTTAATCCTTTTTATTTTTTTTTCAATTTAGCCCCTAATTATTTTCTTTTATTTTGTTCTTATACTATATTTGGTTTTCATTGTTTAGGTTTTCAATTGTTTTACGGTATATTTTACTTTGTTATTTTTACATGGTTGCTTTCCATCATGACAATCCTTTATTGAGAATTGAATATTTTTTTTGAATTCATAATTTGACATTTTATTATTAAACCCTTAGTTTCATTGTTTGTTCCACTTTCCTTTCCATATTTTTTCTTATTTTTTTTTCAACAAGTTTTTTTTTACAATTTCATCATTTGACGTTATATTATTAACCCTTGAGCTATGTGATTTTTTTACTTTTCTTTCTGCTGGGTTATCAAGTTAATTTAGGTAAACTTGCATTTTATTACTTATTTTTTTTATTTAACTTTGGTTTTTTTGCTAGGTGCTTCTTTGGGAAGTCTATTTATTTTTAATCTCTGTCTCATATCTCTAGTGATGGGTTGGTTGAGTTAACCTGAGTGGACTCGAGTTTTTTTTCTTAATTTTTTTAATGATTTTTTTTCAATTTCATTATTTTGCATTAAATTATTTGACATTAAGCTTCATCATTTTTATTTTTTTGCATCTCTTATTGTTTTGTTATTTCGAGAGCGGATTGGTCAGGCTAACTCGAGTCAATTTGCATTTTCTTTCTCAAAGTTTTTTTTTTTTATCTAACTTTGGTCTTTTTTGTTAGGTTCTTCTTTTGTTAGTCTATTTTTTAATCTCGATCTCATGTCATGAGTGGTAGGTTAGTCGAGTTAACTCGGGTTGGCTCAAATTTTTTTTCCTAGATTTTTATGTGTTTTTTTCTTCAATTTCATCGTTTTGCTTTTAATTATTTGCCCTTGAGCTTTATCATTTTGTCACTTTTTTCTGTTTGGTTATTTCAAAAGCAGGTAAGTAAAGTTAACCCGGGTTAGCTTATTTTTTTGTGTTTTTTTTATTGAACTTTGGTTTTTTTACTAGGTTCTCCTTTTGAAATTCTTTATTTATCCTAGTCTCATATTGTTGGTTGTGAGTTCGTCAAGTTAGCCCGAGTCACTCAGTTTTTCTTCTTCGATGTTATATTATTTTTATTTTTTTTGTTTTCATCTTTAACATGAGGTTAATAGATCTTGAACTTTATGATTTCATTTCGCTTTCCTTTCTGCGAGGTGTTTCGATCTCATATTCTAGGTCACATTTTACTAAATGTAACTTGATTTGTCTCAGATTATCGTCACCTGAATATCATTTTTAGCATTAAGAAATCTTGGTCCGACTCGCAGCATAGCGCGGGCCATCTATCTAGTTAACATATTCTAAAGGGCTTGGTTTTTTCACTGTAGCAATAAGTAGTGAAAAGCCAAGCTCTTTTTTATTTTAGTCCTCAAATATTTTAGGCCTTTTTTTTCCAAACTTATTTTTTTTTTTACAATTTTATCCTTCAATATTAGGTTAACTAGGTATAAGGCTTCATAATTTGTTTCGATTTACTTTCTATAGAGTTATTCTAATCTCATAACCTATATTATGAATTTTATGGGCTAGTAATAATGACTCGGGTTATTTTTTTAACTATTTTTTGTTTTATTTTTTCAACTTCATCCTTCAACATCGAGTTAATTAGGAACCAGACTTTATAATTGTTTTCGAATCGCTTTCTAGGGATTTATCTCAGTCTTCTTATTTGGGTTTGACAAGTTAACCAAAATTGACTCAAGTTATTTTTTTTGTTAGTGCAATCCTTTAAAATTGGGTTGGTTGAGAATTAAGATTTATAATTTTTTATTTGTTTTCTACATGGTTATCACAGTCTTATGACCTGATGCAGGTCAGACTGGTTGACTCAAGTTTTTTTTTAATCCTTTTCTAGTTGAATTATTTTGAATTTTATCCTTTAATATTGGGTTGATTGGGAATTAGAATTCATAATTTGTTTCAGTTTGCATTCTATAAGGTTATCGCGGTTTTATGACTCATGTTTGGTCGGTTAACTCAGGTTGTTTACTAAGGTGTTTTAGGCCAATATGAGTTAAAAATGAGTTTTTAAGCCAAAGATTCAAAGCCCTATTTTTCCAATGACCTATGGTTGTTGGATTCCGCAAAAGCAGATGATGTTTCATTTGTTGTCGCTAATGACATGCTTCTGCTCTTTATTTAAAAAACAATAGGGCAGATGACATTTTTTTTAAAAAAAGATAGACCTAGCGCATGAGCTGGAAGGCCCACGCGTCAGGGTTGTATTTTTAAATGCCAAGGCCCATGCGTGTGGGATTTTTTTTTGTTATTTTATATAAGGGTTAAAAAAAATTGATAAAAAATTATTGAATTCAATTGAGTTCATAAGATAAGTTTCAAGTTTAACGAGTAAATTTGCAACGTCTAAACTATTTTTTTTTTTTTTAGTTGAATGCTTTTACTGCCCTTAATTAAAAAAAAATTATTTATTGTTATTAATGATATATTTTTATCATCTCGGAACCAAGTTCGCATCATAAATTTTTCACTTCTAAAATAAGTATTTAATATAAAAAATTATCATGTAATTTATTGTCATATAATTAAATGATAAAAAATTTTTAAGGTAAAAAATTTATTAAACTTGTCAATGTTTACCAAGTAAGTAGCGAGAATTGAACAGCATTATCAAAACACCATAGTCCTGAAAAGTCCAGGTCCATCAAGTGCATAGAGGTAAGACTCCATTTTCCTTAGAATAACAAGGGCTGTCACTTTTCCAGGACTAGCTCTCTCACCTGGCATGTGTTTTATTAGAGTTCCATTTGCACGCCCAATTTCGAATTTCCGTTGAGAATTAAATTAGAGAAAATATACTTTCTCTTTACTTACTCACTTTAAACATTACTGCAAATGATCATGCTTCATTTTTTACATTGCAAGTTTATTTTTTCTAAGACAGCTAAGTTTTTAATATCAATTTTTTTTATTAACGTGGGTGTCCAGATCAGCTTGTGCGCACCTCGACTAATATCACAGGTCCTGAAGTTAACGACCATATAAGCTTTTAGTTGTCATCATATTAGCAACCACAAGACTCGAATCTGAGACTACAGGAAAAGCATACCTCTTAGTCTCAAGCTCTTATTATTAGATCATCTACTAGATGGTTAGAATACTAATATTTCTTATCTTGATTGCATATTGTTCTAATTAAAAATAATAAATAGAAACATATGATACAATAAATTAAATTATTTAATTGATCTAATTTTATTCTAATTTATATTTATGTTAATATATTAAAAACTTAATAGATAACACTCTTTAAGCATCATTATAAGAAATTATAATAAAACGTAAATTAAGTATAACATGATTACGAGTATATTTTAGAAATTAAGAGATTAAAATATAAAGTCAAATAAAAACATGATTATATAAATTTATAATAATTATCTTAAAATAAATCATATGTTAATTTTTAAGGGGCCAATCCCATCGGCTAGGATGGCAGGCCTCCTAGTAGGTATTGTCCACCGTAATCACATGGTAAATTTTGTTCTTTTAAATGATTTTTTATGGTGAAATAGATTTTTTTGTGCTTATAAGAAACTAAAGTCTTGTCTCTTAGCCGATGTGAGAGTGGTGGCATCATCAGGGGCAAAGTGATATTTTGAGGGCGTTTGGCCCAAAACACTGTTTTTTTTTAAATTTACTTTTTTTAATTTAAAATTAATTTTTTAATATTTTTAAATTATTTTAATGTACTAAAATAAAAAAAATAAAAAAAAATTATTTAAAAATATTTTAAAAAAACATTTTAAAACATAATTTTCACCGCAACCTCTAGCATGTCCTGATTATAGAGGTTGAGTTTTCTTTATAAAATAATGTTATGCCTCGCAACCTCTTTTTTTTTTTTTTTTTTTTGGATTCGAGGAAACCTCACCTCCCCGGAAAGCGCACTTTGTGGGCCCAGGTGAGGGAATAAAACCCCGGCTGTCCCAGGCTCTTACAAGAGGTGCACGCCCTGACTCGAACCTGTATAACAACAAAACACCATAATAAATAGATGTATTAAAGACTTACCAGAGAGTTAGAAAATAGATAATTAGGATTATAGATGAAACTTTCTTTAGGATATTAAATAGGATTCATGAAACTTTCTTTAAAAAAATATTAAAACTACTATCTTCATTGCGTTTTTCGGATGTTTTTCATGGGAAATTAAGAGGGAATGTCAAAGTTGCCAAATGAAATTCATGAGCACGAGGAAACTAGCCATGAAGAAGAAGATGAGGCCGGTCAAAATCCTCTTCACTACGTACATAAGACCTTGTAAACCAGAAGCATCCTCAAACCCTAATTTACTATCACATTATCTACCAAAAACAACCCTTTTCATATGATTACTCAATATATACCCTTTTGACCAACCTTCCTTTTTTTTTTTCAAAAATTAAAAAAAAAACCCTCTGTTCGTTCTTTTTACAGCTCCAAAGCAATATGGCAAATGAGAAGAAAAGGGAAGAATTAAAAGTAACATTTTATTCAACTTCATTAAAATCCCACTTCCTTTTTGTCAAAAATTAATTATTTTTTTTTTAATTTAACAGGTGGTTATTGTAGAATTCAGAGTCTCCATGCATTGCAATGCATGTGAAAGAACCACGGCCAAGATCATTTCGAAGTTCAAAGGTAAGCTTCCTTGATCTTTCGCACAGATAAAAACTGATATGTTACGTGAAGCAATCATTTTATGCTTTCGTTAATTGTATTCTAGGTGCAGAGACATTCACAGCGGATATGGACAAACACAAAGGTGGTGGTAACAGGCAGACTCGGTCCTCAAAAACTCTTAAAGAAACTAAAAAAGAAGACAAGGAAGAAGGTAGAGATTGTAGCCAGCCAACAAAAGGGAAGAAGAGGGATTAAAAGATACAGGAGAAAATGTAGCCTCAGTGGCAATTCCACAGCCAATTAATGGCCATTGCCCTCCAATCTTCTATTACAATTTTTTCACCATTATTTAATTTTTATGCGTGTTAATTTTTATAATTAACAATAAAATTACCGACGAACTCTAAATCTCGTACGACCGTTGAGAGTTTGAGACCCTTGAACCAAAAAATAAAATAAAAAATGCAATTTCCCTACCAAGATGGAAAATTGGATGCTGTAGATTTTTAACTTGAGACCATCACAACTGGTCATGGAGAAAGCAAAAACAATAAAGAGAATGAAGCCTCAGGGGCAGTTCCACAGCCAATTAATCATAGTGTTATTAAATCGGCGATGGCATAGTGGATTGATTTGCAACCTGACTTAAATTAGGTTTTATTTTGAATCAATTTAAAAATTGATCTAATCAAACTGTTCTGCTCTAATCAAATCTATGTGAGACCTAGTTGGATAAATTTGAAGAAAATTTCTTATCTAAAATGACATTGTTTTTTTTTTAAAAAATAAAACAATATTATTTTAAATTAACCTGGCAAATCCACAACCTAGCGAGTCTAGTAACTATGCAATTGATGACCAATGCCCTCCAATCTTATTGTTGTGAAAATAATGGTTTTTTCTATGGTTTTTAATGAAGAGAATCCAAATACATGTTCAATCTAGAAATAACACACGCTACATCGTGAGTTAAATCAATTTTTTTTATAACATAAAAAAATTTAAGTGTTGCTAATGTGTTGTGTTTTCTAATAAAACAATTATTTATATCCTCAAAATATGATGTATATTGGAAAATATCTTTTTTAATTAATGATTCGATGATATATATATTAGATCAACCTGGTTTAACCTCTTAAATCTATAATTCTGGTCATGAGACCGTGATAACTTTATAGATTATGAAAGTCGATCCTAAACAACTTATTATTGAAGAATAAAATTGAAAAAAAAAACATTAAGTTAAAAATAGAATAAAAAAACTACTCGAGTTAATCCGGATTAATCTGTCAAACCTGCAATCCGGATCATAAGATTGGTATAACCTCAAAGAAAACAAATAAAAAAAATTATGAAATTCAATTTTCAACCAACATTATGTTTAAAGATAAAATAAAAAAAATCAATTAAAAAAATATAAAAAAAGTAATTCATGTTATCTCGGGCTAACTTGTTAAACCTGTAGCCCGGGTCATGAGATTAGAATAACTTCATAAAAAGCAAATAAAAGAAATTACAAAGATGCATTTTCAATAAATATAATATTGAATGTTAAAATCAAGAAAAAGAAAAAAACTCACGAGACCGAGATAACTCCATGGAAAATAAATAAAAAAAATTACAAAGTTTAATTGTCAAATAACCTAATATTAATTGATAAATGTTTTTTTTTTTTAAAATAAGATTGAGTTATTGGAAGGTGCAATTGATTAAAAATATATATATTTAATTAAAAAAAATCTAAAAAAAATAAATATAGTCAACCAGAATCAAATTGTTAAACTCGTGACTTGAGTCATTATAAAATCAAGATAATTTTATAGAAATCAAATGAAAAAAACATAATATTTTATTTTCAACCGATTTAATATTAAAAAAATTAAATAAAAAAGTAATTAGATAAAACTGTTTAAAACTCTAGGTA
>Ga0325404_1005547_pt1 | contig 13263 bp, 10 predicted proteins | sample PopdelMetagenome_18_FD_205664 | JGI IMG/M metagenome (GOLD analysis project Ga0325404, IMG submission 205664) | Populus deltoides microbial communities from Bellville, Georgia, United States - Xylem-Control-R1 | ecosystem: Host-associated > Plants > Phyllosphere > Stem > Wood/Secondary xylem... | reverse complement strand
AACCTATCGAAACATTAAAAGAAACTTCATTACTAAAAAGCACATCAATTATTATAAAAAACCCAAATAAAAACAATAAATACATATGTAAAATAAGAGACTTAATGATACTTATGATGAACAATCAATGGCTCAGTGACAACACACACCGGCGGCTCCGTTTTGTATGCTGCACATGCGAAACGGATGGCAAGATTAATTTAAATGAAATATATCGTTAAATTAATTTGTTGTTAATTAATCTTTTTTCATCATAGGCTACGTCTCTTGGACGTGAGCCTAGCATGATGGAGCTGTTTGTGGAGACGCACGTGCGGAGTCAAGACCGCCAAAAGAGGGCGCAACAGTTCGTTGACAACCGTGCTCAACACTTTGTGGTATGTTTGTTCAACTATTTTATTTTGTAAGTTATTAATTTTATTGAATTGAATAGGATGATTACTTTTTTTATTTTATTTTCAGGATACCTATAATAGTCGGTTGAGGGAGAGATATGGGGACGATCCTTTGACCCATCCGGAATTCGATCTGGATTTGTGGATGGAGGTTGGATCGTCTGGTGGACCTGATAAAAATTGGGTTTACGGGCTCTCCAACACTACGGTCGAGAACTTGCGGGTGGCCCATAGTGTTTCAACTGTTGGGAGCTCCCAATCAGTATCGAGCACCCAATCTAAGGAGTTCGTGGCCTTGCAGCAACACACGGCTCAACTTACCGAAAAATACAACCACCTATTAGCGGCGTATGCACAACTCAAAAGCAAATAATGCACAATAAAAAGCAAAGCATGATCAGCTTCATGAATTTGTCATGAACATGGCATGACAAAGTGGTGATACATGTACGCCTCCTCCTTTTTAGCCGTATAACAACCAGCCTCCTCCTCCTCTTCCACCTCCACCATTATGTTAATTTGTAATGAATATTATTTAACTTTAATAGTTAATTTAATATTTTTTTAAACACATTCAGTTTGTAATGAATATTATGTAACTTTATTTCTTTTGTTTTTTATGTTTAATAAAAATTTTATTTGCATAATTGGTTTTTATTACCATTAATTTATATAATTTTATATTATGTATTCTATAAATTTGAGATCATGACTCATTTCAGTCCTACTAAGTATGAGTGCTTTCATGAAGCCTTGTCCCGAGTTAAGAAAACATGAATTTAAGAGGTTGGCCAATAAGGTTGTTGAGTGGCCTCAATCAGCCTTTATTGGCACTTTCCTTGGAGGCTTACGAGATGAAATTGCAGATGAAGTGTGCATGGCTAAACCACAGACCTTGTGAGAAGCTATTGGGGTTGCCAAGATAAAACATGACCAACTCATGAGAAGAAGAAGACAAGGGTGAACAAAAACGGTACGAACGCACCTCCACGACTCCTTCTCGCAACACCACCATTTACAGCAACACCTGCAGCTTCAAAACAAGCGTTTCACCCCTGGCCATAGGTGTTAGACCCCATATATTTTTTGATTGAAGGAGGAGAGGATGAAGAAGGTGAAACAAATGGCCATGGCCTCAAATTTGGGCAAATAAATTAGGAATTCGAGCAGGAAGTAGGAAGTAGGAGGAGAGCAAGCAGAAATCACTCTCCATGTTTTTTTAGGTTGGAAGGGGCCTCATACCATTGTAAGTTACAGAGTTGTTGCCACCTTTATTTACCAGTCACTTCTACCGAGAAATTTAATGTGAAGATCGCTGATGGAGACAACTTTCTTATCAAGAGAAACATGAAGCATTAAAGCTGGAAATCTAAGGTTTATCTTTTACGGTCACATTATTTTCTCTCCCACTACAAGGACTGGATGTAGTCTTGGGTATACAATGGCTAGTGAAGTTGGGACCGGTCTTGTGTGATTGGTGCAACTTGACTATAAGATTTAACTAGTGAGAAGTGCCAACGAAACTGCATGGCTAGAAGGATTCTTCTTTTATAGAGATTACTGTACAGTCTCTTGAAAAAGAAATTAAAGGTGGAGGGGCCTTTTTGTAGTGGTCAAGGAAATTAAAGATAGTGAAGGAAGAAGTGCTTAGGTGCCATTTGGCATAAGTAGGCTCTTAGAAGTCATTGCTGTAATTTTTGAAGAACCACAATCCTTACCTTATTATAGAGAAGTGGACCACTAAATCACATTTAAAGGAGTCTTGATTGTCAATGTACACCCTTATAGCTACGCACACTTTTAGAATAACGAGATCGAATGCCAAGTATCTGCGATGCTGGAAAGTGGGACCATTCATCCTAGTCATAGTTATTTTTCCTCACCAGTTTTACTAGTTAAAGAAAAAAATATGGTTCATGGTGTTTTTGTATAGATTATAGAGCATTAAATGAAACTACGATTAAGGATTGCTTTCCCGTATCGACAGTGGATGATATGATTTATGAGCTACATAGTGCCAAGTATTTTACAAAGTTGGATCTTCGAGCTAGAAATTATCAAATTCAAGTTCAACCAGAAGATGTACGCAAGATGGCTTTTCAAACTCATAATAGGCATTATGAGTATTTGATCATGCCTTTTGGATTGTGTAATGCGTCATTGTCGTTCCAAGCAACCATGAATGCCTTTTTACATTGCTATTGCGTAGTTCATTCTTGTGTTTTTTTATGGTATTTTGATATACAGTCATTCATGGAAAGTGTATTTAGAACACGTTAAAGTTGTCTTTAAAATTTTACAAAATCCAACAATTTTTTTTAAAATGCTCTAAATGTGCATTCAAGCAAGTTAAGGTGGAATATTTGGGGCATTTTATTTCTAATGAAAAAGTACAAGTAGATGAAAGCAAAATTGCAGCTATGAAGAATTGGCCAAAGCCTGATAATGCACCAAGTTGCGGGGATTCTTGGGACTCACCAGGTACCACTGTAAGTTTGTGCACAATTATGGCACTAATGCAGTCCCACTAACACAATTACTGAAGAAATGAAAATTTCAGTGGGATGAGAAGGCATAAAAGGCATTCAAAGAGCTTAAAGTTTCCATGACCACAACCTCGGTATTGGCTAGTCCTAATTTCAATGAAATCTTTGTAATTGAAACCAATGCTTCAGATGCAAAAATAGGGGTTGTTTTATCTCAACAAGGTCGACCAGTAGCTTATTTAAGTCGAGCCTTAGGTCCAAGAAAAAAAGCCTAGCCTATTTATTTAAAAGAGATGTTGGTAATTGTTGAAGCAATTCGCTGTTGGAGGCCCTACCTCCTGGGAAGAAAATTTCAAATTATGACTAACCAATGTAGCTTATAGTTTTTCCTTGAACAATGAGTTTCTACTCCAGAACAATAGAAGTGGGGTGACCAAGTTCCTTGGTTATAATATACAGACTTGACAAGGAGAAAAGTGCTGCAGATTCATTGTCTAGAGAAAGGGGGTCACCAACCCTTTGGGCTATTTCTAAGCCTCAATTCACGGTGTGGGCTAAAATGAGAAGGGCAACAACATTTGAAAGTCCATGGTCCAAGAGGTGAAGAATCACATGGAAAAAGAGCATGACAAGATGGCTGCCTATATGTGTGGAAAGATAATTTGTTATGGCATAAAATGCATGTAATGGTTCTATCATAATCTACCATGTAGAGGTTTACTCGAGTTTTATAAAATTAAAATTTTTTTTATTTTTATATTTTAAAAATATTTTTTTTAAAATTAATTTTTTTTATTTTAAATTAATATTTTTTAATGTTTTTAAATTATGTTGATATGCTGATGTTAAAAATAATTTTTAAAAAAATAAAAAAATTTTATTTTAATATATTTTTAAATAAAAAAACATTTTAAAAAACAATTATAATTACAATTCAAAACATCCTGCTACAGGTGATCATTCAGGAGTACTAAGGACATGGAAGAGGATTGCTCAAGATTTTCACTGGAATAGCATTAAGAAAGATGTGCAGAATTATGTGGCAACGTGCGACGTGTGGCAAAGAAATAAGGCTGATTCTCGATCACCTGTAGGCCTCTTGCAACCTCTACCGGTACCATCACAAGTGCAGGAGGATATCTCTATGAATTTGAAAGAATGCCATATTTGTGGTGGTGATTGACAAAATATGCCCACTTTATTGGTGTTAACCATACCTTTACAGCCAAGAAAATAGCAGAAGTATATGTGGAAAATGTAGCTCTTCTCCATGGTATTCCTCACACTATTATTAGTGATCGTGGTGCTTTATTTACTAGTAATTTCTGGTAAGAATTCTATAAGTTGCAAGGGACACGACTCAAGATGTCATTGGCATACCATCCGGAAACCGACGCACAGACGAAATTAAGTTGTAAACCGAAGCTTCAGCAATACCTTCATCGCCTGTCCAGTGAAGCACCCAAGCAGTGGAGTCACCATAGGAGAATGGGAGGTTTCGTAGAGCACAACACCACCAGTTTCTGAAGATAGATTGTTGGTGTTGGAGCCCATATCTGTCAAGGATTATAGATGGGTGAAGCAAGTGAGCAGGCTAGAAGCTGAGGTATTAATTCAGTGGAGATATCTGCCTAAGGAGGAAGCTACGTGGGAATCAGTTAAACAGATGGAGAATTAATTTTTCACTTTCAACCTTGAGGGCAAGGTCGAAGTCCCAGGGTCGGCAAATGATAGATCCCGAAGACTCAGGAAGCCTAATCCAAGATATCTTGATGTATTGACCGCAGAACAGGAAAGATCAAGTCAGAAGGATGTTAACGTTGGAGCTGTAGCTATTCAAAAGGAAGGAAGTCATGAACCAGATGCTTGTCTTTAGGTGCAGGGTTAGGAAATATTGTTAAGTTTGTTTAGAGGTTAGTTGAGAGATTGTTAGGGAGATAGTCTTTGGTTGATTTCTTTAATTAAGTCTTCAGGACAAGTAGTTTAGGGGAGAATTTGATTGTAATCATGTTTGATTGTAATCATGGTGTTATCTCTGGCCTAAATTGGAGAGTTATTTAGCAATTTAGTATTCTAGTCTGACTCAGTTTCTAGGTTTCATTAAATGATATTGTACTTGTTAGATAATAATATAAATCATATCTTGAGACTTCACCTAAAAGTTTAAGTTATTGGGTTGAAATGGTTCTTTGACATGGTATCAGAGCCTTGATGATCAAGTGGTCTCGAGTTCGAATCTCATCATCCTCATTTATTGATAAAAAAATTAAGCACAAGGTAATGTGGGTTTATGCAAGTTTCAAGCCCAAAAGGCTTTCACTTGAGGGGTTGTGTTAGATAATAATATAAATCATATCCTGGGACCTCACCTAAAAATTTAAGTTATTGAGTTGAGATGGTTCTTTAACAGTCCTTTGTAGTGGATTTGTGATGAACTTCTCTGCCTAAGTAAGGGAAAGAAGGTGAAAGCGGAGAGAGAGAAATAAGAACAAGGAAATGAACATAAAATAAGATAAATTTATTAGCCTAGAGTTGTATACTTGGAAAATATGAAAACTGTACAGTAAACAAGAATACAAGATACATTTCCGAGGCTAGCTACTAGTTACACTAATCATTCAGAGCCTGAATATATTTGGAAATTATTCTAGAGAGATTAAAAATGCTACCTAAATCCCATAATTCTTCCGCGTATTATTAGAGGATTTAAGTATTACATTTGTTTGTGGAATAAGTGGTGGACATCTCACTGTGGCAGGATGGTGAATCCCATGCCAGATTAGACTTCCATGCATCAGCCAAGTTTGAAGGCAAGCTGAAGGGAAATCCAATCGATCGAATAGTCCCCACCAGGTTATTTTCATGAATTGAACTTGGATTCTTTCTAAAACCTGCCTCATCATCTCCTGTACCCGTATTACCTTGCATTTCTTGTAGCAAATTGATCGAGAATCCATTGAACTGCTGCTGTGACCCTTCATATTCTATGCTCTCAGAAGTTTTACCAGCTTCACCTATCAAGGCAGGGTTCAAGAGCATGGAATGAGCATCATCTGTAGACTTTATGGGACCCGAAATATCGAGTTGTGAACATAAGAAGTTGTTGGAAAGGTCACCATTTGATACAGGGCATAGATATGATTTGTAGACTGCGGGATTAATAGGTTTGTAAGAGGGTATGTCTAGAACAGAGAAACTAGCAGGAGAGGCCTGCTGGAAGTCACTATTGGAGCCTATATGGAAACTTGATCCTATTTCAGTTACGCAAGACATGTTCTCTGAACAGAACTGAGGGAAGTGTGCCCCTTGAGCAAATAAATCAGAAGCAGTAGTGTCTGGTAATGGAGAGACCCAAGAGTGAGAAAGAGCTCTTTGTGCCATGGAATTGGTTTTCTTGAATATCCTACAAATAGCCCACGCATCCTACAATCATAGGAGAAAAATATTATTCATATTCGCAAAAATAATAATAATAAAAGTTTATTATCGAGAAGAAAATGAACGGTATATATTTTGAAGTACAGTACTGAAGCATGCATAGCATTACATTTGCAGGAAGGCTTTTGTCTAGGAGCTTCTTTGGTGGTGATGGTTCTGCAAGAGAAGGTAGCCGAAACTCGTGCATCATCCAGTCAGTTTTGATCCCTTTAGCTGCTCTACCTCTGTAGAAAACCAGAGACTTCTTCAAACCTATGCACTTGGTGCCATCAGAGGAATAAATGGGACGGTCTGTTCCAGTCGCCTTCCAAAACCCAGCTCCCGTAACTCGATTTGGCCTTGCACTGTTCCTGTATTTACGGTCCCTTGGGCAGTAAAAGTACAACTCTTTCTCACCTGTAGTTGCCAGCTCTTCTTGTAGAAAAAAGGAGATCAAGAAACTACTCAATAAATAAGTTGAAATATTTAGAATGAACTACTCCATATGCCAAGCTTGGCATAAAGTATACAATAATGTCATAGTAATATTTACTTAAAAGTTTACAAGTTAAAATCATGATGCTAAAATTTTGTTTGCTTCCTAATGAAAGCTTGACAAAAGAATCTTCCAAACATGAAGATCATTCAAATGAAAGCACCTTAACTTACGGGCTCGATATGCTTTCAGAAGAAAGATGCAAGGAAATTTCTTACACTGACGAAAAGGGAGAGGAAAACAAGTTTGTTTTACATGCATGCAAAAACTAATTACTCAGCCCTAAATCAAACCAGTTGCCAAAAGAAAGAAAATGGAGAAAATTGTAAAGTGTTGCGTTCCTTACTTGGAAGATCCCAGGGATCATATTTATAAATATCAACTTGCTTAATCAGCTCGATAGGAAGAGATCGCTGCTGTATCTTTCTTTTGAGATAGAACCCAACAAGCTCTTCATCAGTTGGATGAAACCGAAATCCAGGCAACATCACATCATCAATCTTATCAACATCATTCTTTTCGTCCATCTTCCTCCTCTCACTTCTCTCTAAACCTTTCCCTTGAAGTAGTACACTAAATCTAGAGAGAGGTGAGGTGGAGAAATTAATTAGATGCAGTACTGGAATCTAAATATGAAGTGAACCTAAGTAGGAGAAGTAGGTTTAATCGTGTTCCTAAATCTTGAAATTGAAGAAGCTGTTGAAGAAACTAATCCAAACCCAATATTGATAATCTCAAAAACTGTTTATTGTAACAGTACGTGGTAGTGGAGCTAGCTCAAGCTGTGAGGAACATGAAACTTAAAAGAGAGCTATAAGTAAACAGAAAAGAAGTACTTGAGTTTTTACTTAATTAAAAACCAAATTCTATATGCTTCCTGAGAAGGGTTCTGCCTCCGAAGCTTAAGCCGCCATTTGAGGATGACTGCAATGGAGAGTGTGTTTCTGCGACAATCACGATGACTTTGTAAGAAATATTGAGCTGAGCTATAGCTATTTAAGCTCATGACTTGTTATAAGGAAATTGTGGTTTTTGATGGAGCTACCTCATGACTTGCTCTCTCTTAAATCCAATTTAAGGATCTCAAGAGACTACAAAAATAGCAGTCTTTTGAGATTTGTAAACCAAGTCGTTAATTTTCACTCTTCATGGATTAAAAAAGCTCATTTTATACTTTTTTTTTTATTTCACTTAGTAAAAATATTCATAGCTTGAATTTGTTTTTTCTTTAAATTATTGGGAGAGGTCTCTTGATGGACCAGGTTCTAACAATACAAAAAAGTTTAAATTTATATTTAATTCAATGCATGAGATTCTCTGCAAATTCTCCTGAGAAAAATTATCTCTTTTGGTTTCCCTTGGATCAAAAAAATTCCCTTTCCATTCTTTCATAGACCTTCCATTCCATTCTTTCTGCTACATATGAACATGTGATGAGTCGTGGCTGCTAGGTTTGGATTTTATATATGGAGATTCCTCAAATGGGTTATTAAGTACTAATTAAAATAATATGGAAAGGGTTCCCAACTGGGCTAACTTAACCTAATTAAAAAATCAGTAAATAACTATTTGACACTTTGAGAGGACATACCCATTGCCAATATCCTTAATTTTCAGGGTAGCTCATAAGTATCCACCTCCAGCATATTGAATCCACTGAACTAAGAAAAGGCTCCAAAGCAACTCCATTGTAGCTTTTTTACATGATGAAATTCAGAATTTAACTATATATACATTTCTAAAAAATATAGGAGCTCTTTCTTGAAAATAGCTCATTTGATAATAGATAATATTTTTCCTTTTGTTTTAATTGTTTTCAGCTTGTGTATATAATTCATGGCTGTAAGCGAACATTTTTCTCAAGTGAATTTTCTATCCTTGATTGGAAAAAAAAAGGAGGTTCTAATTACTTAAAATAATTGGAAGTACGCATGATCAAGTGGTAGAGATTTTGTCATTTTGTAGTAAAGCAAATAACTCGACACCATTATTAATATAACGAAAATAAAATAAAGGTAAGACATGATGATATAAAACAATAAGCTCATAAGCAGCAATTTCCATATCCCTGAAAAGTTTTCCTTTATCATTTTCTTATAAAATAATGCTACAGGTATTGGCAGCGGTACTCTTCCTACAACCTTTACTAAAATCAAGATAACTTATTAACAAACATAAAAAAAAGAAGAAGGTAAATTTACTGTGTGACAAATTTTACTGTTAATTTGTATAATGTAATTACTGTTTTTCCCTTCTAAAAAAATCAATGACCATTGTTTTGGGAGTATTTTAAATTTTTTACAAAATCTATTGGTCATTAATGAATTGATTAAAGATAAAGTTGTTCTTCTACTTCTTTAAAATACTGTAAAATAATACAAAATTTTAGATCAGATATTAAAATTGTTTTTTTTATTATTTTGTTTTTTACATAGTAAAATGACTATTACTTTTAAAATCAAGATTTAGAAAACTTGTGTTCTGAGAATTTTTCATCTTTTTATTATGATTTTTTTGTTATTATAAAGTTGATAAAGGAAAATTTAGTTTTTTAATAAATATAAAATAATATTTTAATGAAAAAGTTGTTGAGGTATATTTTACTATTCATGGATAGAATGAAATTTTTTACTTTTCTAAAAAATCAAATGGCCTTGATGAAGATATTTTGATCTTCTCACAAGGTCCATTGATCATTACCTAAATGATTGTGGATAAAGTTATCTTTTTATTTTTTTAAAACATAATGGAACTGCTTATTTACTTTTAAAAGTATAATCTTTAGAAATGATATTAAGAGTTTTTTAGTTATTTGTTTTTGCAAAATAAAATAATTTTATTATATTTAAAATTAAAAAATTTAAAGCTTGTATATAGAGGCTTTTAAATTTTTTTCATTATGGTTTTATTGTTATTATGAAATTAATTTAGAGTAACTTATTTTTTTAATAAATATAAAATAATATTTTAATCGAAACAAACAAATTCTATATGTTATCATCGAACTAAGAAATTGCAATGAATAAATCAGTACTTATATCAAATTATAACTTCGACAAGCCTCATAAAAAAAAAAAAAAATCTTCAACAGATAAAACAAAGTAAAGAACATATTGCAAGTTTTCATATCTGTGAATACATAGAAAATAGTAGTATTAGTCATAAGAATTATACAATATTTGTTTTATTAATAATCGGTATTTGTTGGGGGAAAAAATATCATTACATTTATAAGAGAACATGGAATTGTGATCTTATTAAGAATGTATCTAGAGAGCCCTTATTAAATTAAAATTAAAAAAAATAATTAGCTTCATTCGTAGTTTGTATGTTTTTTTGTCAATTATTTTTTTCAATAACGTAAGTTTTTTTTTAATTTAATCCTTTCAAATTGAGTTGATTTGAGATTGAGTTTAATAATTTGATTCAATTATGTTGGTATGAGGTTCCCACGATGTCAAAATATATCTCGATATTGAATTGATGTTTAGTTTTACAAAAACAAAATCTCATTTTATTGTTTGAGGTAATGAAAAATAGAGGGACTTGAATTGAAACCGGAGGGAAATAGCCTTTGTTGTTTTAAGAACAATTCTGCTTATTTTTTTGGTCACTAGCTTCTCTGTTTTTTTAGTTTAAAGGTGTGTTTGAAAGTGTAGTAACAGTTGTTTTTCAAAGTGTTTTTCGCTTACAAATACATCAAAATAATATCTTTTTATTTTTAAAAAATTATTTTTGACATCAGCACATCAAAATGATCTGAAAATACCAAAAAAATATTAATCTGAAGCAAAGAAAAAATAAATTTATTTAAAAAAAAACACTTTTAAAATGCAAAAACAAACAGACTTTAATTAATCCTTTCACATTGAGTTGAGTTGAGAATGGTCTTCATAATTTAATTTGATTAGCTTAATATGGGGTTCTCATGATGTAAATAAAATATTGTTATTGGGTCGTTCAATTTTACAGAAAGAAAATATTGTTTTGATTTTTTACCGATTATAAGATATTTTAAGCCTAAAAATGAATTTAAAGAGGTTTTTTAAATGTTTCTTAGATGTTTTCTAGTAAAACAAATGATGAAAATAGATTTTTTTTTTATGCAGGTGTTGAGCATTTTTTTTAGCCACCAAAAGTAGTCGAAGATGCACTCGTGGTGATGAGTCATCTGTCATTGTAAACAACATGTCACCTAGTTTGTTTAAATAAATAGGCAAATGATGTGTTATTTTCCCATCTGATAAGGAGAAAAAAAGACCAGGCACACAGACATGGTCATGGCCAGTTGCACTTGCCAACCTAGCCTTGTGTATCTAGGTTTTATTATGAAGGCTTTTTTTTTCCTTTTAATTTTCTTGTGCTTATGATAAACTGTTATTTAAAAAACATATATCCTAGTGAAACGTGAAACGAAAGCAGATGAAAAAAAGATATACATTAATAAAATAAATGAGTTTTGAATAAAGAGATATCTTTTTTTAATTTCTATTCTAGATCTTTCAATTTTTTTTCAATTGATTTCAATTATAATCAAACAAAGAACTTCATTTGAAAAACCTATATATTTTTACTTATATGATTCTCAGTTTACTTTAATAGACATGTGCATTAAATCTTCATTACACAATCTTGTTTTTTTGAATTGTACTAGTATGCCCCAACACAGACACAACTAGGTATGTCATTTGCCAAACCCGGTACTTGGGTATGGTAGCTGCTGCCAAGCCTAACAGCTTGGCCTAGCATGCGTTTCCCAAGGATGTCGAGCCCGATGATTTTTTTCATCGCACCTCGAGCATTGCCAGATTCACTGCACCCAAGGATTCAAACATAATACCTAGATCTAATGCCATCAATTCCATAGATTTTTTAAATAAATCTTAGAGAAATTATTTCTCAAGAAATAGGCTTAATTAAATAAATCTACACTCCACCAACATCATGAGGTGTATTAAAATCTATCATGGTCTACCATGTCTCCATCTTTTAGCTGGATAAAATAAGTATGATATATCTCACAATACAAATTAATATATCACAAAGGTAAAATTACACTCCAACCCTTGTTCTCCATAAAAAGACAATACTTATGGGTTATAAATACTCCATAAATCCTTCAAAATAAAGATTCACAAACTCTTCATTCTTAGTATTTTTAGCGTACATATTTTAAAAGTTTACCTCTCTAAAATGTTATTGCACTTTTTCTCTCTAAAAAGATACTTAAACATCTGAAAGTCTTCACATCCATCAAAGATGATCTTTTATAGATACTGATTAGTACTTAAAAGTGTATTTTTATCAAGATTTTATATCATCATTTTGCACTTGAATTATCAATCCTTAACTAGAGCATGTTTTATAATAACAGATCTGATAATATAAGATAACTTTAATTTATGGTAAATGTTCATTTTAAATGTAGTCATATCTCACAATTCAAAGGATTGATTAATGTGATTAACTATTGAAAGTGAAAGGACAAAGAAACGGCTAAGCTTAGAAAGGAGATGCCGATTCAATTCAAATTGAAACACTGTTCAGTTATTGGGTTATATTTGGAGCTGTAGATCTTGGATTTCAGCTTAATTTATATGGATGGAAAGCTAAGAAATAGGCCTACAATGTTTATGAATAGTGTAAGACCCAAATCTGCCGTTTTCAAATTCAAAGTTTGGCCACAAAAGAGAAGTCAAAATCTGTCATGTAATGAAGCCCAAACACTGCTTAGAATTTTACCCATATCTGGAGTTCTAAAAGGCCAAATGACGTGAAATTTGGTGGGTGGAAGGAAAAGACAATTTACAACAACTTTCATGAGAAGATTTGCTCAAATTCCGATGGTAACAATGACATTTTGTCCAAACAAGAGCTTGAGGTCTATCCACCACGTCCACCAATAGCACTACTCAGTATTTTAGCCATATCTCGAGCTCTAGTGATCCAAATGCTCTGAACTTTTATGGGTGGAAAGATAAGATGATTTCCAATAACTTTCATGAAGAACACTTTACCAAATTCTGAATGGATCAATGTCATGTCATCCAGCCAAAGTGCTTGAGTGTTGTTGTCCACCAAGTCCACTAAATCAATAGTTGGCCACTACATCAATAATCAATTACCAAATGAATAGTTCTGAATTTTAGCCTATAAAAGGAGACATTTGCCATTCATTTAGCAATCTTGGTTCTAAGATCAAGATCATGTTCTTGCTCTCTATTTATTGTTGTAATGCTTAAGTTTTATTTTCATTAATCTCTTGTTTATGCTTTTCATTTCCTTTACTATACTTAGTTAACTATGTTCTTATCTTGTTTATTTATGTTCTTCTTCTTTATTATGTCTAGCTAAGTTAATTATGTCAAGGTGACAAGGTTTCACTAATGGTGTTAGAATAAGTATAATATGAACTCAACATGGACTTCAATGCTTAAATCCTAAACAATTTGCTATTAACATGTCTTAT
>Ga0325404_1005537_pt1 | contig 13274 bp, 7 predicted proteins | sample PopdelMetagenome_18_FD_205664 | JGI IMG/M metagenome (GOLD analysis project Ga0325404, IMG submission 205664) | Populus deltoides microbial communities from Bellville, Georgia, United States - Xylem-Control-R1 | ecosystem: Host-associated > Plants > Phyllosphere > Stem > Wood/Secondary xylem... | reverse complement strand
TCAATTTCATCCCTCTTCGCATTTAATTTAATTTGTTTTTGTTCACAATCTGATCCTTATTCTTTTGATTGTTGTTTTTTCATCCTTTGCATTTTTTTATTGTCCTTTAGAATTTTAATTTATTTTTTTTTCAAATTCTGGTCCTCATTTTTTTTCATTACTCTTTTTCTATCCTTTTTGTCATTTATTTTGTTTTCAATTTAGTCCCTAATTAGTTTCTTTCAATTATTTTTTTGGTATAAGATTTGGTCCTCATTGTTTATTTTTTTTACATAATTGAGGATTTTGCTTTGTGATTATTTTTGCCTTTTACAGGGTCGTCTCATTCTTATGACTCGGTTTACTAGTTTCAATGATTTACCTGGTTTGAGATCAGTATTTTTTAGATCCTTTTTAAAATATTTTTTTCATTTTTATCATTTGACATTGACTTATTGGGCTATAAGCTTTGTGATTTATTCACCTTTTCTTTTTGTGGGGTTATCCCCATTTCATAACTTGTGTCGTAGGTTTGTCGGATTAACATGCCTTGACTCAATTTTTTTTAGATTGATTTTTTATTTAATTTTATTCTTTTCCATTAAATTATTGACCTTTAAGTGTTGTCATTGTTTCCACCTATGGTTTGTTATACTTAAGGTTTCATCCTTATTCTCTTTTTTACAGTTTTTAAAATTAAGAAAAAAAATTATGGAATTAGGGGTTTTTTTCAATTTCATTGTTATTTTCTTTACTAAATTATGATTTTTTTTTTAAATTTCACCCCAATAGATATTTTCACCGATCAGATTTGATTTATGTTCTTTTTAGTGCTATTTTTTTAAGATGGTTTTTGCAATTTTTTTGGCAATTTCATCATTCTTTCGTTTTTTTCCTATCAAATCTAATCCTTTTTTATTGTATTTTTTTTACCTTGCAAGATTTTTTTAGATTGAGTTTTTTTATTTCATCCTCTAACATTTAATTGGACTGATGTTAAGCTTCTTAGTTTAGCCCGGATATAGAATTTAACGATTTACATATTTAAAAAATTAACTCCGATTTATGAAGTTGACACGGATACAAGTTTCTGTGTTTTTTTGCTTTTTTTCAAGCTTTTTTTCCCTATCTTTTACTGTTTTGCTATTGTTTTTATTCACTTTTTATGAGATTTTTTTGGTCAATTTTAAAATAACATGGGTCGCCTTGCTTTTAGTTTTTTTGGTCTTTTTAAAATTTAGATTTTCTAAAGGAAATTTGTTTTTGAATTGAATTAATTGATTTCTTCATCCAACATTTAATTTTTTAGGTGTTGAACTCTTGGGTTGAGCCCGGGTCAAGAATTTAATGAATTGCAAATTTGAGAGTTTATCCCAGGTTTACAAGGTTTGCATCATTTTGATATTTTTTTCTCCAATGAAAAATATGGTTGGCTCTATTTTGGTTTTTATTAAATTAAATTTATTTGATTACATCCTTGACATTTAATTTGAGGTAATACTTGAAGGAATTTTATTTTTTGAAATTAGTATTCTTTGTTTATTTACTTATTTTTTTTTTCTATTGAGTTATCCTGGTATCGTGTCTTGAGTTATGGATTTAGCAAGTTCACTAGGTTCGGCTTGACTATTTTTTTCATTGCTTTGTAAAATTTTTAGATCTTGAGTCAATGATCATAATCTTGGATTTAGTTTCTTTTTAAAAAAAATATGCGTCATCTCAATATCTTTTCTACGATAAAAATAAGATAGGTCTGCAATGTTGCACGAGCTACCTATCAAATAATTATTGTCTGCTTGGTTCTGCTCACAGTTTTTGACAATCTCACTTGATTTTATTGGTATTTTGTTTTTTAATACTTTTTTTCATTAATTTTTTTTATTTCATACTTCTACATTTTTATTCTAGGGGATTGATGATCATTATTATTTTTAGCTCTCTTTCTATGGTGTCGAGTTATGGATTTTTTTTTCTGTTCTTTAAAATCCAATAATAGAGTTTGGACATCATTTTTTTACGCTGCAAAAAAAATTGGCTCAGCTATCTAGTGACTTCTATATATGCTCACAGGCTCTATTTGATCCATTTTTCATTTAACATGGCTCAGGTCATGTGGTTAATTTGATCGCATGTGATGAAGTTCGTTACCCCATGGACTTGAAGGTAGTTAAAAATAGAATAGGCTTAGCATCAGTGGGTCTGGTAGATTGTTTTACTCATAGATGTTAGAAGATTATGGGTTTAGTAGCTCATCAGACTCATATTCGTCTAGGATTAGTGTTTGGCTGAGCCCATATATATTTGGGTCATAACCCTCTCTTTGACCATACTTATGAAAGACAGTCCCATACAAACAAAAAATAATAAATGTTAATCCATCAAAAGCCCCCCCCAACTATTTGGATATCATACGCAAGGACTTTGAAAAGACTCTATTAGCAGCAAATGAGACCCTTTTTATCTTCTCCAGAATATTTTATGTGCCTTTCATGATACTGTTAGGATCCTCAAGTCTATGTGTCTTCTTTTTTATGGGGAGAATGTTTGCCTCGGGGAATGAAAAGACAGCTAGCTTTCAATGTAATATTTGAGTAGTCTTCTTGAGATATGTGGTGATATGAAAGGTTATTCATCCAACGGTGGAGATGAAGGAATTTTTTCTTTATAAACCTAGATGTTCTTACTTTTACCTTTCTTTCAATTTTACTTCATGTGATTTATGAAAGAAAAACCTTCTTTCATAAAAAAAAAACCTTAAGTCACCTTTTATTTTATCTAAGAAAAACTCATATAAACATCCCCAAAACCTATTTCCAAATTTTTCCTTTGAATCAGAACTAATGGAGCACAAAAACACTAGACCTATTTTAAAAACAGAAAAGCTTCATCCTCCAACAAGGAGTTCAGATTTCAACCAGAACTTGAAAAAAGTAACATGGGACATGGGTCCTTCATATTAGGTCCCACAATGAGAGTGTGTGCCATATTGGTGGCTTTTTTTGGTGAGAAGGAGAAGACAAGATCCACTCATATAAGCCATCTTTTACCCCTACTAGAGACTTTCTAAATAGAGGGAAGTTGTCTTAGATTCCTAAGGACGACATCCCCAATAGTATATGTGTTATGGATATGGAATTTATGGCTCGTCACCAACTTGGCGAGAGTATATGGTCCAAATACCTTACCCTGATGAGTGCATCATCCAACTGACCCTAGGCACCAGGTTATTTCAAAATCATTGCCCTCATCTACATGTATGCGATAAGATACTCTTTTCCTCTCCAAATATTCGTAAGGGATGTGTTTAGCTACTATTAGCTAGGTCTGAGCCAACTGCATCTAAATGGGTAGATAATCATGTCCTCTTTTAAAACATTCTGTAGAATGGATGGGCTTGAGCCCATGGTAAATGTTTTAGAAGTTGCTACCAAGTGGTTATTAACAATGATGGTGGCAAAGACATACGGTGGTTCTTTACCTTTGTTAACAGGAGCAATGACACTATGAAAAACATGTTGGCTAGGAAGCCAACGCCTATTAAGATGTGGAGGGGGAGATGACTGGTCATAAGATATATTAGGATAGTCAATCATTGAGAAGGATTGTAGCCAGTTTGAGGTTATTCCCATTACTGGAGTGTCCCTCCATGAATTAAACAGCAAACCTCATCTAAGCTTGGACAAAAAGAAGAACCATACTATGCTGGATTCGACCAGCACTAACTATGAAGTTGAAAAAATAGCCAAGGGATATTACCAGGCCATTTTGTAAGGTATAAAACCATCCTGCCATTTTTCTTTTTTTTTCACCTCATTTTATAATCTAACCTTCATTTGTCCCTAAAAGACTGATAGCTAAAAAAAGAGATGCATTATGAAAACCTTATATAAAGAGCTTTCATAGAGGGTCTTTATCTTGTGCCACTAGTGGAGGAAGAGGTAAAATAGGGATGAAAGACTCCCCAACCTTTATTAGAGAACTTTCTACTCTTGAGGGCCCTACCTCCATAGAGACAATAATAAAAGTTATAGCCCCTGTATAAGCAGAGGGTCATGATCTTTCTTTATTTGGGGAAGAAGTAAACTTGGCTCCTTTTGTAATAATTGTGAGTGCTACCACCCACTTCAAGAGAGAAAAAATGTTTGCCCTAGTGGCAACCCGCACTCCAGTCCTATTAATAGAGGCTCATGTAATGGTATTTTCTTTGCCTAAACTTCCTACCTTACTAGTTGATGAAGCGGCATCTAGGACCTTTACTAAGGCTGACGCCAAGGGTTTTACAGACATTTTCTTAGACTTGGCTCTAGGCTGTAATCCATTTGATTTTCTAACCCCAATGGACAAAGAGAGGCAACTTGTAAAGGCTATGTTTGGAAAGAGAATGGGCCCCGAGGAGGCTAGCCTCGAGGTGGTAAAGACACTAGAAAGGGTCTTTACCATCCCATCAGATATCTCAACAATATCTAATGAAAGCTTTCATCTCCATCTGGCTTTAACTACCCAAATAGCTTTTAATGTAAGGAAAAAAATAAAGTCATATTTCTTTTTTGCTTTAGTTTGATGATTACATCTTTTAACATTTACCATTGGCAAACTTTTATGATATGCGCCCACTCCTAGAGATGTTGGGCGACTACAAAGGGTTATGTAAGGGTGACTACGAATAGGGATAATCAAACTACCTTCGTACGAATGTAAAATGATAAAACTGATATGAAGGCTAAACTATGGAGTATTGAGATGGCCTATACCATATTCAAAGACAAAACACAAGACCTTTCCCTTTAGTTGCCTTTTAGAGAGAGAAAAACGTTTGAGGCCTCCTACTAACAGGTGGTTCCCCTGAGGCAAGAGCTCCTTGAAGATAGAGCCTCCCAAGTTAGTTTGCGGGTCGAGCTTACTGCTGTCAGGGAAGAAGCCTAGTGTTCTAAGGCAAACTTAGAGGCCTAAGAGACTCTCTTGAGGAATTTCAAGAATTTTTCAATAGTTTGACAATTTTGACCGAGATAATGAGAGAAGATTTTCTTGGCCATATTCAACTTATACTTCTTCAATCTCTCAAAGGGAATATAGATAGAACTTAGTGTTGCTTTCCATTTAGTCCGTGTCCCTGATTTTGCAGATGCATTCCCAGTCAAGACCGTTGCAGCCCAGTGAGGGAAGTATCTAGCTGAGGAGCCTAGAGTGGATTTTTAGATCCCTCTATACATGTATGTATGTATTCATCTTTCATGTATATCATTTCTTTTATAATATAATTATTTTATCTTCATCATTCTTTTCATAAGTTTAAAGTCCTTGTGCAAAGTTTTTGTTTGGGTCCAATGTCTTCATTTAGTTAAATATTTCTAGGTTCAATGCTTATACTTAAAAAGATCATTTTTAGGTCCAACACCCATACTTAGGGGATCATTTATGGGCCCAACGCTCATACTTAGGGGATCGTTTATGGGCCCAACGCCTATACTTAAGAGATCATTTCTGGTGGTGGGCAGTGAATCATCTAACCTTAACAGGGTTTAGGATGGTTTTATCTTTTAGGAACTGAGAAAGGATATCATTTGCAAGTGTTCACTTATTGATGATGCAGTGTTTATCCCATCCCTGGAGAAAAAGGTGTAATCACACTAGGGAGAACATATTGATCCATTTCAAGGTAAAATATGCGTAGCATTAAGGACACATTTATTATTTCCAAAGTAAATATGTTATCACGTTAGGAAGAGTAAATCCATCCTATCTTTGGAAGATTTAAGAGGCTTGTGCCCTAGAAAAACCGTATCCATCCTCGTTTTTTATGTAATGTTTATCCTATCCTTAGAGAAAAGTACAATCGCACTAAGAAAAACATGTTGAGAATATGTTGATCCTTTATAAGGTAAAATATATAGTATCACTAGGGAGACATTCATTACTTTCAAAGTAAATATGTTATTGCACAAAAAAGAGTAAATCCATCCTATTTTTGAAAGATTTGAGAGGTTTACGCCTTAGAAAGACCGTATCCATCCCTATTTCTGATGCGGTGTTTATCCCATCCTTGAAGAAAAGTTGATCGTACTAAGAAGAACATGTCAATCCCTTCCAAAGCAAAATATGTTGTAGCGTTAGGGAGATGTCCATTACTTCTAAAGTAAATATGATATTATACTAGGAAGAGTAAATCCATCCTATTTTTAGAAGATCTGAGACTTGGAAAGTAGAAAGCATTTGTTATTTTGAATAATATAATTCACATACAAGAAACTTATATTTCTAGTCATTGACCATAATATATTTCTATCTTGTTTTGGGGTGCATCCAATAAAAAAAAAACATTTTGTTACGATTATAGTCTTGGTCCTAAAAAAGAGAGGGAATGGCATTTCTCCGATGAAAGTTTTCTAGGCATTCAATAAAATAACTCTTCCGAGATAAACATAGTTCCTTCAGTTATTGTGAAAATATGATTGGCAAAAGAGCCATCTAAAAATTCCGAATGGATTTTTTGCGCTTCCTGAGAAAGAAGGCTTTCACTAGACCAAAGACCTTGAGAATGCATGCCGTGAGAATTCCATAAGCAGCCGCTCTTCCTATTCAAAAGAAAGAGGAGGCAGGATATTTTCCCGAGAGTCAATTTTTCTCTCGAAAAGATAACCCCTTTATTTAGGGATCATTTACCATATCAGATTTGCAAACTTGGTAGGAGTCTTTGGTTAGTAATAACTCTTGAAGTTGCATGGATTGAACCAACATTCTATTAGTAACCATTGAAGACTTTCCAAAACCTCGAAGTTCTAACTTCGATAATACATAGGGATGATAATGAAAATGAACCCTCTAGTTTGCAATAACTTCTAAAATTACACGGTTTGAACCAACATTCTGTAAGTACTTGTTGAAAATCTTCCAAAACCTCAAGGCTCCAAATCCAATGGTAATTAAGAATGATAATGGTCTAGCTTCTGAAAGAGCGATCAATGATTTTTTAATCAGTTTCTCGCAGACGATGCCACTAATAAAATCTGTTTTTATCTCATGGGCTTGAAGGCTAAGCTAAGGCCTAGGATAAGATTGTTAATCTTTTGGTTCTGACAATTTGATCCATCATTATTGGCAAAGTGGATGGTTTATTATACTTGTTACCTGCAAAAGGTCCTTTTTTATATATTTAAAGACTCTCCAATGATTAAATTAGTGTTGGTTTAGAGGAAAATCAATTATATTTTTGAGAAAATAGCTTTTTACGATATATCTATCATTGTAAAATAGAGAGAAGAAAAAACTAAACATGTCTGAAGGTTATATTTTTCCTTTTTTATAGCCCCTGAGGTCCCTCCCTTTGTTCCAGGGAAAAAGGTTGTGTGTTCATGAAATATCTCCATTTTATCAAGATAAGAAGTCTCTTATGTATTAGGATAAGAGATCTTTGTCTTATCAGGATAAAAATATCTCTTACTCATTAGGGTAGAAATATCTCTAACTCATCTAGATAAAATATCTCTGACCCACAGTCTCATCGATATTTGGGCCATAACCCTCTATTTGGCCATACTTCTGAAAAACAGTCCCATACAAACAAAAAACAATAAATGTTGATCTATCAGAATATATATCCCAGATTCATGTAATTATTTTTGAATAATAATGATGATATATATCTTAAATGATATAATACGTATTTTGTCACTCAAATGTGTGTTTAGTAATATGATGCATGTTATTTTTACAAGAGTATTTTTCAATTGAAAATACATATATTTCTTTATATTTTGATATCAACATATTAAAATCATTGAAAAACACCTAACAAGACATTAATTAATGTTTTTTCAAGGAAAAGAACAGTTGGAAAACATTAAAAAAAACAAATTGAAGAAGAAAAAAGAACACTTTAAGAGGTGCATTGTATGTGTCGATAATTAAGTCTTTGCAAATTTAGAAATTTAAATGGTACGCGAGGGATGAGTCGGAAACATAGACACATCCATCCAATATAAACTTTCTTTTATTTTCTTTTGAGATTGTGATAAAATAAAATAAAATTAATGGAACTAGAAGAAGAAGAAGTTGCTGGATTGGGTTAGTTTAACGGATGTCTTTCTATTTTCACCTCATTTTTCTTAGCGACTTTGACAAATAGAAAAAGGAAACTTCCACCAACTGAGAGAACATACGTACATGCATTTGATGAGAACATGTCCTTTCAACATGTGTCCTATAATGAGTGGTTTGAAGTTCATCATACTTACAAAATTCAGAGTGATGAAAGCTTTTACAGTATGTTATCACTTTAGACCTTTGTTTTCATGTAGTTCAAAACCATATAATATATATAACAGGTGTATTAATTATTTTATCCACATGAGTTCAAAACTATAAAATAGTATTGAATTCTAAGGTAAATCATTCTTTTCCATACATGAAAACCTCATCTCTTTTCTTTAACTCCAATATTGTTTACGATAAAATACTTACAATTTCATATAGACTTTCTCCTAACCTAAAACTAATTGAAGTATAGATAGTCTTTGAAACCCATCAAATAAAACTTCTCTTGCTGGTATTATTGTAGTTTAAGGGTCTGTTTGGGATTATGGCCCCAACGGAGGTTTGTCAAAATTCTTTATTTTTGCTTAAAATTAATTTTTTATATGTTTTCGGATCGTTTTGATATACTGATGTAAAAATAATTTTTAAAAAATAAAAAATATATTATTTTGATACATTTCTAAATAAAAAATATTTTGAAAAGAAATAGCTACCACACTCCCAAACAAATTCCAACATTCTTGATTTTCTAAATTCCTTTACTACACAGGGTTTTCGGCAACCTCATCACTAGTACACTCAATAAAGCATGGCATCATTACTCTTTCTTAGATAAAGCAATTCAAATGAATAACGTATTTATCTTTAATTAAAATTTATATTATCATGTACTTTATATGGGAAATATACATAGTATAAATACACTCTTAACGAGTTTCCATAGGAGATTGTGAGGGTGATACAGTTACTTAAAGAAAATGATCATAAATTTTATGACTCTTTCATAAAAAAACCAAATAGTTTAGGAACACAGTTCAACTCGCGTTTCTAAAAATTTTGAATTTTTTTATTTAAAATTAATTTTTTTTAGTGTTTATGAATCGTTTTGATGCGCTGATATCAAAAATAATTTTTAAAAAATAAAAAAAATATTATTTTAATGCATTTCTAAATGAAAAGTACTTTAAAAAGCAACCACAACTATACTCTCAATACCCTTTCTATCTAAAACCTAGTGTTGTGGCAATAAACAATCCAATTACATGGTAACAAAATTTCAAATACCTAACAACTCGGAGACAAAATTCATCAGTCATAAGTTTATCCGTGAATAATTTTGCTAGAGTTGCATTATAACAAGATGGAGACATTCATCTAAAACTTTTAAAAACTCCTGAAACTAGTTCGAGAAACTTTTTTAGGTTCGAAGAAAAGGCATTTATATGGTTTGAAGAGTTTAGGACTCCTCTAATGTTAAAAATTATGACCATAAAAAAGAAAAGACTATCGAGAGATGTAATGATAGTGCATGTCAAACTAGTTGTATTTTATATATATAGGCATCGAGAGGAGATAATGATCTTTAAAAGGAGATCTTAGATTTTCTTTAAATTTAAGGATTGAACATTCGATATTCTCAAATTGAAACTATTAGACTAGATGACTATGATAGGGAGTGAAATTTGAATCCGAGAAATAATGTTTTATTTTGATAGTCATTTTACTTTAGATAATGTTTAAGTTATGTATTTGTAAATTTTGATTTGCTTAAAATTAACAGTGATACTAATTGCAATTCTTTTTTTTTTTTAGCTTTAACCATTAAGGCATTTTTTAACTATCATATGTTAATGGAAATTAGTCCCCTAATTATCAATTAATTCACATGAGCAATTAAATGGATATAGTACTAAGTTATATACACACATGCATGCAACTATGTATGTATATATTTCATTGTCAGTTTCGACTGACAACTACCATAATAGACAACATTTTGGTAGTATTTGGTATGCTGGACAATATTGATTAGACTAGATTGAATAGGACTAGATAAATAATTGTCTTGTCCTGTATTTGGTGTGCTTTGAATCAGACTGTACAATTTATCTTATTTTATGTTTAGTAGATACTAGAAAAGCATCGATTGACCTGAGATTTAGACTAGTCTTGGTTTAAGAAAAAATAGAGGAAGGATTAATCTGACCCAAGCCGATCAAAAACTCAGTTCAACCTGCGACTCGGTTAACCTGAGATAAAACATAGGTAAAAAATCCATTATATATATATTAGTCAAAATGAGGTTACTTTGATTTTTTTTTTTTAATTTGGGTTAATCTAGGCTAACTATCATGATCTATGACTTTGGCTTTGGTTGAGGTTGACCTTTTAGCTGAGTTTTAAAATTATAATAATTATTATTTTTATTCTTATATTGAATCGGTTTAATGGTCAACCCGAGTCTTGCCCTAGATCGACCCCCAAGTAAGGCTTTAGAATTATGATAATAATTATTTTTATCATTATATTGACCCCAATCAATGGTCAACCAGGCATGTGACCAAGGTCTGGCCCTGGGTAGACTCCCAAGTCGGGTTTTAAAACTATAATAATAACCATTTTTATCCTTATGTTGACTCGGGTTAATGATCAACCTTACTCGTAACCTAGGTTTGGCCCCGGGTTGATTCCTAAATTGAGTTTTAAAATTATGATAATAACCATTTTTATTTTTACGTTAACCTGGGTCAATGATCAACCCAACTCGTAACCCGAGACTGGCCTCAAGTCGACCCTTAAATAAAATTTTAAAACTATAATAATAACTATTTTTCTCTTTACATTGACTCGAGTTAATGGTCAACTCGACCCCTGAGTCAAGTTTTAAACTATGATAATAACCATTTTTATCGCTACATTAACTTGAGTCAATGATTAACTCGACTCGTGACCCAAGTTTGACCTCGGGTCGACCCCCGAGTCGAGTTTTAAAACTATGATAATGATTTTTTTTATCCTTATATTGACCCAGTTCATTGATCAACTTGACCCGGGCCTGGTGTCAGGTCGATCTTAAATCAGATTTTAAAACTATGATAATAACCGTTTTTATCCTTATGTTGACCGGGGTCAATGGTCAACTCGACCCATGACTCGAGCCTTGCCCTGAGACAAGCCCATAGTCAGATTTTAAAATTATGATAGTAATTATTTTTATTTTTATATTAACCCGGATCTACTAGATTAACCCTTATATAGAGAATTTGACAAACTTGTTCTCCCCCTTATAGTGGGAAAAAATTTATATATTATATCAACCTTGAACATGACAAAAATTGGTGGACCAAACAACTTCTGAAAAAAATTATCATATATAATCTATCATTATCCAGCATAAAAAATACTACCATCATGTGCATCTTTCTTCCTCACCTTCCTTTCCCTTTCCCTAGCCCACAATGTTTTGCCGAGGCACCGCCTTCACATTTGGTCTCGACTCTCGAGTGCTTTCTTTGAATCAAACGCACAACGACATTTTCGACCCGAATTCGATCAAACGTTAGGTGATTTAGCACTGTCTAAGTGTAATAGAATATAATCATTATTGGCCACCATTCAGCAAGAACGAAAGCAAGGCTGAGAAGCCAATTTTATTGTCCTTCGCACACAGCATGCGCGCAAAGGATTTTATAGTATTTTTCCCTTGCAACTAGGCGACCTGATACTGTACATCTCAAGACAAGAAAACGTAAAATCGTGATTGATTCTTTCACATTATTTGAAAACCTTTCATGCTTTCATTCAGTTGTAATGCACTCAAAAAAATAATATGGATAAAAAGGCTCCCCATGCTTTCTGATGCTACCACAGACCTGACACCACAGAGGACACGTTAGTTAGGTAGGTTCCAAGAATTTGTCGTCACGGCAACTCATGATAAAATGACCCATAATGAATATATAACGAGGAGACATGTGAAACGAACACAGAAACTGGCCTCAATCACGAAACCAGGCTGACAGCAATAAATTACAAGCAGTTAAACGACGAAAAGGCAGACAAGACGGCATCAGCTGAAAGTGAGCATTTCACTACAGTTTCAACAGGGTAAATACAGTAGAATGGATAACTGACCAAAACGAGAAGCGAGATGTTGTTACCGGCGGAGGTCGATTATCATAAGCATTAGAGTGCGAAAGGCCTCGGAGCAACCAACAATTGATAGATAGCATTCGCCGTACAATAAGTTCATTGCAACCTGAGGGAGAGCTGTGCCAAAAACACAATGGAAGGAAATTAACAAGCAACATGGACGATAAGACGAGGTACGGATATAGGATACAATTTCAGAACGATAAAATTTTGCAATTCGAATCAATTTTTGCTTATTAAAAGCATGAAAAGACTCATTTGAATTCATGCAATAAACTCCGTGTTTACCTCGATAAAATAATTATTACACTCTTAAAGTTGCATATCAATTATGAAATAGAATAACTCAGCTTAATAATGATAAGCAAGTTTATTAATTGTTTAGTATCACGCCTTAATCAACCATGAATAACAAATATATCTTTCATTTTTAGAATATCAATGCTATGTCTTTTCACAAAAGAAAACAATCTCATCAACTAAAGATTCTAGTCCTTCATCCCTATCCCTAGTTATTTGAAGTCGTTTCGAAACTTTAATCAAATTCATCACATTTATAATATCTTAATCTTTTCTTTACAATGTTTGAGATAATTCATATGTAATTCTTGGTATATTTTTCATCAAATGCAAATTAAAAAAAAAAATCATAAAATTATATCGAGTCAAAGTGCACAAGCTTTGCCCCTTTGCTCTAAATTTACACCTTCTTTAACAATGACCTTAAACACATCAATAACGGAGGCAAATAATACAATTAGATTTACCAAAAATCTATGATGTGAGTCCCAACATGTATCACGGCTCTTCGAAGCATAGTTTTTTGATGTAAACCTCGACTATTTGAAATGTCACCATTATTAAATGCTTCAACTATCTTGTCATGTTGCTTCTCGCAAAGAAAATCTTTTTCTTGAATGAGACTCCCACAACATTTGTCATACTAGAAATCACATTGAATAACAAAGCAATATAAGCATGGTTTTTTGTCACACCATTAAGTGTTAGTTGCAATTGATAGGCAAAACAATGAATATAATATGCAAATGGATCCTCCTTCATTATCAAAGCTTTCAAGCCATTAAATTCACCTTGTATGTTACTAGCTCCAT
>Ga0325404_1005534_pt1 | contig 13278 bp, 8 predicted proteins | sample PopdelMetagenome_18_FD_205664 | JGI IMG/M metagenome (GOLD analysis project Ga0325404, IMG submission 205664) | Populus deltoides microbial communities from Bellville, Georgia, United States - Xylem-Control-R1 | ecosystem: Host-associated > Plants > Phyllosphere > Stem > Wood/Secondary xylem... | reverse complement strand
ATAAAAAAACAGCTCAGCGTTTCACTATGGACTGCACAGTGAAACATTGAGCAGTTTTAGTATTTGTTATAATTATTTTTTAATAAAAATATATTAGATCATAAAAAATCTAATCACCTGTGTTCGTTACAACAAAATTATAAGATATTATTTTTTTCTTTATAAAAGATATTAAATCATTAATATATTAGATTAATCTGAATCAACATGAATTAATCATTTATATTTCCATAACCTGGCCATTATTTTTGTCGCACCCGACATCACAGCAGCCCTAAAAATTCGATGTATGGAAAAAAGAACAGATTTCTGGCACCTTATTCTTGTAGGGGAAAAGGTCTTGTCTAAGGAGTCGCCACCTAGTATTACAGTTACTAGGAACCCTAATTGGTCAACGGAGACTCTATGACTCGGGATTGATTACTTAAAAGGAAAGATATTATCACCCCTTAAACGTTCTGCTTGAAGCAAACTACATTGCTGGTTTTGTCTTAAATTGCTAAATATTTATTAGCTTATGCTATGATAATTTGCTTATAATATTCTTGACTCTGGCAGCAGTGAATATTGAACTACAGACACTTCAAACTTTGGTGTTGGTAAATATTACGTAGCTATAAAAATAAATTTAGATCAATATTTTTATTCTAACTCTAACGCTAGTGAATAAACAAATAAAATAAATTTGTTGTTACGCATGCACATATTTTTTTATTTTTCTAGCTAAATAAAATAAAATAAAATACATTGAATAAAAATAATATAAATTTAAACTGATATTTTTATTCATTACTCTGACGTTAGTGAATAAACCAATACTTATAGCTCAGCCTGAAGATATGTATGTAACTCATTTTGATCCACAAAATCTATGCGCAAATAGGGTGTCATCTGAATTTCAACAAGCCATGCATTTTCAACCAGCATACCCCATGAGAATGTCATTTACCATTGATTCTACAAAGAAAGAATCTCAAAAGGGCAAGATGGTGAAATAAGAGGGTTTGGAAAAATGGACTGTCTTAGAAGAAAGGATAAGGACAGTTGAGGGAAACCATTTGTGTGACCAGGTGAAAGCTGTCAATATGTGTTTGGTACCTAACGTAATCATTCCTAAGCAGTTTAGGGTGCTAGAATTTATTAAATATACGGGAACCCAATGCCCTATAATTCATCTCAAGGCATACTGCAACAAAATGATTGAGGTGGTTGATGATAAGAAATTGTTGATTCATTTTTTCCATGACAGCTTAAGTGGCGCTGCCCTCACTTGGTATATGCGATTGGATAATACCAAGGTTAAAAAATGGAATGATTTAGTTGATGGCTTCATGAGGCAATATAAGTTCAATATAGACGTAGGCCCTGATCGGTTAAGCTTGCAAGCTGTGGAGAAGAACAACAAGGAATCCATAAGAGAATACGCTCGAAGATGGAGTGAGGTAGCTGCACAAGTTAACCCTCTCATATTGAAAAAAGAGATGATCAGTTTATTTTCCAACATCTTTAAAGCTCCGTACTTTGAATACCTGGTTAGAAGCCCTGCACAACATTTCATTAACCTGGTTGTTATAGCTGAGAGAATTGAACAAGCTATTGGTATAGGTAAGATTGCTGACCCAATTGAGAATAACGATTTTGGCTAGAAAAGGGAAGGACACTGAAGGTGGTTGTCAAGTCACTTATCATCCCTATAGCTAATTTCTTCACACCGACTCCTAGAAATCAACTATTTTGAAGATAAAACAATAGTGATAGTAGGTCAAGAATGGTCTGCATGTGACTACAACTAAATGTTGAAAAGATGCCCTTGTCGAGGAGAATGAATGATTGAAAGATTTCGAAAATTCCAATGAATGATCACTAAATGTTTAGCCCCTTTTGTGTTATCATGCCAATATTCATGTTGGCATAAGTTCTTTGTTGTTAAAATTCTTTTTCAAAGTTTCAATGAAATAATGAGTTTCTCATTCAATCGTGTTTACGACCAAGCATTATTCATCTTCTTAAGAGAGTTTTCTTATAAGAACTCACGAATAGACCTTTGAAGCCTCGTGTGATCTCATAGACACAATTCATATCTTGTACCAAAATCCATTTTCCTATTGGAGTTTTGAAAAATTGATCTGGTATTTTGATTTCAAAAATAATTTGATGTTTATCCAAAAATGATATTTTTGACATTCTACTTGTAGAATGACAAGTGAATCAAGAAACTCCATCATTGAGGTGACTAAATTATGGATTAAAAAAAAGAAAAAAAAATGAATAAATACCCTTACCTCATGACTCTTGAATCATGTGTTTTTAAATGTATGAATAATGGTATGTAGTGAACTTGTTGCTCATGATTCATGAAATGCATCTTTGCAAAGACCAAACCATCACATTAGATGAGGTCAAAGTTTATTGATCTTAACTGCTTGCGCTTGAAATGAGGAAAGGTCATCTTTGTTACTCCTTTCACATTCTGAAATAAGTACATCCTTTGCGATCCCTTTTTTAGCCTGAATAATTTTTCTTTTATGAAAAAAAATCCCGACTAGGATCACACCCCACATTGGGGGCAAGAGAAAATTTTAATGAAAAAAGACAAAAAACCGTGAGAAAGCAAAAAGAAAAGGGCATAAAAGCTCAAGAAACTCAAATGCTAAGGGGTATGCCCAAATCACAAGAAAAGTGACATCTAAGATAAAGTGAGTATGCCCTAGCAAAGCAATAAAAAAGAAGAAGCCACGAATCAAAAAAGAGCGGCAAAAGAAAATATGAATGACATCAAGAGTTAAACTGTTGATAGTGATCCTTGGTCATTGAAACCCTAAAACACTCTTTGAGCCTTATGAATCATTTTCCTTCATAGCAAAAAAACATAGCCTACGTTACGTGCCTGTAGAAGTACTTTCTAATCAAGCAAGCAAGCAATCTAAAACAATAAACAATTGCTCTCAAAATGCAAAGAATACTTTTTCATAAGATTCATGACATCAAGAATAAACTACTCATTATTATTCATGCTGATAAAAATGAATGTTCAAAAAGAGACAAGTTTTTCTCATATAAAACCTCGAGTTTTTTCTCGAGTCCGTCACTTTGAAACAAAAGGTCATCTGATGATATATTTTCACCAATGACCTCATTACCAAACACAAGAGCAAATAATCTCTTTTCCAAGAAAGAAAATGACCAAGGAGTTGCAAGATTTCAAAAGCAAATTGTTTTAAACTCACATCAAAACAATTTTTATTTTCAAAATGCTAGATTAAGATTTCAAGATTCATTCTGGACCCATATTCCTTCACCAAAACCGAACAAAAAGAGAAATGAGAGAATGGTCTTTTAAAACCATTATTTGTCTAAGTCGTTGGCAAAGCACACTTAGGGCCAATGACCAGTACAAGGGGCAACATTGTATTTTCTCTTCTAGAAAAAGGGAGGAACATTTCCTACAACAAGACAAGGGGGCATTTTGGTTTTTGAAAGGCAGTTTGATCCTTTCAGCAAGTGACACCGAATGTTTTTAGCAGTGAGACGAGGAGTAAGGAATGATCCTCTCAAATTATTTGATGAGACATAAAATCTCTAGCAAACAAGTGGGTCACAATGGGCACCACGAAGACTGAGTTGTGCAAACAAATCTGGAAATAGACTTACATGGGCCAGCTCGAGTGGGCTAGAAGCTAAATGACAAAGATGGCCTAAATTAGAGGTAGTAAGTCCTCATCAGTCAAGTAATAAGAAGACTAAGAAGAAATGGAGGCCTATATTTCAAATCAGGTAAAGACGCATGCATATCATCTAAACTTTGAGACATTGGAAAATAAGTTTTACAAATTTCATATGAGAAAATTCCAACTGAATCCATCAAGTGGAAGGCCCACTTAAAATGGCTAAAGATCAAAATAGCTGTTGAAAATTTTTTATTTTTGAGAATTTGTCATCTTGGGCAGGCCGTCCATGAGAATTAGGCCACCTGAAAAAATCTCTGTGTTTTTCCACCTCCTTTAAATGCGCCTTTAAGCCTTTGACCATCATTTTTAGGGCACTTTCAAGCCCTTATCTCCTTTCAAATGCGCTTTCAAGCCCTTATTTCCTCTTCAAGCGCCTTTGAGCACTCGTTTTACTCTTCGAGCGCCTTTGAGCCCTCGCTTCTCTTCGAGCGCCTTTGAGCCCTCTCTTCGAGCGCCTATGAGCCCTCGCTCTTCTCTTCGAGTGCTTTTGAGCCCTCACTTCTCTTCGAGTGCCTTTGAGCCCTCGCTTTCTCTTCAAGCGCGCCTTTGAGCCCTCGCTTCTTTTCGAGCGCCTTTGAGCCCTCATTTCCTCTTTGAGCGCCTTTGAGCTCTCTCTTCTCTTCGAGCGCCTTTGAGCACTTGCTTTTCTCTTCGAGCACCTTCGAGCCCTCGCCCTTCTCTTCGAGCACCTTCGAGCGCTCGCTTCCCTTCGAGCGCCTTTGAGCCCTCGCTTTCCTCTCCGAGCGCCTTTGAGCCCTCGCTTTCCTCTCCGAGCGCCTTTGAGCCCTCGCTTTTCTCTTCGAGCTCACCTTTGAGCCCTCGCTTTTCTCTTCGAGCTTGCCTTTGAGCCCTCGCTTTCCTCTTGGAGCGCCTTTGAGCCCTCGCTTCTCTTCGAACGTTTTTGAGCCCTTGCTTTCCTCTTCGAGTGCCTTTGAGCCCTCGTTTTTGTTTTCGAGCACACCTTTGAGCCCTCGACCATTCTTTAGAGTGCCCCTACGAGCCCTCACATTCTTTTGAGTGCGCCTTTAAGACCTCATTTTCCTTTTTTTTTTTTACTTGGGTAGGTCACCCATTACAATAAAACCACTTCTATAAAAAAAACAAAAAAACAAAAAAGGTGGGTCGTCTTCCAAATGACTTGTTTCTTGATTTCTACATTTCTTTGTAAAGGTCGTGTGTCAATCTACTGTTTTCAAAGTTTTCAAAACTAAAAAAAAAAAACAAAAAAAGTGGGTCGTATTCCAAATGACTTGTTTCTTGATTTCTACATCACTCTGTAAAGGTCATGTACTGTTTTCAAAGTTTTCAAAACTTAAAAAAAAAAGTAAAGGTTCTTTCTGTATCTACTGTTTTTTATAAATTTACTACACAAAGCTAAAAGAAAATGAAATTTTCTAATATCTTTGCATAGTAAATATTATAAAGAGGGGGCAACTGTCATAACCTAATTTTTGACCTTTTTTTAATTATTATTATTATTTTATTTACTGAAAATGATTAAAAAAATGATGATAATGATGAAAAAAAAAGTAAATTGAAATAAATGAAGAATGAATTAAAATTTGGGTTAAGGGCAACATAATTGGAAGTTTTTGGGTTTAATTAAACTTTGGAATTAATCTAATTAATCCAATCAAGGGTTTAATTGGAGAATTAATAAGTTTTGAGACTTAATTGGACTTGGATTTAATTAATGAAATCAGGGACTTAATTGAAAAATTATCAAAGTATATGGCTGATTCTTGTCAAATTTGAAAGAAATTAAAACCCAATGACCAATTTGTAAATGGTGCTAAGATGCAGGGGTTCAATTACAATTTACCCAAGGACTGGACTGCAAAAATTCAAAATGTCAAGGATCAAAACACAAAACAACAAAAACGGTGTCGTTTCTCAGCACTGTTCATCTTCTTCAACGCTTCAGCTGTCGGCCGCCACCATTACTCCTGCAATAACAGTCGATTGATTATCTGGTAACGGTGGAATTCTGTGGCTATAAAGCTGGAGAAAACAAAGAACGCGTAGGAGGAGGGAGACAAAAAAAGAAGCCATGAGCGGCAGGGGGAAGAAAAATTAGGGGGGAAAACTGGGGGAATTGGACTGAAAAGGAGAAGGAAAAAACTGGGAGAAGGAAAAAACTGGGAGAAGAAATCGGAGAAAAAGCCAGCGTACCCAGCTTCGCCCTCGTCTTCAGAACTTAGAACACGAAGGGTACACATGAGACACGAAAAAACCAGAAAAACAGAGTAAAACTAAAGCAGAGCCAGAGGCAGAACCAGAGCAAAAACAAAGCTAAGAACCCGAGAAAGCTTGGGTCCAGCCAACCCCCGGTTCCAGGACCCTTACCATTGAGTCTTCGTCCACAACAGGGGAATTCGAAAGCAGAGACCAAAAGGTTTTTTTTTTCTTCACAAACACAATCTCAAAGGGGAAAAAGGAAAACAGAGAAGGAAAGAAAAACGAAGAAGCAACCATTTCGCGCCTGCAGAAAAAGAACAATCCAAAAGACAGTGGAGCTACACCGGGAAACAAAACAAAACAGCCACCGCGCCATTGTCTTCGGCGCCGTTCTTCGCTGCACAGGTAAGTTTCCATCCTCTATATTCAATAAGTCTTTCAAATGCAGTGTGAAGGTAATTTAATTACCTTCACACTATTCATGCACGCGTGAATTTACTTCACGCGTGCTTCTTCTTCTTTTGCCCAGCCGGGCTGGCTGGGTCCAGCCCAGCCCATGTGGGTTGAGTTGGGCCCAGCCCAAAAAATAAAAAAATTAGAAAAAATAAAAAAATAAAAATGTGTATGCATAAATAAAAATAATATAAATTTATTGGTTTATTCACTGACGCCAGAGTCGGGAATAAAAATACTGGTTTAAATTTATATTATTTTTATTCAATGTATTTTATTTTATTTTATTTAGTTAGAAAAATAAAAAAATATGTGCATGCGTAACAACAAATTTATTTTATTTGTTTATTCACTAGCGTTAGAGTTAGAATAAAAATATTGATCTAAATTTATTTTTATAGCTACGTAATATTTACCAACATCAGAGTTGGAAGTGTCCATAGTTCAATATTCACTGGTGCCAAAGTCAGAAAAATTAAAAGCAAATTATCATAGCATAAGCTAATAAATACTTAACAATTTAAGACAAAACCAGCAATGCAGTTTGTCTCAAGCAGAATGTTTAAGGGGTGATAATATTTTTCCTTTTATGTAACCAATCCCGAGTCATAGAATCTCTGTTGACCAATTAGGGTTCCTAGTGACCGTAATACTAGGTGACGACTCCTTAGACAAGATCTTTTTCTCTAAAAGAATAAGATGTCAAAAATCTTTTTTTTTTCATAAATTGAAGATTATTTTTAGGGCCGCCGTGATGTCGGGTGTGACAATTTTGATGGTCGAAAAATCAATGGAGATGGTTTTTTGATCGAAAAAACTATTTTAAACTATTTTTTAAAATAAACACCATAAATTCGTTTATAAACCTCCCAATAACCCTGAAAACCCAAAAAATATTAAAAAAATTAACCTAAATTGAAAAAAATATTATGAACCCACGTATATTCTCATATACAAGTTTAGAGACAAAAAAAGTACATCAAATTCTACTTGTTGAATGACACTTGTTAACACTAAGAATGATGATTTTCATTGACAAAAAATAATCGGATCGATAAATTTCTCTCTCCTTGTCATTTTTAAGCTACTTTCTTTAATTAAAGGATAAAAATATAAAAAATAAAATTTTGAATCAAATTAAAATTATGGAGAATAAAAAAACTTTTTTTAAGAATTTTAGATGAAGCATATTATTTATTTTTGTTTTATACTGGAACCAATTGAGGAGGTGGTCTTTATGGATACGAAATTAAGATTGACGGCAATTCAAATCAAGATGAAGACAAAGTGGGGATTCCAAACAGAATGCTTAAAATGAAGCAGAGGAATCCTCACCTGTCTCTTTTTTTTTAGGTTTCAGTATAACTTACTGTCTGCACCGATTGACTTGCAAACTCCTTGCTGGCGAAAGGTTTAATAAAAACAAACTTAAAAAAAATTCAGAGAGAGACGAGAAGAGATCGAACAGTTAAAATTTTGAATAAATAACTTCTTCGGGCGGTTGACATTTTTTATCTGGATATATTCACTACTTTTTTTTTTTTTTTAATGACGTTTTCAAAGGTACTATAAATTATAAAAGTGTCAACTTCTTTATTTTGTCCCTTTTTCTTTCTCAAATCTTTATTTTTGGAACTGATATCTTCACCATTCTTCTAAATGTGTAGTAGTAGACTCATTTTTAACGTGTTAGTGGTTTATTTTGTGGATCTTAAATTTGAGTAGGAGCTTTTAAATGCAGTACATGTGATTTTAGTCAAAGATGTGATTTGGTCACTCTTTTTAAGCAGTGTTATTGTATATTTGAGATTGTAGTAATAGCCGCGGTTCATATTTTATAGTATTTTTTTGTTTAGAAATATATTAAAATAATATTTTTTTATTTTTAAAAAATTATTTTTGATATAATATTAAAATAATCTGAAAATATATAAAAATATATTTTAATAAAAATAAAAAATTTAAAATTTTAAAAACCCAATTTACACTGTATTATCAAAGACTCCCAATTTACACTGTAATATGAAAATCTAGTGTAAAGAGAACAACATAAGCATGTATGGCCAAAGAGTATAACTACGATGGAAGATTGAGATTAACACAAAAAAATAATGGCCATGATCATTCTACCAAGAAAGGTTTCAAGGGCTTTATCTTTGCCTATAAATAAAGGGACAAAGTAAGAAACAAAATAATCAACTTAGAGAGAGAACGTTCCAATTTAGAAAGAGATAAATGAAAAGAAAAGTTTAAGCTAAGAGAAGTAAGGTTAGATTGAGCTAAAAGGTAGGGGAGGTGAAAGAAAAAGAGAAAGAACAAAGAGAGGAGAGGAAAAAACCAAAAGAAAAATAAGAGTTAAAATGTTGTTTTTTAATATCTATTGAGATGTATATATTTGATGAATATTAAACCGACTTGTAATATTTTTAATTGTTATTATTAGTATTCATTTTAGAACAGCTAATTAATCCAAAATAATATCGATACCAAAGTAATCACCTTGGTATCCAAGATAACCATCTTGGTTTCATTTTTTTTCTCTACTGGAAATAATTAATCAAGTTTAAGTCAATGTTGATGTAAATATCACTATATTATTATCATTAACTTTCATTATCTGGACAACTAATCAAGTTGAAGTCAATGTAGGCTATGATTGGCACTTAGCATTATACGAAGAAAAAAGAACCAGAATAATTGTAATAAAGCAGCAAGAAAAAGAGTCCCTGCTGAAAATGAAACCTTCGACAGATTACTCCAACTGGACAACTTGGTTACGAGAAAATGACAAAAGTAGCACTCTGTGGAATGTGGTGCTTCAGTAACCCAAATAGCAGAAGTCAACAAACAAAATTGAGAAAAAGGTCACTACCGCAGCCTGAAATGATACTCTCAGGCTCCCTGGAGAAGAGAACTGTTGCAAGTTCAGAACAAAAGCAAGAGATTCTTTTACATAAATACCTTGAGGTAAAAAGAAACTCTACATTCTTCATATTGTATGGTTTTCTAGATACAACATTAAATAATCAATGATTCTAGCTAGCTATCTTCTTTTATACAAGTTCAAGGACTACCTCCGCAATCAAGGGGCAAATTGTCCAACCACGAATCATCCAAGAGAGGGTTCGAAGGTTCCAACTCGGTAGGCCATTCTGAACTAACATCTATTTCATCATAGATAATAGGTTTACATTTTCCATCATGACTTTGGGTAATGGCATGTAACCAAAGATTGCAGTGCGCAAAAAGCAAATCATTGAATTTTTCAAGCTCCGCTCTGTTACGTTTCTTGGTGTGTACGCTCTCAAAGGTGCTCCGATTCCACCTGCACCAGTGGGAACTACAGGGTTGGCTGAGTATCTTTATTGCAACTCTCTGCAGAGTGGGGATTTCATAGCCATATCCAGCCCACCAATCACCTAAAGATGCACATGGCGATAAAAATGAGATTCTAATCCGCTAACATATAAAATATCTCAAGGCAGTCAAAAAATGAACCTCATATCTCAAAACACATGAAATATACGGGAACAACCCAGGATAAAGGAGCCGCATTTACAGGCACCCAAAGGACACGTCAGGGATCTCCAAAGTTGATTCAGCCTATTCTGACAGACTGTTCTAACGGATAAACTATATCACTTAATGATTCTATTCTGACCAACATTAACCTCGTATGCCAACAAGTACTATCTCCTGTTGGCTGCTGCTTTGGTTTTCCGATCCCAAGGAGCAGATGTAAGGGGATATTTCGTTTTACCAAGTACTTTTAAGCCCCATGAGAAGAATTGATTGATAATGAATGCAGCTTAAACATACCTGGGGAATTCAGCGTCCTTCCCATAATAGCAAATTCTGTACCAAGAGCGCCTTGTGCATTTATGTATATTGGGTGTTCTTTAGTGATTTCTATTTTATCTCGATCTGTTGTAGCCATCTTTATCATAGTTTCTTGAAACCCATTCCTCATCCTCAAATCAATCAAATTCGGGTTATAGAAAATTGAAGGATTAAGGAATGCTGCGGCTGCCTGTAATGGGGAGTGAAGCTGCTTATTCCATCCTCGATCAACGATCTCCCAAATTGGCATATATTTTTCTTCAATACCCTTATAGTATGCCTTGATTGCAAACTTTGCCCTCTCTATTCCCTCATATATATAGCCCATCGCAGGCATGTCCCCATCAACAATCCTTAGAATTTTAATAAGAGGTTCAGACACACTGACAGCTTCATGTGCAGACTTCCAAAAGCGATCTTGATACAGCAAGGATTTGATAGCTTGAGCCTCAGGATGTCTGCAATGCATGGATGATAGACATTCTGATTGTGAAAACATGTTCTTTAGATTGTCCTCCTGAATAACAATGGCCCTTAAGGAGAGATAATCAGCGACAGATCTACTAATTCTTGGTCTTATCAGTTCACTTCCACCAGTGAACTTCCTCATCATGTTCAAAGTCCATGCGTGGCTATACATATAGCGTGTAATGGTCTTTGCCTCTTCCAAAACCATCCCCATCCACTCTTGTTTACCAATATCCTCCAACATCTTATCAATACAATAAGAAGCACAAGGCGACCAAAACAATGAGTTGTATTTGGACATGAGAAGCTTCCCTGCATATACATAGCTGGTTGCACTATCTGTTATTACTTGTACAACATTTTCCACACCAACTTCCAAGACAATTGACTCAAGCAACTCGAACAAATAAGTAGTATCATCTTCATGACCTGATATATCAACTGACTTCAAAAATAGCGTCCCTTTTGGGCATGTGACTGAAATTACAATAATTGATTTGTTCCTACCATCAGACCAGCTATCACACAAGATTGTACAGCCTGTTTCTTTCCACTCATCTCTGTATTTCTTGTAACAGTCATGTATGTCATCTTTCACTTTTTCCAGGAGGGTAGATCTCAATTTTTCATAACTCGGAGCTCTATAACCTGCCCCGCAGCCTGCTATAGCATCCGCCATTTCCTGATAGTATATGGATTTAGAAGCACTAAAGGGAATAGAATTGTGGAAGAAGAACACAGCAATTTTCTTATCAGCATCGTCCTGCTTTTTCTTTCGAGCATCATCCACTTCTGGCTGTGCACTAGGTGAAGGACGTGGAAATAACAAAGAGGGGCCGGTGCTACCATGTTGTCCACTAGATCCATGGTTAGGATGTGCACCACCACTAGCTGAAGAGCTATTTTGTTGAGCAATGGCTGCCCGGTCCACCCTCAGTTTCTTGGGAGTTTTCTGCTTCTTGGGAGTGCTTAATATAACACGAATGTGATCCCGCACATCATCTGGAACTTCTGCACAGGGTACTATATCTTTGTTCTTTATTTGAGCCAAATGAAACTTCATTCGGTATACCCCTCCACTGAACTCCCGATGACAATAATTACATCTAACCTTCTGTCTCGTGGCATCCACAAGAACACAGTGCTCCCAACATGCATCTCTTCCACGAACCATAACCACTAAAACAAATCGGAATATCAAATTTAGATGCAAAAACAGGCATCAGGATAAACCACGTTTGAGGCAACAGCACTATAGGTCAGAAGTGATTAAAAAAGATTGAGATTTGAGGTATATTAAAACGTATAAGATGAATGCAAGACTCTCACATTTTGCACAATAAAATCTTGAACAGAAACACGGAGGGCATATCGCCCTCCAGAGTAATCCAGCAAAGGATGCCACACTGCCTTGGCATATAAGCATCAAATTTGAGCCCAGTAAACAGATGAAGTGGCATCAAACACCTTGGTTAGATTGAAGCAATGCCAAAGAAACCTTAGCTCTTAAACACAGGAATAGTTAAGACCTTGCTTTCACAGATGTAACTCACACAACTGGCAGATGACATCAAGTTTAAAATGATAATAAATGCTGATCGTCCAAAAAGCTTGTTTAGCTGCAAATAATCTATATGCAAATTAATAAAACTGACTCTGCAAAAATGTTTCGCTTTAATTTGGTAGCTCCAACACAATATTCTCACATGTACCATCATCTGATAAACCTTGACCTTCATATTTTTCACATTTCTAACCTTGACAGTCTCATTTTCTTCAGAAAAAGAAAAGTTAAAACTCTATTAACAAAAAAAAATCCCTTTTTTACTGGCAATAAAATCAGTCATAAAAAGAAAAACCTTTGATTAACGCTGCATATTAAACACTGACTGACTTGTGAAAAAGATCATACCACACCATAACAGTCCGCATAAAATCCCGGTTTTTAACATGTACACAACTTTGTAAATTCTTGGTGATATAGCTTCTTCTTCTTCTCCATTTGTTTTCCTTTTGATAAATGTTTCCGTTATTTTTCTTGGTTGTAATTACTTTAATTTTTCTATATACGATAGAATTCAAGTTGTTAGATATCTTTAAGTATAAACACTTGACAGACTTAGAGTACCATAAAAAAACTACAAGATTAACAAAAATGAAATGCAAAAACTCGAAAGCTAGAGAAACAAAAGGAGTGGTAAATCCTTATCTAGAAAGAAAGAAAGCTAGTAAAGATAAGAAGAAACAAAAAAAAATAAATTATTTTCCTTTTGTTGTTACCTGGATCCGATTCTTGTAAGAAAAAGAGGGTGGACAGAGGAAAATTCGGGAAAATTCGGGGGCTGGTCGGAATCTGGAGAAAATTGTGGATCGGCGATTTGGAAGGGAGGTAAGAAACGAGGAAATGGAAAACAACGCCGATAAATTAGTTGAAATCGTCTTTACTACTTTCACGTGATTAGTGCGTGGCTCCCATTATGCTGACGTGTACTACAGAAACAGTTCCTATTGGAATTGGAATAGGAGCAGAGCCATTCTTCGCTGTTGTTTTTGTGATTTCTATTCACGGCCTCACAAATTTACAGGCCCGCTCGCATTCTATTAAATAAAA
>Ga0325404_1005533_pt1 | contig 13281 bp, 9 predicted proteins | sample PopdelMetagenome_18_FD_205664 | JGI IMG/M metagenome (GOLD analysis project Ga0325404, IMG submission 205664) | Populus deltoides microbial communities from Bellville, Georgia, United States - Xylem-Control-R1 | ecosystem: Host-associated > Plants > Phyllosphere > Stem > Wood/Secondary xylem... | reverse complement strand
AACATGTTATTATAGGCAGACCATGGATATATGATATGGACATCATAATTTTTTATTGATCAAATTCATGTTTTTTCAGTTTTAATGGTAAAAAGATCCAACTCATTGAGTTACCTCTAAGACCTAATGATAAGAATAAGAAAAGGAAAAACTAAAAAAAAAATGGACTTAATATAATGAGTCCAAGTGAGTTTGAGAATAAGGTCAAAGAAAAACTTATTGTGTAGGGTTTAATTGTAAAGGGAATTTATCTCATGGAACTACTTAAAGAGATTAGTGTGGTTAACATAATAAATTCAAAAGTGTTTGAAATGGAGGTTTAGGACGAGTTTGTTGCGTCTTCCTTAGTTATAGAGAAGTTTTAGGAGACTCTATAATAAAACTGCCTAAAAGAGTAAGTGCGGTATTAGAAGAGTTTCAAGATAATTGTCCTTTTAAGATCCCTAATTCCTCACCCTATATGCTTGATATCTATTATGTTAGAAATCTTGAGCAGTATACTAAGTTCCTTGAATCTTTACCCTTTATTTGTGATAAAAAGATAAGGATGTCTATAACTCATGAAGTTATGTCTGAACTTTATCCACTCGGGATTCAAAAAGTGTTTATTTCATTCCACACCCCTATTCATATGATGTTCATGGTTACAACCCTAGGATGCCTATATGTCTTCTTCATGTGTCTCTTCACACTAGCATGTCTAAGCCGACTAAGTATTTTACATGCAGGGTTTATGATTTGCATGTTAAGATTATAAAATGAATTCAAGCAAATAATAAATAATACAAATTCCAAGCCAAGTGTCATGATGCATTTAATATCGAAGATTATTTTATAATACAAATTAGATCTGAATGACATTCATTTGAAACCAGTAAAAAATTACAGGCGAGTAGTGTTAAATCATTTAAAGTGTTACAAATGGTTGAGTCAAATATTTATATTATTAACTTACTACTAAATTTTGATATTAGCTCTACTTTTAATATAAAGGACTCGGTTATATATAGATTGCAACATCATATCCCTGATGATTCTTTTGAAACTTTTATCCCGTTACCCTTATCATCAACATAAAAAGAACTTATTGATGTTATTTTGGATATACAAGTTGTTTATACTAGGATGATGAAATTTAGTAAATTCAAATTCACGAGTAGAACAACTTGACCGAGACTCTATTAGGATTATGAAAGAGACATCGCCACAACTTGATTTTCATCTTTAAAAGTTTTATCAAAATTGCCTTGAACTATTCTTAATGGAGTCAAATTCTTTTAATTCTAGAAGAGTTGATGAGAACACAAGATTTGTAGTATATATTATGCATGTGTATGGATAAATTCACAAATGATAGCCCAAACTCATTTGATGAAAGTGAATTAAAACTTGGATGAAATCATTAATTTTTGTTTTCCATGAACTTTTTCTTAAATCTGGGTACATGATATATATATATATATATATATATATATATATATATATATATATATATATATATTGTGTGTGTGTGTGTTTTTTCTAGCACTTGAAACCATACAATGAAATTATTAAGAATATAGTTTTTATTTTTCATGCTGTAAAATATTTTTTTTTAAAGCAAAGAAGAGGGTTTGAGAATATTCCAAATTCTTCCACAACATTTAATTTTTGCCCACAAAAAAATCCCCATCCCCTCGTTGCATAGCTGAGCCCACCTGAATCCATCAAATCCTTATCACCCTCTCTAATAGCAACATAGTCAAAGATAATTGGAGGATGAGATTTCAATGCACCTCACATTTATTTCTTTATCAAACAACATCTTGACTGACATAAGATTTTTCAACACAGTCTGCGAATTCAAAATCCATAAAAAAAAAAAAAGAAATATAAATAAATAAAGAAAACACAGAGATAGAGAAAGACATCTAGAGAATCCTAGCTGGCAAGATGTGAAGCAGAAAGCCCCGCGATTGCAAGTACCAAAATATCCTCTTCTCTCAGACAAGAGCAAGCATGTGGTAGAAGGAGTTTCCACGTGTTAGACCACGGAGTCCACGTTTCTCCACGTGGCAAACCATGGGAGGCCAGCGGAGATCGCTCGTAGCGCTAACCTCTTATCAACAAATAAAACTGAATTTTCTATTTTCGCTCTCTCTCTCTCTCTCTGTGGGCTTTGTTTGCAAAGTTTCAAACGCCATGACCGCCTTCGCTACTGCTGCAGCTCTCTCTCTACCCAACCCTCTATTCCGATCATCTAAGCTCAACTGTAAGAAGGTAACCTTTTGCCTTTATTTACTTGCTAAGTTTGTCTGGGTTGTTGCTAAATTTAGTGGAAGGGATAGCTATAATTGTTGATTCGTAACTTCCTTTTCTTTAAAGTATATATCTCTGCTGAGGGATTGGAAATGGCTTTTAATTCATTAAAATACTATTATGCTATCTGCTTAACTTGATAGAAAAATGATTTGATGCTAAGATATTGGACTTTTTGGCATGTTTATCTGCTGAAGTTACCGGGGCTCTAGTCTACTACATTTAGAGGAAAGTTAATTGAGTTAACTGAATTATCAATGGTGCTGGTGCTTAACCTCACAATACGTGGTTTTCGATATTTTTGTCCCGCTAAACTAATCTTGGTGTATGGCAATCCGAGGGAAACTTTATTTGACTGGTTTAGTTCCAAGTAAGATAGTGATCATAGTCAACTCTGTACGCTGACATTTGTTGACCGATCCTATTTGTGTTTATTCTATTTATTGGTTTAGTTCTAAGTTAGATAGTGATCATAGTTTCCTGCTAAGGCTATTTTAAACTTTTATGTCTTAAATGGTGATCTGTGTGTGAATTCTCAGGGTGTTAGAGGAGGGTTTGGGGTGTTTGCATTGTTAGGGGAGGAAGGTGGGTTGTTAGATAAGAAGAGTACATGGGGTCCACTCTTCGACGTTGAGGATCCGAGGTCTAAGATGCCACAGTTTAAAGGGAAGTTCTTGGATTTTTATCAAGCACTTGAAGTGGCGAGATATGATATTCAGTACTGTGATTGGCGAGCTCGGCAAGATCTGCTTACTATCATGATCCTTCATGAAAAGGTCTGTTGAAAGTCATTGCATAAAATTACACCGAGATTATTGTTTTAACAAGGCAACTTTCAACTCTCATCTTGAGAAATATGGTTGCAGGTTGTTGAAGTTCTAAATCCCTTAGCTCGTGATTACAAGTCTATTGGTACCATGAAGAAGGAGCTTGCGGAGTTGCAAGATGAGTTAGCCCAAGCTCACAGACAGGTTTGGAAATTATCCTCTATAATTACTGATGGAAAATGCACACCTGTTGAGACAAAAATAACCACTCATTGATTACATGCATTCACTAGATCAGGATCCATTATGTAGATCAAGTGAGACACACATTCATCAAAGTGCCATCAAGCAAACTCTTCCACTTTTACCATCAAACTGTTGAGATGCTCTAGAGGTTTACAATTTTCATTAACTTGTTAATGCCTGGCCCATGACTGATAACAGGTTCATATATCTGAAGCAAGGGTTGCTACTGCTTTGGATAAACTAGCTTACATGGAAGAATTGGTTAGTGATAGGCTGTTACAAGATAGAAACCAAGCAGAGCCTGACCAAGAATCCCCTTCTCCCAGCACTTCGACTCAATCTCTGGATACTGTAAAACGAAAGTCGCCCCGGAAAAGCTTGAATGTGTCGGGTCCAGTTCAACCTTACCATCCTCGCCTTAAGAATTTCTGGTATCCTGTTGCTTTCTCCACTGATCTGAAGGATGACACAATGGTAAACTACTCTTTTCAATTGTGATTCATTCTGTATGTGTGAAATGCCATCATGGAAAGAAACTCATTAGCCTTTGCACATAAAAAGCATTTTTATTGCTACAGTTCTGCTCACATTTTACTTTGAAAGGGGAGGGAAGGAGCTGCCCTTGTGAAGCATTTGTGATTTCAATGGCTTGTGATTGTCTTCTTATTCCTATGCCACTTCTCTGTTTCAGATTCCAATTGATTGTTTCGAGGAACCATGGGTTCTCTTTCGTGGCAAAGATGGGAAACCAGGATGTGTTCGAAACACCTGTGCACATAGAGCATGTCCTCTCCACCTTGGTTCAGTGAATGAGGGTCGAATCCAATGTCCTTACCACGGTCAGTGAGAAATATAGTAAATCATTTGAATTTCATGTAAATAATGCTTATAAATCATAAAGCATATGATTAAGCGGTGAAAGAAAGAACAGATCACTGATTCTTGAAATTTTGTTGATCAATAAACATCAGGCTGGGAATACTCAACAGATGGAAAATGTGAGAAAATGCCTTCCACAAGATTACTTGATGTGAAGGTAAAATCATTGCCATGTTTTGAGCAAGAAGGCATGATCTGGATTTGGCCTGGTAGTGACCCTCCTGCAGCAAGCCTTCCGTCATTACAACCTCCTCCAGGTTTTCAAGTCCATGCTGAGGTATGATTTCTAGATACTTTAAACTTTGCAAAAAATGGAAGGTTGGCAAATTATGCTTGTGTGATTTATTAATAAACATGTCATCTCATAAACGTAATGCCTTGCATAAGATAGATTGTGATGGAACTTCCAGTGGAACACGGCCTACTTCTGGACAACCTTTTAGATCTCGCACACGCCCCTTTTACTCACACATCCACCTTTGCCAAGGGGTGGACCGTTCCAAGGTTTGTTCTTTTAACTTTTACTGTTGAACTGGAACAAAATATCCTTCAAGATGGTGAAAAGATTATATCAATTAGAGGAAAAAGTTTGTCTGTTTTTCAATGATTTCCACATGGTGAACCCGTTATTTATTTCAAATGATGTGAAAGACAATGTACAATTGAATGCACTGTCTGGATTGCAATTTGCAAGTCGTTAATCTGTGATCAATCTGCCTTATATCTAATTGGTGCTAGGAATCAATTCACTGGTGTTTGTGGTGAAAGCTTTTATGTCAGGGTAAGGAAATGTGACTTGAACTCTCTTTGTTTTGTTTGTGATCCAAATCCTCAGCTTGGTGAAATTCTTGACGCCTGCATCTGGCCTCCAAGGGTATTGGGATCCTTACCCCATAGATATGGAATTTCGACCACCTTGCATGGTGTTATCAACCATTGGGATCTCAAAGCCTGGAAAACTAGAGGGTCAAAGCACCAGGGAGTGTGCAACTCACCTTCACCAACTTCATGTTTGCTTGCCTTCCTCAAGACAAAAGACTAGGCTATTATACAGAATGTCACTGGATTTTGCTGGCGTGCTGAAGCACTTTCCTTTCATGCATTACCTATGGAAACATTTTGCTGAACAGGTACAAAATTTCCCTTCTGTTTTGCTTTATATTATGTTTAATTTTACCATCTTATTACTAGTTTTTACTAAAAAACCACCACCATGGCACCACCTGAAACGCTGCGCGATCAAATAGTTGGGAGTTTGCCACAATCCCACCAGTTTTGATCCTATTAAATCCAAGTGCCACGGTGGGAATGATTAACAATAATACCAATTAATACCTTTGCCATAACGCTTCTCTCACATTTCCAGCCAATATTCAAACTTGTATGAAACAGGTCTTGAACGAGGATCTACGACTAGTCCTCGGCCAGCAAGAGCGGATGATCAACGGTGCCAACGTGTGGAATTGGCCAGTATCTTATGATAAACTAGGAGTAAGATACAGACTATGGAGAGATGCTGTTGAAAGAGGAGCGAAGCAATTACCGTTCAGGAAATCAACGTAAAGAAAAACAAACTCTAGAATGGATTTTACTTCTCTGGTAATCGGCCCCCCCTTCCACCTTAACAATCTCGCATTCGCTTGCAAATGAAGCCAATCACTGTTGAACGGTAGTGTGGTTTAGATTTTGGTCTCTCAAAAGTAGAGTCGCAAGAAACTCAGCGGAAACTGTTCATTGATCCGAGGCAGAGAAGAGATAATGGTGATCTGTACAGCACAAAGCCCTTGTAAAATTAAGAGAAACTGTACACTCCCATTCTTAATTTTGTGTACAGCAAAATCTTTTTCTTTTTCTTCTTTTCCTTACTTTCCTTTTGATTCCTCTTCCAGCCAATGAAGACATCATCAAGATTTTTTTTTCCCAATTCTTGAAAAGCACTTAAAGTGTTGGATTATCTCTTACCATTGTGAGACGTAAATTTCTGTATCATAATATGTTATCATGTCCCACGGAAGGTGTTTTAACATTTCCTTCATTTCTTTTTCTCAGAAAGCAAACAGCTTCCTTGAATTCCCTTGTGCGAATTACTTTTTTGTTGCTACACAAAACAAAATCAGACCAACCATTGAAAATCAACTACTTTCAGTAGACGAAACAAAGAAAAACAATAATTTATTATTACATATCAAGAAGCAAAGCCCAATTCCACCCAAGGTCCCAAACCCACGATTTAATTACAGAGAAGACCCACAGAAAGGACAGAACTTAAACTCAGACTCGACAACCCGGTCACAAAAATGACACCGCAGGCTTTCTGTAACCACCGATCGCGGCAGGGAGTCATCTGACTTAGGAGGTGGATGAGAAAAAGATTGGGGGAATATAAGATTGCAGTTGTTACAGTGCATAGCAGGTTCTTTACCAGGCCATTTCCAGACAGGAATAAAGAACAGCTTCAGAACTTTCTCGTACTCCACTAGATCAGCTTTAGAGGCGCACCTTATGCATCTGCCCGCACCTGATTTCAGGACTTGACGCACCTGTTGCTCTACTCCTCCTACAAAGAAGAAGAACATCTTCTAATTTATGTTCTGTCTTTGCTTTCGTGTCTGTGTTTTTCTTTTCTGTTTGGGTTCTGGGTATTGCTGAAGAAATAGGGGTGGAGGGCGGCTTCACTTGCTAGTCACAGGAGGCTTCTGGGGTTCTCTTTCCTTTTCTTCTACTGCCTGCTATGTTGCCTGCTGGGCTACGTGTAAATGCCTCAATGCGCCCATTGAACGGATAATTCAATAAGATGCTTTAATTACTTTCTAAAGTAATTTTGTTTTTTGAGAAATTCTAAATAATTAATTTGATGTGGAGAGATTCGATAAAAAAAAATTTCTTTTCTTTGGACTTTTAAGTTTAGTTTAAGTTCGCTATTGCTTTCTAATGTAATTAGATTGCTTTTTTATATGGTGAGAAAACCACATGCAGGTAAGATTTTATAGGGTTGTATGTGAAAATAAGTGATGGATTCACCTAACTTTTATCTAATTTGATATTTTTTTTATTAAGATTTTTATTAATACGTGTTTAATATTTTTATATGTGTATTTGAATTTGAATTTTATTATGTGTTCTTTTTATTTAAGAATTTTATTCTTGATATAAGTAATTATTTTTAGTGTATCTTTTTAAGATATGGGTTTAGCGATATGTCAGACCCAAAATATTTGAGTTCAACAATCAACAGAATATAAGGAAACATGTTTTGACAAGATGTCAGACCAAATATATTTGGGTTCAGTCTTTAGCTGAACCCAGTAAAACATGAGTTCGGTGAGATGTCAGACTCAAATATACTTAAATTAAGTCATTGATAAAATCTAAGGTATTATGAGTTTGGCGAGATGTCAGATCCAATATAGTTAGTTGAACTCAAAGTAATATGTCAGGTTCTAGATGGACATCTAAACTAAAAATATAACATGTTGGATGAACTGTTATGTCCTTTAATCCAAATCATGTTATATCTCATGTCTTGAGTATCCAAGACTAAGGAATCCTACTTCTATAATAATTATATAAACCATTCATATATAAGGTAATGATCTCTCTTCACTTATAAATATACAAAAAATCTTTTAAGGGACCTATAATACTTACCATCTCATTAATGATGTGTAAAAAACTTTTATCTCTCATCAATGTGACAAAAAATAAAGGATTTTTTAGTCATTCTATTCTCTAAAAAATGACAAAGTTTAGGGGGTATAAATACCCTTTAAACCATCCAGGTATGGGTTCAAAATCTTTTTATTTTATAAGAGCTTACATATATTTCAAGATATTAATCATTTTAAAATACAAAAACAAACAACATTTGTTGTGTACATACTATTTAAGTAGCATGCTTTTGATATAATTGATATGAATTTGCTTGCATTTTGGCTATATTAGGGAATACATTCATGCACTTTTCATTTCTTTAATAGAAACAATATAGTTGTTACAAACATTAACATTGCACACACTAAATTAGCTACTACAAATAATTTTACAATTGTTAAGGTAGCTTATATATTATGATTTTTTATCTACACTATACTCTACGTAATTCATCTTTTAATTTCTTTACTTTATCTGCTATTTGGTGAACATCATTAACATCATTAGCACTTCCTTTCCCTTTAGTAGATGATTTAGTTTCATTAATAGGTATGCATTAGTCAAATAAGAAATTCTTGCATGACTTATCATCGCATCTATAAAACAATTTATTTTTACTAGCTTATGTTTCCAATATTCTAACAGTAGCTCTCCTTTAACATTTCATGCACTTTTTATTCTTGAATTTTAGTCCATCTAATTTATACTAACTTTATATGCTATTAGTACTTGATGAAGATAATGTCATGTTCGTAATAATTTTGTTTTGTAGTGTTGATTATGGAATTATGGTGAAAATAAAAAAGAAATTGTTGAGATGTTATTTATGAGTTATGATGAAAATTGATTGGGTTGCTTTTATGGAAAAGAAAATATGGAATTTTGTTAGGTTTGACTTATGGGTTTATTTAATGAAATTTTGGTGAAAATGAAAGAAGATGTGTTGGGGAAAATGATGGAGAGGATGCTAGATTTCTTGCTAGGCAATACATATGCTTGAATGCGGCTGGAAATTGTTGTAAATAATATGATTTATGATATTTTTGTAATTAAATAAAAACTACCACCAACTCGTTCTCAAAAAAATAGGCCAACAGCTGTCACCAAAGTGCAAGATGGAAAGTTTAATATTTAAAAACATGGTGGAAAATGAAAAATGAACCAAACCTTGAAATGCTCAATGTAATTTTCCCTTTTACATATTATTTTTGCTACTAAAAAACAAATTAAGTTCCTATTAATTGCAAAGATTTATTTTTAATGCACCGTAAGCTTCATGGCACACGTAAGCTTCATGGCACACGAGGAAGGGGAAAAAATGAATTTTATGGCCTAGCGTATAAAAAGCGCTTGGTCCATGCGCGATCAGCATGACTACGAGCCAGTACCTCGTCCTCGGGTAATATTCATCGATTACGGTAAGAGAAGACGGCGACTACGCTACCAGGCTGGATTCTCGAAAATGGAACGTATTCAGGAGCGAAGTTGTTGATGGAAATAAAAATCATAGAATTTTATTAATGACAAAGAATTTACAATGTAGCAGAACCAACAAAAAAGAAAGAAAATTGCAGTTCGCATCTAACAGCTATCTATCAGAGTACTGAAAATGCAAGAGAAGGGCAAAACAACCCAAAGATCTAACCAAAGAAACACAGCAGAACCAGCAGCAGCATCAGTTGCGGCAACAGGACTGCAACGCCAATATCAGAAGTAGCAATGCAGTAGAAACATAACTGAAACTGGGATCCACCTCAAGTATGGCAGGCACAATGGAATGCAGAATCGCAGTGAAAGGAGCAAAACATTGACTCCTCTGGCCGGGCCCTTGCACCAGAAATGGGACTTCATGACTCGGTAGAAGAGCCAGCAGTACATATTGAGAACAAACCCCCGAGGTCTGCAGCAACACAAATAAAAATGCTGCTAGTAACCCTGCAGTAACAAAACTAGCAGCATTTCAGCGGATATATATATATATATATATAGGAGTCCAGCACCGTTGCAATGTTCTCCTTGTTGAAGGCTACCGCAGCCAATATCCATCCAAGAGCAGAATCCAGCTAGGCAGCAACCACTTCAAAGGAGGATGGGTGGATCGTAGTAGCCACATAACCAACGAAGTGAAGAAAAGAATATGAGGCTAGGGCAAGGGACCATCAAAACAACAACAGAGCAATACCGCAGCAGCTGTAGGCTACCTTTTCTTGTTTTGCTGGAGCTAAGGTATTGGATTGTCCAGCCAATCAGCAGACAAGTGCGTTGTTGCTTTATTCTGATATTCTATAAGCCATTGATTTGAAGATTAAAAGTACCTTCAAGAGCTACACACTGACAGCTGAAAGTTGGCCAGCCGAAGCCATCACCGTATCAAACATGTCCATAGGTGATTGTTTATTCAACTTCAATAGCGATCCATCTTCTGTGTAACATCGTGGCTCTTTATCACTGGAGATTTTCTGCATGCATTATCAATTTTGTTTAGTTTAAATAATGTCCTTGGCTGCTTGCTGCATAAGATCTATTATTTATAATATTATGAAACCCCATAACATGGATCACAAAGGGCTTGTAACAAAGAAGAACTTGCTTCCCTTATTTCTGGTCTACTTACACCCAGTTAAATAGCCCCTTTGTTATAAGCTGTATGTGATCCATATATATCATAAGCAATTCCAACTATAATACTAATCAATTATTGGGAGTCCCATCACCTAAAGGAATTTGCTCAACAGTCTCACGCCCGATGGAAATGACATCTGAATTGTTTGTACCATGGCGATCCATTGAACTTATCAAACTTCAAGAAGCCTAGAACCAGGAAATTTGCTGGGCTGGGGTTAGTACCATCCATTACTATTTCATCGAGAAGTCTATACCCTAAGAAATTTGATTAATACTCAGATTTCTGCAGCAGAAATATCTGAATCCTACCATAAAATCTTTATCAAAAACATGAACCCCAGTTGTGTCAGCAGGTGCTATTCTGACAGAAGACACAGCAAAAAAGATCCCTAAGGTTATAGACTTCTAACTGTTCCTTGCTTGCCATTTCATTACTCAATCCAATATTGCAATTGCTTAACAAAACACTTCTCAAAACCCAGAGAGTTCCTAAGATATGCCCCCTTGGACCAGATAATGGTCTTAATACTTCCTAGGCCATCTAGATTCCTAAAATGTTCAGTCCTTAATCGACGAGACTATCATCCTCTGAAAAACTGATAATGGACCTCACTTGTCTCCATTTTTTGCTCTGCTCCTCCAACATAGAGGGCAAACATTCTGCACAAATTAGAAAACAAGGGGAGATGGCTGGGTCTCCTTCATGGAGTCCCATGGAGGGGATCAAGTAGCCCCCACTGAATAAGCTCAAAATGTAACTGAGATAACCCATTCAAGCAAATACATAACATTCAAGTTAACAAAATTTTCATGAACACTGAATGCACAAAGACATGATGCAAGAAATTAAGCAGCAGGACCAAACCCCAAAATTAAGCAGCAGGACCATTCAACTTTGTTCAAGATATAAAGAACAAAGTACTAAAATTTTCACAAGCTTGAAACTTTGAATGTAAAGAATGCAAGAATTCCACGAGAATCTTTTGCTTGCCTGAATGGTGATTGGTCCTTTCAATAGCGTTTTTGAATCATCTCCGGGAACACATTCCCCATTACAATTTCATTTTCTCCAGCAAAGACATCATTTGCATCAGGGACGAGGCATGTCTTATGGACTTGTTACAAGAAGAATCCACAACAGGGCACTCTGCAATCAACAAATCTTTAGTTGGCTTCATAATAATTGGAGTAATTATACCAGAATCAATCTCCACCATCTAGTTTAATTAGGAATTGAAACAGAAATTGCTAACTACTACATGGCAGCATGTAACAAATAAACCCCCCTACCTCATTTCCTTGTATTCAATTTGACAAATGGCCAGGTGATTCAGTGGGCAAAGCGATTTCTCTAAAGCCACAAGAGTTCCAGCAATCTCCATCATAGACATGCAAACCAAAAGCAAGTAGCTTCCAACCAACAGTCACCAAAAACTTTGACTTTGCTATATCAAACACTTCCCAAAAAGCCTGACCCGCAACGATTTAGTGGCTGGGACAACCTTGATTGTCCTGATTATCATTGATTCCTTGGTAGCCGCCTCGGTCGTTTTGCGTATATTATATAATGTATCCTCTGGCTTCCCCTGCAATTAAAACAAAACAATTGAATCCTTGTATCAGATACTGAAGACACACACCACAGAGAATAAGTACAACCAATTTTGGGGTTTTCTTTGTTTTTGATATAAAAAAAAGTCAGCAATTCTTGGCTCTTCTTTTTAAAAATCGCACATGCAGCAGAAAACCCCAAAATCTATATATATATATATATAGAGAGAGAGAGAGAGAGAGAGAGAGAGAGAGAGATTTTTACCTTGATCTAAATCATGCAACTCCAAGAAATATCCATTCCAATCCATAACCTTCGATCATCAAGGCATGGCAAACCGGCACAAAGGGCACAAGTGGCTAGTCTCCAGCCACCTAACAATACAATCTCCATGAAAAATATGCCCACAAGGCAAACACACAACCTCGCTACCCATCAAGAATTCCTCCAAGCATACCATGCATTCTTTCATTGAACACGAACCCTCAAGACTCATTCTTTTTAACCCATCAATACATGATTTACTTGCAGGCTTGAATCTTGAAGCTTCTTGCATTAAAGATTCGCTTAAAGCACGATCAATCTCTTCACGTTCATCATAAGGAGTAGTAACATGGATGGCCAAAACCATAGTTAGTACCTCGCTACTACTAGCATTGCATGGATTAGTAACCATGTCTAAAGCAAAAGAGGAGATATCAGGGGCAGCACTCTCAATGAAGTCTGATGAACAACCCATGCTAGAAAGTATTTCTTTAACGATACTCTCACGATTTACATGTGATGAAAAGAGCTGGCGTGGAAATAGGTGGGATTCGTTGGTTGTGTTTAATGGTATTTGTATGGTTTCGGGGTAACATAGTTCAAGAACATGGCTGAATTGTAAGTGGATGATGATTGCATCGGTGTTTGGGGCTGTGGAATTGTTGCTGTCAACGCTGGTGCTGAAATCTTGGCGCATATGGTATTGATAAATGGTTGACGGTGCCATTAGAGGGAGAATGTTTTTTTAAAAAAAGCTTTTAATTCACTCGACTCTTGCTATGATATGGTTTGCTTAGGATATGAGAGAGTGATTTGCCTTTGAGATGGAGTGGTGGGGTTTTATAGGGGATTGCGGAGTCGGTTCTGTTGCTTATCTGATAGGGACTGTGTTACACCGTGGCCGGTTCAAGTCTTTTTTAATATAAAAAAAAATAAAGCTAAGATAAGCGGGTCGGAAAAACCACACGTGTGAGGGCTTACAGCAAAAATATACAACAA
>Ga0325404_1005527_pt1 | contig 13300 bp, 10 predicted proteins | sample PopdelMetagenome_18_FD_205664 | JGI IMG/M metagenome (GOLD analysis project Ga0325404, IMG submission 205664) | Populus deltoides microbial communities from Bellville, Georgia, United States - Xylem-Control-R1 | ecosystem: Host-associated > Plants > Phyllosphere > Stem > Wood/Secondary xylem... | reverse complement strand
TTACTTTTAAACCAAACATAAATTTAATTTTTAATTAAAACCCTTTCTCATTTTTTTAACTATTTAGTTTAAGTAATTGATATTTTTGATGGTTTTTATAATTTCATAATATCCAAAGAGATTATTTTAATTTATTTTTAAGTATTTTTAATTAAATTTTAGATAACTAAGTTGGATTTGCATGATAATTTATAAAAATAAAAATCATATGCGTGTAGCAACTAAAGTTAACCTCTAAGAAAAATAAAAAGCATATGAAATAAAAAAAAAAAATCACAATAAAATATTTACATTTATTTTTCACTAAGAAGATTCTAATAATTAGAATCCACAACTCTTTTAATAATTTAATAATTTGTTAGCTAAACATATACATCATTCATCATATTCCCCAATTAAAAAACTTTTATGGCATAAAAATAAAAAGCATCCATAACGGCTATGTAATTTTATTTATACTATAAATTAATTTGAAGTCTGACCCACGGCTAGCTGTTATAAATTATAAGGACTAGTATTCACCTAATTAATAAAACCTGATGTTTTTATTCCAAGGAAATTGAAGAGGCCCAAAATCGAGGCGGGAAATGCAAACAAACTCAAAATTAAAAAGGTAGTTCACTCACTCTACCACCACTCAGTACTCAGAAATTCCTAACCCTCGCCGGAGAAATGAGAGGCGCAAGTCATCGCCGCCCAACAAACTCTTTCAACCCACAGCCGACGCCCGATCACCACCGCCATCAATACGCCACCAACACCTCCCGCGACTCCGATGCCAGTTTCGCCAGCAGTCGCCCATCATCCATCGGCGTTGGACGCACCGCCGACCCATATACTGAAAAGGCCCACCAGGCCTCCGCGATTCGCGCAATCAACGCTTACCTCTCCTCGCACTCCTCCAAACTCTTGCCACCTAACTCAACCCCCTCCGGTAAAGATATCACCGAAACCCTAAAATACCTCCTCCACCAACTCGATTACGAATCGACGAAACTTGAGGATGATCTAGCTTCCATCTTGAAATCCCTCAATTGCCCCTTCAAATTCAACAAATCTACACTCCGTGCCCCCAATACTCCTCACAATTGGCCTTCCTATGTAGCCATAATCCACTGGCTAGTCCAGCTTGCGATGTATAGAGAGGATTTGGCGGCCAAGACGGGATCTTTGGTCGAAAACAACAGCATGTTTATGTATGCTTTGGATAGTTACCTGAATTATATTCGCGGCAATGATGATTCGGTGTTGGAATTGGATAACGAATTTATGGGGAAGCTAGGGAAAGAGAGGGAGTCTGTGTTGGAAAATGTTAGGGTTTTGGAAGCGAGTCTTAAAGAAACTGAGGCAAAAGCGGAGGCATTGAGAGCAGGGCCTACAGAAAGGGAGAGGTTGGAGAAGGAGAGGAGTGTTTTGGAGGAGGATGTGAAGAAGTTCCATGCTATGATTGGAGAGTTCACTCAGGGGATCGAGGTGTTGGAGAAAGGGTTGGAGGAGAAAAGGAAGGAAATGGAGACAAAAGTGGAGGAGAAAAAGAAGCTCGATGAGGAGAATGATGAGTTGAAGAAGAGGGTGGAGGAGCAGAGTTTTAATCCGAGGGATGCTGAGAGGATGAAGAGGGAGTTGCAGGTAGTGGATAGAGATATTGTGGAGGCTGAGGCTTCAAGGAATGCTTGGGAGGAGAAGATGTGGGATCTTGATGCTACAATTGCACATAAGTTTAAGGAGATTGAGGCACTTGCTATGGAGTGTAACCAGGCTACTAGGAGGTTTTTTTTTCATCCTGAATATTTTCACTTCACAGTATTTGATTTTTGAAACTCTTATTTTTCTGCGTGTGTCCTGACTTGCTGCCACATTTTTTGTTTTGCCTAGTTGATATGATCAACTGTTAGAATAAATGGTTGGAGGGAAGGACAAAAAGGGGTGGGGGGAGGTGGTTTATACCTCCCTCTCCACTAAGGAAGCGATCAGTTACTTTTACCTTAGTAGATAATTAAGCTGAACTATGTTATCTAAAGACAGATTATTTTTAAAGCACAAGTCTTTTGCTATGGAGATAAATCGATCCATTTGTTGTTAGAGACGTTGTGCCTTCTGGCTAGCTTAATGAAGTAACGAAACAGTACAAACAACAAACAAAGCAGTGCTTTCTCTTAGTTCTCTTGATGTTTAGGTTCAGCCAAACAAACAACAAATGTCTCATTTTGTGTACATATATATGATGAGGGCTAGCAGAGACATGTCCACTGCAGCCGGACACATAAGAGGGGTTAATTTCTGGGTGTGATGGATAAATCTAAGAATCGATTGAGATTTGTAAATCATACATTTGTTATTAATTTCTTGATGCTAGGCGCGTGCAAGTCCTTTACTTTGTTTTGTAAAACACACACACATGTGCGTGTGCGTTTTTAAGTTCAATTTTTAAACCAAAAACCTGTCTTACTTCTGGCAACGAAGGTTAGGCTTATTCCCTAGGTTTGATTGCTGTACCAAAAAAATTAGATGATTCCTTGTTTTCAAATCGTTGTTGGCCTCCTCTTGACATTCATGTTGTGTAGAATTTTACTATAGTGGCTCTTCATGTTTCACTGTTCTTGTTGCTCTTAAATGGCTCCATTTTTGCAAGTTATTCACAATCCAGGTAGGCTTGTGCAGATTGTGACATCAGGTATATGTTAATGCATTTAACTTCATCTGCGTGTGTGTCTGACTTGCTGCCACTTTTCTTGTCCCTTTTACTTGTTGTCATGCTAAACTTTTACTACTCTGCTGCATCTGATTTCATGTTGACGGTTGCAGGTTAAAGCTTGGAAATGGCTATCAATATGTGCCTAATGCCAATGGGTCCACAGCTTCTGAGATCATGGGGCTTGACTACAAAACCACAATTAAGCCTGCGCTTGAATCCTTTGCTGCTGCTGTAAAGGGAAGTTCTATGGCAAAACTGGAAGAGTTGATTTTGCTTCAAAAACAGTCATCAGAATTAGCTGCTAAGATTGAGGGAAAAAGAAATCGTACCTCCACACTTCAATCGCATATTGATGAAGTAAGTTCATTAGAACTATGTCTTTACAGTTTGGGGTGTAATTTATGCTATGCCTGTGTGGTATATTATGCTTAAATCTTAATGCAAGTGGAGTTATGCACTTTTGGTTTCAACTATAGACAACAAATTCTACCCTCTTCCCCCCTGAAAACTTTGGTGATTGATGACTTATCTGTATCAATGAAAAAGCCATTGTTTAAAGGTATGTGACATGAGCTAACATACCTGGATCCCACTTCATTAATGAGAAGTTTTCTTGCAAATTAAGATAGTCGCAAAGCTATCCTAACTGGATGCACAACATCTTAGAAAATCTGTTGAAGAGAGAAAAAGTAGACACTTGGTCATGTAGCAACACATCTGATGCCTATTTCCGAGTCCATGTAGCATGATTCTTACAATGAGACTGAAATCTGAAACCACTATATTTTTTTTTTACAAAACGAGTGTGATGGTCTCTCCTCAGTAAGCGTTCCCGGGTTAGTGATTACTCTACCAAGGAACTGTCCTGTTGGAGGCCGTCTTGTTTTTTTACTAACACTTCAGGTTTGTGCATTTTCTCAAATGGAATTTCTCTATTGTGCTCCCGCTCCTTTTCACATATCATTGAAAGGAAAAGTTTTTACTGCTACAATTTCCTTAGTTTCACATAATCATGGCATTAGTAGAAGTCTTGGTGTTGCAACCACAAGGTGCAGGTTTGATTTCTTGGCAGTAGCCACTTCATGCAAAATCCTTGAATGTTAGGAATGTCCCCAAATTCTCCATTCTATGACCCCACCCCACTATGGAGGAAACGTAGCTTGTGAATGGCCAGTTGTTGCAGCATAATTTAGTTCAACATTGACCTTGATTCCATTGAGGTGTATAATTGTAAGGGCCCTGGTCTCATCTTTTTGATTTTGTTCTCTATGCTCTTTTTTTAGGTGCACTTATGATACATGTAATCTCTTTATTTTGCAGTCAAAGATTTCTGTTTCATGTGATCTTATCCAAAATTTTCAACTATTCCATCAACAAATTAGTAATAGCCACTGTCATTTGTTGTTAGTGGCAAAGATGCTGCACCTATGAGGCTATGACTGAGAAAATGGCCGAGCAAGTGACCCTGTTTTACAGGAAATACTAGTTGAATTACACCAGGAAAAGTATCTAATAGAATTTGAGAAGAGAAACAAAGTAGGAAATTTTATCTCAAGATGGTAGAAGTAAAATGTTCATTGGAATCATTACTAGTCTATTGGTGAATTGTGTTGCCATAGATGTTCTCCTTAGGTGTTTATACTGCTTTGATCCCTTTCCCCTATAATTTAGAGTGCTTATATACATTATTTCATCATGTTTCTCTTGCAATGAATATGAATATTTTGGGAATAGCAAAATGGTATTTGTTGGGTATCTTTATCCAGGTCAAACACTATTTGTGCAAATCGTTGCTTGCTTTTGCATCTTTTATATTTTATTAGATACCTTAAGAGTTGAGAACATGGTCTCTGTAAAATCATTTATCTTCCTTTATTTCATCCAAAGGCAGTGTTTTGCATTTTTTTTTATTGCACGTTCTCTTTTCCTATGAAGTTGCTATCGCAAATTCAGAAAATAGTGATATCCATATGTGATGGGACTGAAGAAGGACAACAATGGGAATTATTGTTTGACTATATAGAATTACAACATTGGATGATTACTCTGGATTTTTAGTACCTGTAGCAGCATTAGTATTTATTATTTAGTAGTTGAATTAGGAATTTAGGTTCCTTATTGGATCGGTACTGTTATTAGTTTTTTCCTATTTTATTTGTTTTGGTGCCGATAAGCACTCCACCTAGACTTGAAGTAACGTTGAATATTGACAAAAAAATAAAACCGAGTGTTCTTCCAGAGAATTGGTTCTGTTGTTGGTGGTTCTACACCAGTTTAAATATTGCAAAAGTTGGGGTAAGAAACATTCTATTGAAACCGAATTTTCAAAAGAAACCTACTCGACTTCATGCTTCTGTTTTTCTATTTAGGTTCCTATTTGGTTTCAAAAGAATATTTCAGTTCAGTTTGGTTTCAAAGAAATAAAACTGAACTGACCCAAGTGAACTGTATTTCTTTTAATTTTAGATCAATGTATCATATATTTTTAACAAAAATGGGAACTTAATAGGCTTTTAAGGTGATCTACCATTAAAAAAAATACCAAAATCTCATAAACAGAAACCATGAAAGGAATCAAACCAACCAATCACATTTAGTTTGGTTTGCTTCTTCTATGAATTCAGTTCAATTTAGCTCAGTTATTGAAATTCATAATTTTTGAAACCATGTTGAAATTGCCATTTTGAATTATGGCTTGTAGGTTGCATAGCTCAGCTTCATTTATTTAATGTATCTCATGTATTTAATAGATTTCTCTGGCTTGCTTTTTAATGGAGGGATCATAAGATTCACCTAATCCTGAACAAATCATTTCTCTCAGATGGAAGCTCAGTTGAACTTGTCAAGGAAAGAAACAGAGGACAACACTTCTAGATGTGCAGCTGAAGCTAAAAAGCTCATAGAGGATGTTCAGATAGAGGCTCATAACTTGGATGTTTTGGAAAGAGAAGCAGCAGAAATTTTAAAGGTATGGCCTTTTGACTCGCCTGTTTCTTCTAACAGTAAAGTTGAAGATTTTGGTATTGCTGGGAAGTGCTTAAAAACCTGGTGGCAGAATGATTTTCTTTAGATTTTAGGGTTAAAAGCTGCTAAAGCCCTGTGTTTTCTATGAAGGCTGCCGAACAAAAGTTGCAGGAGGCAATCAAAACAAGTGAAGAAGAAATTCAGATGCAGGCCGTTGAACTTCTTGCTCTGGTTGATTCAGTCTCAAAATGCAAAGAACAAATCGAGTCCAAAATCTCAGAGTCGAAAATCAAGTTATCTGAAACCGTGGTTGCTGTATCAAATGCTTACAAGGGTTCCTTATCAGCACAATTTGGTATCAATCTTGATATCAACCATTAATTTAAAAGGAAATATGTAAGCTTTTATACAATCTAAGAAGTAAAATTGTAACCTTTTGGTTTGTGCTGTAAATTTATTTCACCGTTGATCAGAACAAGGTTGTGGTTTTATTCCCAAGTACTGTAGGTGAGAGTTGAGTTGTTGGATTGGTACCATAGGAGACATTGTTGAGTGTTAGTCTTGTATGTAAAGCGATGTTTCCCCTTTGTTTCGGACTAAAGAAGTAAAGATTGTGTCTGCAACAAGATGCAGGAGTAATGAGATAAAATCTTATTTGTTTTCATGTTTTAAAAATATTTTTAAATAAAAATATATATTTTTAATTTATTTTTTAATTTTAAATTAAAATTTTTTAATATTTTTAGATTATTTTTTTAAAATATTATTTTAATATATATTTAATTAAAAATCAATTTAAAAAATAATCACAAACACAATATTAACCAGGCGTATCTTGAATAGAAATTCAAGAAAAACAAAATCAACTTTTTTAAATGAATTATTTTGAATTATAATATTTCAGGTTATTATTATTTGTTTTTTTAGGTTTAAACTTTTAAAATATGACTTGATTTTACAAAAATAAAAATAAAAATAAAGGGCATTTGGAAAAAAATTGAAATGTTCTTACTGGGTGATGGTGAACTTACAATTCAATCCTCTTCCTTTTTGACATAATAGCATTTAAAGTTTTATTCAATTAAGTCCCTGCATGTGGGCACCAGAATTTATGATGGGTCCTTCATTTAGTTGTATCAGTATGAATGGGCGAAAGAATTGGAGCAATGTTATATTTAAAAAACAAATTATATAAATTTTTTTATACAATTTGAGGCGTCAACTGCTATTTTCCATGCTTAATCAATTGTTTAATATCTGTGGATACCATAAATCATTCGCCACAAATGCTCATTGATAGTATAACATTTTCTGAGAAAAAATAATCTGATTTAATTTAATGGGTATTATATAAATTAATACAAGAATAATAAATTAATGGTATTATATAGCAAAACATGGCCGTTTCATCACAGTTTTGAATGATTTACTAACAAAAGCCTAAATCATAATAATCATGATTTTTCATAAACTTAATATAACAATATATATATATATATATATATATATATATATATATATATATATCTCACAAATTGAATCCAAAATACCAAATAGCAATTTTTCAAAACAATATATTCTGTATCTAAACAAAACTATTTGTAACAAAATCTTAAAATATAACAATCACGGTCCTTTAACTTATCGAGACAAACTTAAAGCTATATTTGGACCTGTGTTTTTAAAAAAATTAATTTTTTTATTAAAAATTAATTTTTTTTATGTTTTGGATCGTTTTGATAAGCTGATCTCAAAAATAATTTTTTAAAAATAAAAAAAATATTATTTTGATATATTTCAGCACGAAAAACACTTTGAAAAATAACCGCAACCATACTTCCAAACAGACTGTTAGGGCTAGATATCAATGTTACAAAATTATATATTATATTTTTAATAACATGTTTTTGACCTCTTGTTTTTTAATAGGGTTTTCAAAAAAAAAAAAAAACACAAAAACAATAAATAGTGAATGAAATTATAGGCAAGGGAGGTAAAAAAAACTAAAATAAACATGAAAATTCAGACCCCTCTCTAATCAACTGCAGGGTAAAGAGATAAGGAAGAAGAAGAGATAAAAAAATATAGCAGAGAACGAGCTATAAAAAAAAAACATAAAGGAAAAACAAAAAGAAAAAAACTGGAGAGAAACGAAAAAGTAGCAAAAAGAGAAAAAGAACTAAATTCACCTAAAAATGCAAAAAAAAAAAAAAAAAGCATGCAGAGTAGAAAAAATTAAAAAACCAAAAGAGAAAAAACTTTTTCTCTTTCTTCACACCACATGCATATACCGTCTTATTTCTTCAAGCAATCACCGCCACGTAAAACCTCAAACAACACTGAATAAGACACCCATTGATCACCACTAGTGCCACCACACCATTAAAAGAAGACATGACACAACCACCTCATGCAACAACCCTTCTCATGCCAACAAAAGGGAGAGAAAACTCGAAGCTTTCCCCATGTTGATCCCTCTCCTCAAGTGGCGGTAGACATCACTGTCAATGTAGAAAGGAAGAAGACAACAAGGTGCACTCAATCGAATGGCTCACACTGCTCTAACTCATCGATGCGTGAATCACACATGCCATATTTCACCCATAATATCCATGCACCGCCACTATTCTAGTCTAGTTACAGCAGCTTTCGCCCGAGCTCGACATCTACTAAAGGTTGTTTTCGAATCTTGAATGATTTTTTTGTTTATTTGAATAATTTCTAATGTATTATCATTTTTTTGTATTTATTTTGAAGAATGAATATTTAAGTGTTGGGGTTTGCGGCATTGCCTAGCAACCCCAGGGTTATGAAGGCACAATGAAATTATTTTTTGATGTGATAAAGTTAGAATTGATACTCCATAATAGAGTTGGGAGGATGAGTTGTAAAATATTTAACTTTGTGTGTGGATGCATTTGATTTGGTGTATGGATATAATTAATTTTATGTGTGAATTTTAATAATTTTTCTTTAAAAAATAAACGGTAGGATTATTTTCATATAAAAAAGGATTTGTTTGTTTGTTTTTCTTTTATCAAAGAATCAACCTAGTGATACTACGAGTCTTAAACATATCTTATCACTCAGATATTGATGCCTTTTATTTTCATATAAAAATATATAAAAATATTTTTTGTTTATTTTTTTAATTTATGTGTATTTTTATCTAATCAAAAGGAATAGTATGATCCTTAAATATGTTCTATTTCTTGGAAGTTGGAAGATATTGAATGTAGTGTGTGTATAATAAATCTAGATATATGAGTTGAAGGGTGCTCATGGCAATACCTTTTTGATTGACATATCTAACATACATTAAACCATCATTCTATTGGCGCAGTGATCTTCAAGGTGACAACATTCAATTTTATATAAAAAATATATACCAATAAATATTCTTTAAACTTTTGTTTGTAAATATGGGTTTTTAAATTTTTTTAATGTGTGCAAATGCTTGTTTATGAATTCTCACATGTTAGGATACACCACCTTTTTCATGGTGAGTGAACCTAAGTTGGGTCAACTTGACTCCACAAAGACCAATTAAGTGTGACTGACGATCTCCAAGCTCCATTTAAACATAGCCAGGAAAATTAGGCCAAAGCCTAATGTATTACTCACCATCTTTTTAGGCCCAATGCACGTATTCCAAAACTAAGGATTAAGTCTTATTTCCAGGCCCATATCTCAAATTATTGTTTTAGGTCCTAGTAGCTTTTCATCATCAATGATAAACATGCATAAACCATTTTAGGCAAATTATTAATATAAGCACAATAAGTATCCTTTTATCATTAAAAACAAATACTGAGCAATTTGTCTTAGGTAGAATGTCTTAGGGTGATTTTAATATCTTTTTTTTGACATAACTAGTCTCTTACCTATAATCTTTTTAGTTATTATAAAACTAGATAACAACCTCTTTTCATATTTTTATCCTAGCAATCCTCATCATCCAAGTGAGATGTTCCCTACAACAATATTAATGTGTATTTATAACTAAAAGACATTTGACATAGTTTTCAAAGATTTTTGTAATGAAATCATAAACTATAACAATCAAGATATTCTCATTTTGAGAAAAACTTAAAGCATTCGAATTTAATGAACTTTAAGTAAATGATACCTCAATGCACGACAAAATATTTAATGATTTTTGAAATCCCAAATAGCAATGATACGAACATCAATGTGTATTTTGTAATGAAATAAAACGACTTCAACATAATTATGAGAGATTCTTCTCTATCGAAATCCTAAATTGTAGCATTCATGATCATTAAGTACTATTTAGTTATAAAAAATGAAAGACTCAAAATAGGAATAGAGGAATCATAATGACGTTTTAGTTTTAATAATGTGTTTAGAATAATAACAAGGAATACGAATGAAATTTAAAATTTTTAATGCCTAGTTTCTAAGATGAAAAGAAATGATGATTATAAGAATGCTTTTATTTATGTTGATAATAGTAAAAATAATAAGGGTGATTTTGATGATGGTGGAAAAGAAGGAGGAAGTGAAAGATATGATAGTTGTAGCAATAATATATTTAAATAATAATAACCATGCTCGACATAAAAGAAGGGTTTGCGAATAATAATAATAATAACAAAAAAAATATCAACAATAATAATTTTCTTTTTATAAAAAAAAAACATTGCCACTATTAATGAAGATGGAGTAGTGATGGTATAGAAGTAGTTGATATAATAAATTATATAATTCTGGCATTGATGAGTATTACAAGAAGACTTGATATTGTCATAACCTAATTTTTACCCTTTTCAAAACTAAAAATTTTACATCAAAGTATTTTTGCAAATAAAATTGGACAAAGTTTTGAAAAAAGACATCTTTTTAAAAATTATCAAAATAAAAAAAATCATAAAATAATAAAAAATAAAGATAAATAAAATTAGGGATCAAATCAGATAAATAATGATTTTTTTTTTTTAAAAAAACAAGAACTAGGTTAGAGTGGGTACAAAAAGGTGAGAAATAACTTTGAGGTCTTTATTAATTCAATTAGGGGCTTAATTGGAGAAAAAAAATTAACATTTAGAGTCAATTTGACCAAAAATAAATAAATTAAAAGACCATTGACCAAAATAAAAAGAGGTAAAAAATTATGGGGGCTTATTAATCCAAATAGGAGCTTAATTAAAAATATATATTTAGAGTTAATTTGACCAAAACTAAAAGAATTAAAGGTCCAATGATCAAAATAAAAAAGATATTGACATTAAAATGTCTTATTAACTCAACCAAGGATGTAATTGAAGAGAGATTTGAGATTGAAAATAAATTTGGCCAAATTACACTAATTAGGGATCTAAGAACTATACTACAAATTACATCAAATTATAAAGACCAAATTAAATTGGATCAAGGGTGATAATGGAAAGCATCTTAAAGGTAATAGTTTAATTTAGGGCTGAATTAAGAACATGTGAAGCTAGAAACTAAAATCAAGAAGGGGTTGAAATTCCAGGATAAAAAATGAATAGTCTAAAACGATATTGTTTAAATAGAATTACAAGACCTAATTAAATAAGAAAATAACAATGCGTCATTTGGTTTCTTCTTCAACCTCAGATTTATGGGGTTTTTCTTTCATAATGAGAGGGGACCTTTAATGTTCTATTACTCTGTATTTTACCTCCCATCAAGATAAAAACAAAACTCCCTTCAGCCCTAACTTTGTACCTCCCTTACAACCTTTGTTCTAATTGTTTTTAGCCCTTAAATGCTCTGCCTACACTAGCTAAAAACATTGTAAGGTCTGCAACTATAACTTGCAAAACTTCAAATTAAAATAATGCTTTTAGTGCCAGCCTTGTAGTTGGGGTATAACAAGAGTTAATTCGAATCAAGGACTAAGATGTCTACTAAAGATTCAAGTGGGTTTTGGTTTTGCTAGATCAAGACCCCAAAATCCCCCCATCTTTGCCTATAAATAGGTTTCACAATTCACACTCAAGAATAAAAAAAAAGAAGAAAGGTGATGGAATGACAAAAAAATAAAAGAAAGAGAAAATATTAAAAAAAAGAGAGAGAAAATATGAGAAAAAGAGAGATAGAAAAGAATGGAGAAATAAAAAAAAGGAATTGTTGTAAAAACATTAACAATGGACTTTCATCTTTTTGCAGACATGGTAGCCTAGCCACAATAACTCTTCTTTCCATCTTTGAGAGAACCATGGACTTTAAATACATGTTTAAAAGACTTCATTAGTAGTTTGAATGCCATAGAAACACTCTTAGATGTTAAAACCAATCCTAGTTTTTAATAAAAGTAGCAGAAACCAGGTTGCAGTGGAAAGCATCTTTGGTCAAGGATTTTCGAAGCCTATTCATAAAGTTGAAAAAGTTCTTGAATTATAAAAAGATCCCTAAGAAAAAATAATGATTTTAGAAGGTGTCAACCATATTTTAAAACAATGGCAGCATCTTGGTTTTTAAAAATACCATCAGAACATTAACAACAATAACCTCAACAATACCAAGTGAGTTTTTAACCTTTTTTATTTTAAATTTTATTCATTTGATCCTCTTGTAGTTGTTTCATGTCAATAAAATTTGAGTTAATGACTTTTAAAGTATCAATGGAACACTGACAACAATAACCTCAACAATACTAAGTGAGTTTTTAACCTTTTTTTTACTATTAAATTTTATTCATTTGATCCTCTTGTAGTTGTTTCATATCAATGAAATTTGAGTTAATGACTTTTAAATCTAGAGAATACAAACCATGATATTAACACTGGAATACAAAAACCTATCAAAATGAACCTTGCTTAAAGTATGATGTATTGTTACGGGTTTGTTATTTTAAGTTCATATTTTATGCTAACATGGGTGAAAGAAATTTGGAATACAAGTCTTGGAAACTAATAACCATGAAAAATGAATGATCTTTAGCTATTCTTGTGAAGAAAACCATAAAAAAAGGATGATTAGGGTTTCGTTGTTTGATTTGAACCAAGATTGGCCATTTGAAGTCACCAATGAAGATCGTTACGTGCTCTTATTGCTGTAAAAAATAATAAAAAAGGTTTATTAGGGTTTATGTTAATCCAAATAACCCTTGTAGAAGTAATTTGTGGCTTTTAAATGACAGAAGTTGACACTTATTAAGCATGAAGCACTACTAGAAATTCAACGAACACAAACATAATTGTTGACAGAATTTTTTTGTTCGTATTTTGCCGTGATATTTACCGACCAAATTAATTCACTCGCTAAAACCATCGGTATATATTGACAGAATTATTCCATCGGTATATACTAGGGGTGAGCAAAAAAATCGATAAACCGAGAAAACCGGAAAAAATAACTAAAAAAACCGAACCGAAAAAAAACCGAATTAACTGATTAAAAAATCACAAAAAAATTCCGGTTCGGTTCGGTTTCGGTTTCTAAAGTCTGAAACCGATTGAACCGAACCTGTTCAATAAACCAGCATTTAAAAAAAAAGTATAAATACAAACATTTCCTAACCCTAGCCGCCCCCCCTCCAACCCTCTCCCTTCTCTGTCTCTCACTTCACCCCCCCGCATCTCACTTTAGTACTTTACCCTCTCCCTCCCCGCCCCCCACCCTCTCCCTTCTCTGTCTCTCACTTTACCCTCT
>Ga0325404_1005526_pt1 | contig 13300 bp, 15 predicted proteins | sample PopdelMetagenome_18_FD_205664 | JGI IMG/M metagenome (GOLD analysis project Ga0325404, IMG submission 205664) | Populus deltoides microbial communities from Bellville, Georgia, United States - Xylem-Control-R1 | ecosystem: Host-associated > Plants > Phyllosphere > Stem > Wood/Secondary xylem... | reverse complement strand
CTAGCTGGGATGTTTATAACCTGATTCTTTATTAATCAAACAATACGTTCTTTTACAAATATATAATGAAGCATTATCATGAAAAACAATACTATAAACTCTGATAGGGTAAAAAATCTTTATTAAAGAAAAAAAAAAACTAAGTCTCTCAGTGAAGTTACTATATCTCAGGATACAGTTTACTATTTACTATAGACCTTTAAATCTTTTTTTTTAATTCACGTGAGGTGTCCGGATCAGGTTACGCACATCTCGATTAATCCTCATGGACCCTGAAGTTAACGATCAGGTAAGCCTCCAGTGGCCATCAATATTAGCAACCACAGGGGAAGCAAATCTCTTGATTCCAAGATCCTTAAATCTTTTAACTTAACTATGACATCTTTTGTCAGATGTATTGAGTTATGTTGGTGATTTCGGTTTCACATGCACCGTCAAATTATTTTTTTAACCCTTGAATAAAATAATTCAATGTCTATTATTCAAGGGTATTTTTGTATTTTAACTTTTTCATTAGTAGTGTAATTAGTTTTATACCCTTAAAGATGAAACTAATTAAACTCTCACTCAAGGGTTTTTTTTTTATCATTCTACTTTGATTTTATTGTGAATTTTAAGGGTACTCATAGATATTGTTGTAAATTATTTTTATTTTATATAATTAAAGAAAACATTGTTAGCAATTTTTTTTTTATTATTTGATCCTTATATTTGGTCCTTTTTTTTTTATTATGATTTTTTTATCTTGACTAATCTATAAAATTGATATGACTTTTCAATTTCACCCCTTTTAATTTTAATTTTTTATGTTTTGAATTTTATCCTCATTGTTTTAATTGTTATTTATTTGTTTTGAGTTATTTTTTTAAATTGATTTTGACTTGTGATTTCATCCTCTTTTAATTTTTTTTCCTATCAAATTTAATTCATGTTATTTTGTTTGCTAATTTTTTGGCCTTGACAAGTTTTTATTTAAGATAATTTTTTAATAAATTTTGTTTTGTAATTTCACCCTCCTTTATTTTATTTTTTTTCCTATCAAATTTAATCTTTATTCTTTTAATTGCCCAAATTTTTTACTTTGACAAGTATTTAAAATTGACTTATAATAAACTTCTTAATTGGACCTAGTTTAGGGTTTCACGAATTACGAGATTTTAAGATTTGATCAGGTTTAAAATGATTGTTCGAGTTTACTTGGTTTTTATAAATGTATTTTAATTTTACCTTGTATGAGTTTTTTAGTCTTTAAAAGTTGGTCCTCATTCTTTTAATTGTTGTTTGTTTTGTTTAGGTTTATTTTTTATTTTTTTTCTTTAAATTGCATCTCTTTAGGTTTTTTCTATCATATTTTATCCTTATTCTTTTGGATGCTTTTGCAAGGTTTTTTTTTAATATTTTTTTACTGATCTCATTCTTCATAATTAAATTGGTTGAAAATTAAGTTTCTTGAATGAATTCAGGTCAAAGACTTCACGAGATGTAACTTTTACAGATGAGACCAGGTTTAAGAAATTTATCAGGTTTGCTTGGTTTTTTTTCTTTCTCTAAACTAATGTTTTGTTATTTTTTATCTCTTTTTTTGTTTGATTATATTATATTAGCCCTCTATAAAAATTTTTCTATTTTACCCCTATAATTTTTAATCTATAAATAATCTATTATATTATAAATGATTTTCAATTTCACCCCCCTATGGTTTTTAAATCTTTCAAGTTTGGTCATAATTCTTTTAATTGTGATTTATTTTTTTGGAATCATTTTTATTATTTTTAAATTTCATCCTCATTGGGTTTTGTATATCAAATTTTATCTTCATTTTTTTTTGTTTTTTTTTCCTTTGCAAGTTTTTTTTATTAATATTTTTTCTCAATTTTATCCTTCCAAAATAAATTTGTTGAGAGTGAAGTTCCTTGATTAAACCTAAGTTCAGGATTTCACAAGTTGCTTGTTTTAGATATTACTCCAGGTTTGAGAGGTGATTTGCTTGGTTTTTCTTCCATATTTTTGCGCTTATGTTTTTTTATTTTTATTTTTATTTTAATTTTTTTTAGGATTTCTCTATCATTTGTTTAGGTTTTGTTTTATTGGGTTCGCACTCTATGAATTTTTTCAATTTAACCCCCTGTCATTTTTTCAATTTCAAATTACACATGTTTTTCAGTTTCACCTCTTGTGATTTTTTAATCTTTCAAATTTGATACTCATTCTTATAACTACTATTTAGTTTGTTTAGGATCATTTTTTTTTTCAGATTTCATTCTGCTTAGGTGTTTTTCTCTCAAATCTTATACTTTTTTTTTTGCAAGGTTTTTTATTGATATTTTTTCCACGATTCCTTTTTTTAAAATTAAATTGGATGACATTTAAACTTCTTAATTGAACTCGAATCCAAGATTTAACAAGTTGAAGTTTTTTATATTAAAATAAGTTTAGGAGGTTCATCTGAGTTTTCTTAGTTTTTTTCTCCTTTTATTAAGCTAATGTTTTCTACTCTCTTTTTTTTTGGTGAAGTTTTACTCTCCTTTTTACGGTTTTTTTCAATTAGGTTAATATTGGGTTATTTGATAATTTGGATAGATTCAAGTGTGATTTTGTTTTTCTAGTTTATTTATTGTTATTGTTATTGTATCATTTAAATTACTACTTGAAACAATGATTTAGGATTTCAATTTCTTTTAGCCTAACACTTTTTTTTATATAGAAAAAATTAGCTCGACCTACGGTGTAGAACAAACAACATATCTAGTAAGAACCTAAAATACCTTAAACAATTATTGTAGATGTACACCTAGAACATTGTTCACGAGAATATTGTAATGATTTTTTTACTCTTTCATCCATAAAACTTAACACTAGTTTTCAAGAACTTTTAAGTTTTTTCACATGGTTCATTTGTCATTTCAAAATAGAACGAGGACAAATAAGTATTTTCTTATCTTAATTGCACATGAAATGGCTATAATACACTTGAAAGCAAAACATTTAAACATGGTGTCAATAAGTATTTTTATATTTTCACAATAATTTTTTTGTTATTATAATTTAAGTTAGGAATAATTTGATGTTTTTCAATATAGAAAAATAATAAACAATTAAAATGCATGAAAAAACTACTTTTAAAGTAAAAAAAAAAAAAGAAGCCTGAGTTAAGGGGTATTTTAGTTTTTTCTCAACGGTTTTTTGTAATTATAAAGTCAGCACAAGAGCAATTTTGTATCTAGCTAAGAAAAAAAACCAAAAAGATGGGCGTGCGTGTGGTGTCTTCCAGTGTCCAAAAATGCTCTTTCACCGTATCGTTAGAAACATCATCATATCGCCTTTTTACTAGTGCGATGTGTCACCAATGAATCCGATTTGATGCCAATGGACCTTTTTTGTTTTTTTCATTTTTCTCTCTTTTCTTTAAAAAATTATAGCTTAGCCTTCTTAGTTATTTTTATTTCAACTTCAATTCTTATTTTTTTAATTTTTAATTTTTGGTTTTAACTCTTTCAAAAAAAATTTATTTATTTTCAATTTCATCATTCAATCTTAATTTACCAAATATTATATTCTCTAATATGGTACTTATTCTTTGAATTTCTATTTTTTTTTTCCATATATAAGAGATAGATACCAACCTCACATCCTCCGAGTTTTTTTAGTTTCTAGCGTAGTAAAAAAATATATGATAAAATAACATAATATAAAAAATATTTAGAAAAATAACAATTTAAATTAAAGCCCTATAAAAAATATGTGATTCGCGAGTCGCAAGTATTATATATGACTTTCAAGTTATAAATTCAATAGACATTGGATTTAACAAGGAGAGAAAAATAAGGGAAATGAAAAATGAAAAAGACTTCGACAACACACCAAAAGTCTAATGATAACACCATTGAAAAGATATTGACAAGACAAATCAAATAACAACGAAAACAGTCACCAACAATGATCAGAGTGGGCCATAGGCAAAAAAATCCAGTTAAGAGTAATAATAAAAGTATAAGCATTAGGCCTACTTGTACAATCTTGTATAAATGGGGCAAAAAGATATTCAGTGTAAAGCACTAAACATGACTACAAGGCAAAACGAAAATTAGCAGAGGCACCGAACCACGACTTTTAAGTTGAGTTGTTAGTACGAGCACAAGCAGCAAAAGCATTCTCTCTTCTTTGAGTCCTAGGCAGCTGCCCTTCCATAATGCAACAATGGTTCTACTGAGGTGTCTGTGAATGTGGTGGTGGACCAGGTGGTAGTGGTGGAGGCATACCAGATTGATTCCCAGACTGCAATTACGATTTAACACATGTTAGCTTTTTCTTGAACAAACATAAATGTTGCAGACACAAGCCCACTCAGAAACTAGTAACATGTAGAATTCTGTCCTGACATTATCATCTTCATTACTCACAAGGGACATGATAAATGATATATGCAACCCAAATAGCAAATAAAATTATACATGCTTACATCAACAGTTTTCCTAGTTGTATTTTAATTAAATTGCACAAATCACTAGAACTCTAGAAATTTTGCATGATCCAAAACTGTAGACTGCAATAAGAGAATTATCTCAATGACAGAATTTTGCATCTCTCTACTATACCGATCATAGTAATCTAAGTAACATGTTTTGGAGAGTTTGGTTCAGTTTTGCCAATGATACTATTCAGCACGGAAGTCAGTAGGATTGCTGAGCACACTACACTATAATGATGCTACACATAAAATATTTTGACAAAGTCAACCTAAAAGAAAATGTTAACCTCGGGAATGAACCTACCTCAAACAAATGGTTGCTTGCCTTTCATGCTTATTTTTATCATAATATGGGTTGGAAGAAGGAATAAAAAGGATGTTTTGGATTAAGGTTTGTGCACTAGAGCATCAGAACAGCTAGAATATATAGATTAAGAATTCAATAATCCTCGGTAGAACTTTTTTAATTGATATTTTAAATAGTCATTTCCATTTCATGGATGTTCAAGTAGGTTGTTTAAATTGTCTATGGAACCTGTAAATGCCAACAACAAATTACAAAATAACATTAATTTACACTGACAGCACTGGGCATTTTTTTGTGCAAACATGGGGAGGGTTCATCGTTCATAACCTAACAATGTGATGTCTATCTTACCTGGTAAGGATTAAACCCAGGCATCATTGGCATCTGTCCTCCTTGTGGACGGTTGAATGGACCACCCTGTGAATACATTTGGCCCCCGGTTGCATTTGATGGGCCCTGCATATTTGGCAGGCCATTTGGAAAACCCCCACCAACTGGAGGGGCGGCACTAGTGGGTAAGGATCCTGCATGCAATGGATTCATGCCCATAAAATGGCCTTGTTGTAATGAAGGTACCATCTGATTCATTGTCCCTTGCATCCCCTAGAAAGGAAAAAAAAAAGGAGCAAAATATAACATTCAAAATACATCTCATTAAGGAAAGTGCTGAACAGATATAGCTAGAAATTAGAGTTTCAAAATCTATTTTAAACGACACCATATCCTTTCAACCACCACTAGATTTTCTAAAAAGTAGCCAGGGAGCAGCCATCTAGTAGGGAGCTCAATGGTAAGAGCTTGGGACAAGGGGATTTGCTCCCCCTGTGGTCTCAGGTTCGAGCCCTGTGGTTGCTAATATGATGGCCACTAGAGGCTTCCATGATCGTTAACTTCAGGGCCCGTGGAATTTGTCGAGGTGCGCACAAGCTGACCCGGACACCCACGTTAATAAAATAAAAAAAAGTAGCCAGGGAGCTTTGCATTTTCAACAATGCAAAGAAATTAATAGTCTTTTTTAAGATATGCACAAAATTCCAACATTTGGAATTAAAGTGAGAGAGACTGATGGACTAGGGAAAGAAAAAAAATGACTGGAGCACTATATCATACCATTGGACCAGGCAGTGATGAAGGTAAAGATCCGGGCATGGAAGATGGGATTGGTGAAGGCATGCCATGAGGGGGCATTTGTGGAGGGCGAGGTAGATGCAGATGAGGGAGCAGGGGTACATGGGATGGAGGTTGTAGTTGTTGCATATTTGGAGGCGGCATAGGCATGTGCTGAGGGTGTGGTTGGTGTTGCTGTTGTGGCATCTGCTGAGGATTTTGTTGATATCCCTGCTGCTGATTAGCAACAAGAAGCGACGGGTGTGGACCAGGAGGAAGAGGAGGTGCTCCAAAGGGCATAGAAATAGGAAGAGGCTGCTTCTGCTCTCCCTGGGATGCATCAAGAGATTGAATCGATAGTGGCATTGCAGCTCCAACACCAGGAATAGTTCCTTCATTTCGAGTCAATCCAGGAGGAAATGGTCCTGGAGTTGTTGGTGGTTCAGGTACAGAGAAATTGCCAGGGAAGCGACCACCAAGGGCAGGATTTTGTTCACCATAACCTGGTAGAAGATAGTAACGGTTAGAAAATTAATCAGTAAAATATGCTTTTGTATACTAATCATAACATCATGGAAAATATTGTAGCTTAAAATTTTTTAAACATGCACAGATTTTCTGGCCGATGCAACACATTATTGGATTTAATACAGAATGTCAGTTAAGCCAATTTTCAGCTTCATCAGTTTGTAAAGCCTAACCTTGGTTTTGACCCATGTTAAATTTATCACGGGCAGTGTCTCCTGGCCTATTTCGGCACCAAAACTTTGTCGTGTGATCATTGCTACCACTGCAGAAAAAATTATGCGGATTTAGTAACTGAAGAGATAGAAACACCTTATAAAAGGGTTATAGGTTAGGATGACAAGGAATTTAATCATGTCATTTTTTTTCTTTTGGTCCTTCACCAGAACATTGAAATACTATTATTTGACATTCAAATCTTTCGTGCAAACAAAATTCTTTAAGTTGCTAGAGCCAAGTACTCATTTAGCACAACCAAGAATTCTCCCTCCCTTTTTCATTGAAAAAATTCAGAGAGTGCAAGGTTCAGCACGAAAATGAAAATCAGCATCTTTCCAAATAAAAATATTGACAAAAAGGGTTGCCAACCCCAGAGAATATCAACTAATAGAAACTCTTCAAAAGATCCAGAAGAAGAGCAGCAAAAATAAGCCAAAAACATTTATACCATCTTACACATTTTGCTTTGAAAAAATTTGATTCCTTAGAATTTTCAAGTTTTCCATGCTTCAAAGGCAGTCTGTACATCTGTTTTATATATTAATGGCCCAAGTGGAGAGCAACTTGTGAAGCAGTTTCAGATAATAAAGTCTTTTAGATGTGCACATTGAAATACCATTGATTTGAGCCACTCACGTGGCTCTTTAACTGGGTTACACACCAACTTACCAAGAAATAGAACAAGAAACAAGACAGTGCAACTCAAGTGTAACTAGAAAAAGGTAAAACTGCGGTAACTAACTATACTGAACCGCATTCAATATTCCAAGCAATGAAATTCAAGAAAGGTAACTTATTCGAATATCAGCTCGAAAGGTTAGGAAAACTAAAAACCAGTTAACATCCCAGGATCAATGAACTTGAATTTAAAGCATTTACCTGCAAAGAAGATATCCGATTGGATGCCATGCAAGATCCCAAACACTATTATCATGAGCACTGGAAACTTCAATCTGAGGGGTTTCATGCCTATGCATCAGTCATAAGATACAGAAACTTTATGAGATTACTTCCACATATGAAGCAAACAGCACAAATAGCATCAAACAAGAAAATAGAATCAATTTAAACAGACAGAAAAAGGAAATAGGAACAAAAGATTGATTTTTTTCAGTAATCCACCATCCAAAACAATGAAGAATTTTGCAAACGAGAAATTCTGCAAAGAAGAAATCTTAAAATCTATTTTCTTGTTTTCTTATAGTTTTCTCTGAGCAATGAGTCAACAAAAATACAAAAAATTGTTTGGAGGACTCTATGCATCCCCTTCCACTGTATACTTTTAAATTATATATATAGTTCTCTTCAGCCTCCATCTACTCATTTCCTTGGAATAGATTTTCCATGCATTGCAAACATTTTAATGAAAAATATATTAAAAACAACATAACATCCAATCACCTAATGCATGAAATGATGAGAACTTCAGGTAGAAGTTGTAGAATAATTTAACAGCAAAAAAAAATATATAGTTCTATTTGAGATAACAACATTACCCCACAAGCCAATGGAAAATGGATCCGTCGTAACTCCCACTGACGAAGTACTCTTCATGGAATGGATGCCAAGCCAATGCTAGAAAAGGATGAGAGCATTTTTAAGATAAGTATATCCTCGTATATGAATCACAGCACAGAAAAGTTAAAAATTAAAACAAGCATGCTAGAAATTTTAATAAAGGTTCACCCAACAATGAGCATAATATATAAAAGCAACTTATTCCCATAACTTTACAATCAACAGCAGAGCATTATACAACTAAATTTTATTCTCGTACAGTTTGCATAGGTGAAAGGTGTTACTAACCAGTCACGTCCTTCCGATGCCCACGGAAAGATTCAAGCTCCTTCATTGCCCTTATATCATAAAGCTGCAAAGATGCAAAAATTACAAAATGGACAAGGTAAACTGGGATCAACATTCAAGCCCTAACCTTTCATAAATGAGGGCTTTGGTCTGAGAAAGAATTTGCAAACCTTGATGATTTGATCTTTTGAAGCAGTCAGCACCCAGTTACCATTTTGGTTCCATTTGACACAAAGCACAGTATTTTTGTGGCCATGACTGCAAAATCCAAGCCCAGCTTGTGAAATTTATAAAAATAAATTCTAAGCCAAACTTGAGCCTAATGACCAAGCAAATTTGTACTCACAATGAGCAAAGCTCTTTTCCAGATTTAGCATCCCAGAGTTTTACTAGGTTGTCTTTCCCACCTAAAAAAAAGTCAATTAGCAGCATCAAGCACAACAATGTCAACTTAGAAAGAGATCATGATGTTCCAAAATGAATTTAGGGCAGACCTGACACTAGTAGAGATTTTGTAGGGTGCCAATCAACACTCTTCACATCCCAACCATGGCCTGCCTGAGTTCAAAATGATGCAGGGAAAACTCTTTAGATCACTCAGTGTAAATATTATGTGCACAGCACACAGACAGTAATCTATGCAATCGGACTGTTTGGTGGGGTGTACACTAATCTATGTACCAAAACAGGGGCATCACCCCCTGTATAATAGAAGTATACCACAGAAGCCAAAAACATGTTATCTACCAGCTAATGTTTGCAAATCAAAGAGGGAGAGGACTAGTAATTGCATCCATCCTAATATCATAAAATCTTTAAGCAGATATCTCTAGCCCACAAATAGAAGTGTTCTCACCTTGAAAACCTTTTATTTCTCTCCGTCCAAATAAGCAATAAGAGAACATGAGGAAGCAAACCCATAAATGTTCCTTGCATTAGTCTCTAAACTATCTTTTGCAGAAGAAAATGACTGAGAAGGGGTTTTGGGCCCATTGCATATTTCAATATTCTTCTTTCAAGGTCAACTTTTCTGACTAAAAGTATGGCATCATATCAAGCAATCTTAAAGAAACATTACTTCAACTTATTCAGGTGAATGGAAGAAGGATCATCCCATTCAGTATTATTAATAATGGGCCAACCCTCCTCCCAAAGGGTATATAAGATAGCTGTACTAAAGAAGAAACCACCCAAAATTGGCACCACAAACTTAATATCATATGTTCATTGACCAAAATCACATTACCCGTTAATGAACGCTCTTCATGACACCGGGCAAAGTCCCAAACTTTAACAGTAGTGTCATCAGAGCAGGAACAGAACTTCAAATCTGTCCTACAGAAACTGTTCAAGAGGTTTACAATAAGATCTTCACCAACATCACATATTTGGAGGAAAAAAAACAAAAAAGGAATAAAAATATGAAGCGAAATTCTACCTTAAGCCTCGCACTGATTCTTTATGAGCAGATTTATTGGCCTTCACATTATTCATGTTGCTCTGCCAATACCTAAAACATTATGAAACAGCATTAGATGAACAATATATACAAATATAATAGCAACAAAACCATAGGAACAATGAAGAACATATGGGAATTACTTAATTGCACCACCATCATCACCAGAGACCATCCAGTTGTCATTGTGGCTCCATACCATAGACCTGATTGCTTGATCATGAGCCTGCACATAAAAGAACTCCACAAAAATCATCAATCTCGCTTCTTTCCTGGTCAAAAATCAAAATTAAAAGACCACAACTACACACCTGAAGAATCATTTCAAAATTAAATGACTGTCCATTCCAAAGGGTGAATTCCCCACTTTGAGAACCTGTGATTAGACGTCTCCCGTTTGGAGTCCACTATATATGAAGAAAAGGGTCAGAATATGTTTGATAACATGATTAAAGAAACATCAGATGTGATGAATCCCAAAAGAAAGAATCCATACGTTTTCTACCATTAAGAAGGGAAAATGGCTAGGAAATTGTTAAGTTACAATAAATTTGGACCAAGCAAGAAACGAATGGCATTCAAACTGATTCCACAATAGGCAGCATGCATGTAAACTCATTGCATGTATATGCCGGTGTGCAGGCGCACGCACACCACTTTTTCTATACTAAGCAAATGAAGTTATCTGCTCTGCCAAATAGGAATTGGAGACTACTGCTTAGAAGTCAACAACTTTCTACACTGTCACACAAACTGTAGACTGAGGTCTCAGAGAGCTAACTGGTAGATAAATTAAAGATGGTAAGATAGTTCAGTTTGTGGGAAACAACATGGATCGCCAGTCTTCATCTAACTTGATTTGTTTCAACAGGCAATTTGCACATCCAGCAACATTTTCTTTTTTCCACTCATATTGACACAATGAAAGGCCTAACATTTTATGCTATCAGAATGAAACATGTCTAGGGCCTTGTAACAGCAAAGAAGAATAATTCAGTGGAAGTCATTTTTCACAATATCATACACAATTATATATTTGACACCTCAGACAACTAAAAACTAAGATTGATAACCCATTGAATGAATTGCAGTTTCATCTGACTCTGAACCTGAAACATGTTTAACAGGGGGAAAAATATGGACAATAAATTCAGCCCAGGTAGTGATAAATAATCAAATGTGGTATTCCCTTTCGTAAAAACCAAAGCAAATTGACTTCAAACTTCAAAAGAAACATAATTTCACTGGATGGTCCATAATAGAACAATACAAGTAGATCATACAACGTCCTAAGAGAAAATACATGCTTATCTTTTCAAATAAATAACAATATCAGGATTTTTTTCGCAATCTGACTTACCAAAACCTGATTAATTGAACAACGGTTTTTGTTTAGAGATGTATGAACAAATTTTGCAGCAAAGCTTGTTGATGGATTATCAGAATAGGCAACTGTAGGCAACACCTGCACCAGAGATCAACACATGAAGAAAATTTGCATGCTAGAAGCATAGAAAGATAATTAAACTGACAGCCACTTTGGTCAAGATGTCTCATAAAGAAAGAATATAGATAAACCATGTTCACTAACATCAATTGCAGCTGCTGGGGTATGTTGCAATATTGTCCTGTCCCTCGAGTCCCTCTGCCACATACGAGTCTGCAGCAACACTGAAACAAGATTACAAGTAACTCAAATAACAAAAGATCTATTGATGCAGGCACCAGGGGGTTGCCACCCACTTGCAAGCAAAAGAAACTAGCAAGTAAATCATTGACTGTGCATCATATGAACCTCATAGAAAATCCATAATCTGTGAAGTTCAATTGTTTCTTCGACGTCAGAATACTAGAAGTGTAAAGTTTGAACCCACAAGTCCTTCAAAGAGTCAAGAGTAAACTTTTCCTTCCAACTACTCTTTTATTTCGCTCCCTTCACAAAACCTGAAATACTAGCAGAGGCGTACAAAAACCTATTGGTGTAATTCCTATTTTTTCCTGTGCAAAAACCACCACCTCTCCAAGCAATTAACTCTTGGTCAAGATCAGCACTATGACCTGATGAAAACCACTAGTCCTGTACAACTATGAATTCAACACCAATACTGATAAGCTTTTTAGCCTGAGGCATGATATAGAAGAAAACAACTACAAATTCAGATAGTGGAATTAACACAGACAAATAGTTGCGCCCATTAATTATTCAATTCTAATTAAAAGAGCACCAAATCCAGTAAGAAACACATCCACTTCAAAGAAAACAAATTCCAAATTTCACATTGCTTCCAATTTAGATACATTAAGAGCTGTCACAAATTTCAAGCATTACCTGAATATACCTAACAACCGTGCTTGTATAATCAACAGCTCTCCTTTGCGTAAGCTTCCTCATCCTTTTTCCACCATAACCATCACCATGACCTAAAACAACAACAAACAATCAAGAAAATCACGAAATTTCAATCAAAACACACAGTTCATAATTATAATTTAGGTTAAAATTGAAACTTGGTCACTCTAATTAAATTAATCAAGACAGAAATCCGAAACCCTAAAACACTTGAAAAAACAAAACACAATGCACTTAGTAACTAACTACCTACCTTCGTAATTAGGATGAGGAGGACCGGGGGCAGCCTGCGGAGGGTGGTGGTGGTGGTGGTAATCGAGAGGACTAAGAGTTGTTGATGAAGCGGAGGGTTGCCGCATCATCGGCGGTGGCGGGGGGCCTCGGTGGAAGTCATTACCAGGTGGCGGCTGATGTTGCATATGTTGGTGGTGGTGCTGTTGTTGTTGTTGTTGTTGCTGCTGCTGCTGCTGCTGCTGCTGCTGCTGCTGCTGTTGTTGCTGCTGTTGCTGCTGCTGCTGCAGCTGGTGGTGGTGGTGGTGTTGCTGTTGCTGAGGATCACCACCGTACATCATTTTTAACGGAGAGTGGAGTGAAGAGTGAAGGGGATAAAGAACTGTAAAACCCTAAATTGGGTTTGACAGGGAGAAGAAGAAGAAGAAGGGAGCGGGAAAGAAAATTGCGTGTCCAAATTGGATGATTTTTAATCAAAATTCATTTTCTTGATTTTGTTTTTTTTTTTAATCTTTTCTTCTTGACCCAATGGATTATTAGATCTGGAGTAACAGCTTACTTGATATTGGTGTATTGGATCAAAGTTTTTTTTTTTTTTTCCTTTCAATTATATTAAAATAATATTTTATTATTTAATTTTAATATAAAACATAAAAACAAAATTAAATTTTGTTTAAAAAGCTTCTCATTCTTTTTGCTAGTAGTGTCAATATGGTCCCCCAATGAAAATAAATTATCCATTTCTATGTAGAAAATGCTTTAGTTTTATGTTTTATTTATATTTTTTTTTTGCGATCATATTATCATAATTATATATATATATATATA
>Ga0325404_1005523_pt1 | contig 13306 bp, 12 predicted proteins | sample PopdelMetagenome_18_FD_205664 | JGI IMG/M metagenome (GOLD analysis project Ga0325404, IMG submission 205664) | Populus deltoides microbial communities from Bellville, Georgia, United States - Xylem-Control-R1 | ecosystem: Host-associated > Plants > Phyllosphere > Stem > Wood/Secondary xylem... | reverse complement strand
TGATAATGAAAGGCAGATGGGGTTGTGGGGCCTAGTTGCCAGGAAGAGAGCTTGAGAGTTTAGTGCAGTGTTTTCATTTTCGCATTGCAATTTCCAAGTGTGGGAGGGGATCGATTTTCAAGAGTTTTGATCACCTCTCATGCTTTGAGTAATTATAACAAAAGCTCATTATAGCTTCCGAGTAAAGTCATTGTTTATTGAATTTGTGATTTCATGGTAAAAATTTAATATTGACTATTAAAAGTATTTAGATTTTTTTATAAGGTTTATTAGTAATTATCAAATTAAAAAATATATATATATTTTTTTCATTTCAAATACATAGTAAAATTATCAAAATATCCTTAGAAGATATATATATAGATTTTTTTATAAGATTTATTAGTAATTATCAAATTAATATATATATATATAAGTACAGTAAAACAATTAAAATGCCATTAATAACAAAAAAATTAAAATTATTATTATCAAGTCAGTTTAGAAAAAATTTGATATTTGATCAAATATATATAAAATAAAAAAACAAAAAGGTTGAGGCATGTGAGAAGTGGTTGTGCCTTTTCGGCGGCACGTGCAATGCCTTTCAGCATTAAAAAATGTCATTCCATTTATTACCTGAAAGTCTCGAGTTTGAAAAATTAACAAGAGTTGACATTTGTTTTTTGTTTTTTTACTCATTTTATTTTAAATTTTGTGATTTTTTATATTTTTTTTTCCACTAGGTTATCTCAATTTCATAACATGAGTTTAGTAGGTTAACCTGGGTTGGCTCGTTTTTTATTTCTTGAGTTATAGGTTTGTCATGTTATCTTAAATTGACTCGAGTTTGATTTTTTTTATTTAATTTCATCCTTTCATATTTAATGAGTTGAGAATTATTGGCATCGTTTGTCCTATTTTACAAAAAAAAATATTTTTTTTTTCAAGTTATTATTATTATTTTTAATTTAATCTATTTATTTTCATTATTTTATTAATTTAATTAAAATAAAATTAATTAATTTAACCCAGTCCAATAAGACACACACACTCGCGCTACGTGAATATGCAAGAGAGACCCTTTGATGTAACGTTGGTACTAGCTAGTTCAAGTCTAAACGAGTCTGAATTTATTAAGGATGACTTTGTTTATTAAAAAGTGTGTTTTTTAATTATTTTTTATTTATTGTATTATAAAAAATAAATTGAAAACCTTTTTTATTGTATGGTCATGTAAGTAGAAAATAAGATGAAAACTAATATTTTTTGAGTTTGAGTTATAATTTTTTTTTATAAAAAAATACTATCAAACTCTTTAAAGTATTTGTTGAAAACTGAAAATAATCGAATTATATGATCCAGTATGCATGATTATTGTGTAAGATAATATATTGTGTATTTTAATATATGTTCTAGTAATATTATACAAATTAAAAAAATATATTCCTTAATGTATTAAAATATGATATTTTTTATATATAACATATTGATATATTTTAATATATTATTCTATATATTATTAGTTATTTATTATTTTTTAAATTATTTTTATTAAAATTTATTTTTTTAATCTATTTTTTTATTTGATTGAAAAGTGAATCTCATTAATCATGATTTTAAATTATCTAAATATGGGAAATTCAAGCTCAAAAGTCCCTCTATTTTTATAATTCGCTTAATATATGGTCCCTTATCAATAATTTTTAATATGACCCTTTTAACCCTCAGTACTCAAATAAGTTTTTATGTTCAAATCCACAGGTTAAATGATGAGATGACCTGACAAATAGAACTCATTGCTCGTTTTCTCTTCTAATCCATGAATTGTTTATTGAAAGAATCTAAACTTCGTGACCAAAGCACTGTATAATAGGTATAAATCACTGTGATTATAATAATGGATTTACTTTCTTGCACTTAAAAAAAAAAAGACCTATTTAACAGGCTTACAAGGTTAGAATTGTATTTTCACATGATTCATTTGCCATTCTAAAATTATTGAGGGGGGTATATTTGTTTTTTTATAAATATTTTGTACAATAAATTTATTTGGTACCCTTAAAAACAAAAAATAACTTAATTATAGCTAAGGAGATTCTTTGTTTTTACTTTTGAATACACAGTGTAATGTAATGACTCAATCATTGTTAAAATTAAAATCCTCAAAACATATTAACAATAGCTCATTCATCATTTCATTATAGCTTTTTCACAATAAAAAGCAATGTTATTTTTTAATATATAAAATATAAAAATACAAAAAACCGCTAACATATTCATAGCACACATTAACATGTTAGCCGCTCTGCCGCCTACGAGCCATCCATATAGCTAACTTTAGTGGTTGAAAAATTTATTCCCTCTTTTCTACCTTGATTTACACGATGCCCATGGAAAAAAGAATAACAACCCTTCAATTTATTAACCCTTTATATTTGAAATTTTGTTTTTTTAATTTTATTCTCTTTTAATTTTTTATTTCTTAAATTTGAACTCCATTCATTTGATTGGTTTTTTTATTAGATGGTTTATAGATTTTTTTTTTGTGATTTCATCCTCATTCTTAACTTTTTTTTCATGTTCGGTCTTCATTTCTTAATTTTATTGCTATTTTTTTTCTAATACTATCCTTTTATTATTAAATTGATTGGGATTTGAACTTCTTAATTAAGCCCGAGTCTAAGGTTTTATAGGTTATGATTTTGCAAGATTAACCTTGATTTACATAATTCACATGAGTTTGCTTTTTTTTTTCTTTTCTATATTATTGGGGTTAACCAAACTTATTAAACTCAGTCAACTCAATGACCCGAGTTTCGAATTTCTTTTACTTTTATGGAAATCCTAGCGTCGCTATAACTTTTTTCTTCTTATATTCGGAAAAAATCAACCGACCCCACGACTTTGCGATGACCATTGATATAGGTTTACTTATGTCATTTTTATTTCTTTTTTTTAAATTGAATTTTTTCCACTTTTGGTCTTTAATATATGGTCAGTTATTATTGGGCTTTCTATTTTGTTTCGATATAGATTCTATGATTTTATCACAATCTCATATACACATCGCGGGTTTTATATGGTAACCATAGTTGACTTAAGTCAATTGAGGGTGTTGCCGTTTCAATAATTTTATTTTTAAAAAATATATCATGTTATACATCACTGTTTAAGTATTTAAAAAGTATTTTGGCTAGCATAAGTAAAAAATTTGACTTTCTAATATCTATATATTTTTTAAATTGTTTTTTAGAATAATTTTACCAGTGGCAAGAGATAAAAATACAAAAATACTAGTATACACTGCAACTAAATTATAAAATCTTGTTAGATATTAATATTATAATGTTGATGATAAATTAATATTAATTTATTTTATCACTTTAATTTTATATTTGGATTATAGTGTGAATAGATAACTCAAGTAAACTTAATCCTATATTATAAAGAAAAAATAAAGTGACTAATGGATCTCATTTGTAATGATAACTCAGCATTTAAAATATAGATTTGGACATAAAGACATATATTAGTATCAGAGGATTTGTACGTAGTAGGGTCACATTAAGAAAATTAATTGATAAAGGACTAAATAAAAAAAATTATAAAAGGGGATGGACTTTTAAGTTTATTAACCAGTGAAAAACACTATTCGGCACCATTTTTCTATTCAAAGCAAGCAAAAAAAAAAAAGGCTTTCAAATTATTTTAACAATGTATATCTTATAGCAACAAGGAGGAGTAATCAAGGTAATTTGTTCTAAATCATTTTAAATTTTATAACATGTTTTCTTTCGATGATTTTATTCTTTCATTAAGGTTATAATTAGGACAGTTTCTCTTTTGAAAAGTAAAATTAAAATTGTTTAATTTTTTTAATTTTAGTTTATTCTAGTAAAGATAAGCAAAATAATCTCTTTTTATTTATTAATTGATTCTTTCATGCTCATAATTATCATTAGGAGATGCTTTTACCATGTACCAATGGTTAGTGAGTTTAATGACTCTAACCCATCAAGGTAAACAATTAAATTTATAACCATCTAGTAGGCACAGTGGTAAAAACTTGGGACCAAAAGGTTTGATTTCCTTGTGGTTTCAGATTCAAGTCATGTGGTTGTTAATATAATGGCCACCGGAGGTTTACATGGTCGTTAACTTCAAGGCTCGTGGGATTAGTTAAGGTGCGCACAAACTAACCCGAACACTCACATTAAAAAAAAAAACTTAAAAATTTATATTGATTCATCATAGCAGATGCCTTTCTTTATTGAAAAACCTACTTACAAACTACTTCCGCCCTCCAAAATTATAAGCGAGAAACAAAATATTTGTTGAAACTTAAATTTTCAAAATTTTCAATTTATATTTTTATAAATTTTTAACGTAGTTTCACTAGGGTTACATTAAGAACTTTATTCCAAACTTATAGTATTGATAGATTCATACATAATTTAAATACTAATTTTGCATATGAAACAAACAAAAAAATCTGAAAAGAAAAATATCACTAGTCCAAAACCCAATTGTTCTTGCAAATTAAACCTATAAACCAAAAACTCATTCAATTAATGAAATAAGCCAAACCACCACCACCCCAATAGCAGCAACAAGCAACAATTACAGCAAAACAATAAGAATTTCACAGTACAAACCAAGCTGAAGCCTAATTCAATATATTCCTACATACTCACCAAATTATTTTCCTTGGTTTACCCTTTTGATCTGATTTACAGGCAATTCAAATAACCCAACCCATATCCTTGTAGTGAATGTATATGGTGTTACTACAAAGTCTATGATTATCATAAAAACAAAGAAAGATAATGTAATTGATATATTTATTTGGGGTTTTCGGTTTATGTTTCTTGCACGGATTAGTTTTTTTTTAATGATCTGTAAAGTTAAAATCATAGGATAAAGAGAGAGATGAAGAGAGAACAACATATAAGATAAAGATGAGTTTTGTTTCCTTCTTGTTTTTCTTTTTTAGTTATGAGAGAATCACAGGGACACATGATGCTACATGAAATAGCAAAACCATAACTTGCACTAAATGGGTATATTCAAAGAAATGATTTTGCTCAAGATGAAAAATTTAATTTCTTTTTGTTCGTGAGACTATTTTATTTTTCATCTAAGTTCAGGAGAGCTTTCTACAAATTTAATACTACCTTAGTTTATTTTACACCTTGTTCTTTAAACATCGAAGAGTCTTCTGTTTGTGTAAAGCAAACTTCTCTGTTTTGCAGGATTACCAGCATCCAAATCAGCCAGTACCAGAGTGAATCAAGCAACGGGAATTTCCAGCCTCATCAACGCTCCATGCCTCCTAAGGTCTATGGGGAGCATTATTGTTCGTATGCTTTTTTTACTCCCTAAAGTGGCATCAGATGTGTGGCAGAAGGCCCACTTCATCACTTGCAATGAGCAAGCAACTTTCTGATATTGGGTAGGCTCTGGTGGATGGAAAACTTACTAATAAATGGGATCCGGATGCCATTGACATGAACTTCTATTCTATGCAAGTAGTCATCAGTTGATCCTCACTGTATTATGTTTAGAACGCCCTTGAATGATCATACGATTAAAAAGGAAAAGAAGATGTCGGGGAACAAGACATCAAAAGCCATGCAAGTCTTTTTAAAGCAAGGAAAACACGTGGATAGGTGCATGGGGATTGGTTTTGCTCATTATTATTACACGAAACATATCTATGGTTTAACCATTACCACGTGATGGCACGTGGACTCTCTTTACATATAACCTCATCTTTTTGTCCTGTTGATCAAAATCAAATTCGTATCCATACTTTCCTCTTTATTAATTCTGCAACTTAATAGGAATTAAGAGGGTATTTTTTCTTGTTAACACTTATTTTTAAAATTATTGGTCAAATAACTTATTTAAATGTTTTTGTTAAAATAATACAGTTTAATACATATCATAGTTTGGAATAGTGATTTTATAAGAAGTCGAGATTGGGAATATCGATTTCTAAAAAAAATGTTAAAATGAGATGACATAAATTTCAAGAAAGAGAAAGGAGAGGAAAAAAATAAAGAAAGAGAGAGGGATGTACATCGAATCTTCGATTACGACACCATTGATATCATAAAAAAGATCTCAATAAGACGAATCTAACGACAACAACGAAAGTCACCAATAGTAATCGGAGTGGGCCACATTCTCCATTAAATGGCAAGTGAGCTGCTTGCCATATATAGCCCATTACGGTTATTATTGACAACTTTTATTGGTGTTGTTAGATTCGTCTCATTATGAATTTTTTGATAATGTTGATGGTGTTATAATTGGAGCTTTGGTCTGCTTTTAGGGTCTCTTTTCTTTCTTTCTTTCTTTATCCTCATTGTAATTGCTCACATGCTTTGGAATGGAGAATATGACCCACTTTGATCACCATTAGTGATATCTCCTAGTGTTGTTGGATTTGTCTCGTTGAGATCTAATATGAATCAACCCACCATGACAAATGATCCACTAAAGGTGCCAATTTGACCAATCATTAGTCAAAGGTCAAAAAGCTAATTGAGGCATCGAATGAACTTGTTTAGAGCATTTAAGCCCAAACTAACTTCAAAAAGGCTTCAACACAAATAAGGTAGCATATAATTAACCTAATCTATATGCAAGATGGGTCTAAGTCAACCCCAACTTGGGATAATGGCTGGTGGCATAATTGGGTAACCTTGTTTAAACAACTTTCCATGCTTACAAGAAAAGATAGGTAATGACAATTAATCATAACATTACGATTATATTTTGACAAAATATTTTGGGAGTTTCCATCTTCTATAAAGATACTTAATGGTGACAACTATGGTTTTCTTGTGTGGCAAAGATTACTTAAGATTATCGTATCTATATGAGGAAACTAAATGCAGCAATAAAGAGAAATACTTTTCTTCACATTTTTTTCCATGTTTTGCAAGGATTCCATGATCTATAAGGCAAGTCAATGAGCAACAGCTTCAACAACAAATCTCCTAGCATATTGAGATTTTTAAAGTCAACAATTATATCCTAGGCTACTTTGGATACCTAATTATGTTATATGTTTATTTAAGCTAGATATTTTATCTATCTTACTTTTTTCTTTCATGATAAATTTTGGCAGCATAGTACATGATTTGTACTTGAATCTTTATTTATTTCTAATAGGTTTTGGGTTTATTTACAATATTTGGGTTTACTTGTAATTGAATTCATATCAGCCCACAAGTTTTAGTTTTAATAGGGTTGTTTGGAGAGTATAAATAGTTCTTTGTAAAAATAAATTTCAATTTGGTTAATATTTCTATTTGTTGTAACCTTATGTGCTTGTAAAGATCCTTGTGTTTTTTTATTCTTACACTTATCATTCAAGATTCATTAATCGTTGGGTGGGGGTTTGAACTCCAATAATATTAGTGTATCGGTTTAATATAATCATTGTGTCATGCTTTTATATCAAATCTATTTTTTGGCTTTTTAGGACTATGTTCAAACTCGCTTGTGGGTTTCTAGATCTTGTATCCGTGGGGTTCATATCAGTTAGTATCAAAGTTTAACTCTAAAAATCAGGTTATATATTTTTGAATTTTCAAGTTTTCACGTTTAAATTTATGTTTTTTATTCTCCTACGTTGTCTATAGTTACAACATTGAAAAAAAAAGTTTCATTGATTTTGTTATTGTCATAGGAAATCAATTACCATAAATAAAAAAAAAGTTGTTAAATTACAAATTTTAATTCTAGCCACTAATTACTTTTACAAGGGGGATTGAATCAAAACTTGATAAAAACATTTATAAAATGATATTCTTAGGGTTTTGAGTACCATAACATCATATATTAAGTTTGGGGTAATTTGGACACATTTTCATTTTGGTTTCAATTCTGACTTGTTTTGATTATGCTATAATATGGTGGGATCAACTTGTTTTGAATAAGAGGAACCAAGAAACACCTATTAAAACTTGGGAGGAGATAAAGACTATAATAAGAAAGAGATCTATTCCTATTCACTACTACAAGGAGTTGTTTCAGAAATTACAAAGCATAAATCAAGGGTGTAAGAGTGTGGATGATTACCATAAGAAGATAAAAATTGTTATGATTCATGTGAATATAGTAAAGGATAAAGAGGCAACCATGATAAGGTTTTGTAATGGGTTAAATCAAGATTTAGCAAATATAGTAAAGTTGTAACACTATCTAAAGTTAAAGGACATGTTATATATAGCTATAAAGGTGGAGAGACAACTTAACATAAAACACAAGAAAGATCTTCATCATTATGGAGGTTGAACATAAGGAGAGAGGAGGGGGTGCCCAAACTAAGCCTTTTGTGGGTGCTAAGGTTGAATCATATAAAGCCAAGAAAGAGGTCCTTATGGAATCTAAAGGTAAATTTAATACTCAACTTACTCGTAATCATGATATTAAGTATTTCAGGTGTTTAGGGGTTAAAAAACATTGTTTCTCAATGTTTAAATAAGAGGGTTATGATTTTGAATGATCATGGTAAGATTAAATAAAAAAATGATAGATCTAAAGAGGATAAGATGCCACAATTTGAAGATTATAGTGATGAGAATGTTGAGTACTTAGTTGAGGATGAATATTTGGTTATTATAAATACACTTAACATTCGTATTTAAAAAGATAATGTTGAGCAATAAAAAGAGAACACCTTTCATACACGATGTCATATTCGTACCAATGTATGTATTATGATCATAAATAATGATAGTTATGCATGTGAGTCAATTATTATAATAATAAATAATAATATTATCGGTACTACTATTGTTAGGAAATTATATTTAAACAATGTTAAACGTCATAAACCTTATATATTGCAATTGTTGAATGAATGCGGTGAAAATAAAGTTACAAAACAAGTCTTGGTTTTATTTTTTTATTGAAAGGTATCATGATAAAGTGTTGTGTGATGTGGTTCCTATGCATGTTAGTCAATTATTGTTGGGCCATCCATGATAATTTGATAGAGTAGAAATACATGATGGTTTTAGAAATAATAAAACCATCACTCTTGTATCATTATCACCTAAACAGGTTTATGGAGATCAAATAAAAATGAAAAGGGAAAGTAAGGAAGAGGAGAGAGAAAATACAAGTGAGAAATAGGGTGAGATAAAGCAATCAAATCTGACCATTAATGAAATAAATATGAATTTAGCTGAGAATGCAGGTAAGATAATAGAAGAGAAGAAAGTAAGGGCGAGAAAAGAGGATATCGTGAAAAAATCAAAGAAACAACCATTTTTTTATGCAAGAGAGGAGAGGTTAATTTTTTTTTTTATTCCAACAACTCATTGATTGTACTCATGTACAAAAGAGACTTATTTTAACACTAACAAACTTGATCACTATATTTCTAGTGTGGTTATTTATTTATTATGCAAATCTAATGATGTGTTTCTTGAAGAGATTTCAAGTGGTTTGCCATTAATAAGGAGAATTGAACATCAAATTGATCTTGTACTTAGAGTTATGATTCCTAACCAATCAGCCTACCAAAATAATCCTAAGAAGATAAATGAACTTTAAATGCAAATAGAGGAGTTGATGTCAAAGGGGTAAATATGAGAGAGCATGAGTCCATATATTGCTCTAGTCTTACTTATGTATAAAAAGAATAAAGTTTTGAGGATATGTGTTGATTATCGTACGATCACCACATGACAGTAAAATATAGATATCATATTCCTAGGATTAATGATATATTAGATGAATTACAAGAATCTTGTGTATTTTTAAAAATTAATTTGAAAATAGATATTATCAAATTAAGATAAAAGAATGTGACAAATGAAAAACTAAGTTTAAGATTAAGCATGAAATGGTTAGTTGTGTCATTTGAACTTACTAATGCACCTGGTACTTTTATGAGATTGATGAATCAAGCGTTGTGTACATTCATAGAAAAATTAATAGTTATTCATTTTGATCTATAACAAGGATTTAAGCGAGCATGTTAAACATTTATGTAATGTACTTGATGTATTGTGTAAAGAATCGTTGTATGCTAATTTGAAGAATTGTACCTTTTGCATGGTGAAAATTACGTTTCTTGGTTATGTTATTAGTGCACAAGGTATTGAGATTGATGAGAAAAAATTTAACGCTATCCAAGAATAGCCTACGCCTAAATTAGTCATCGAGACAAGAAGTTTTCATGATTTGGCTAGTTTCTATAGGCGTTTTGTCAAAGATTTTAGTACTCTAGTCTCACCTCTTTAATTGAGATTATTAAAAACTTAGTTGGTTTTAAATGGAAAATTGAGCAAGATAATGCATTTAACTTGTTAAAAGAAAAACTCTATTCAACACCTTTATTAGCTTTACATGGCTTTACAAAAGCTTTTGAGATTGAATGTGATGTATTAGAAATAGGTATTGGAGTTATTTTAATGCAGGATAAATGATCTATATCTTCTTTTAGTAAAAAGCTTAATGATGCAGCCTTGAACTACCATACTTATAATAAAAAGCTTTATGATGTGGTGAGAACTTTGGAGACATAACAACATTACTTATGGAAACAAAATTCATGATTTATTCAAATTATAAACCATTGAAACATTTGAAATGACAAGATAAGTTGAATTAGTGATATGCCAAGTGAGTGAAATTCATTAAAACATTCTTATATGTGATTAAATATAAACAAAGTAATGAAAATATAATGGATGATGCATTATCATAAAAGTATGTTCTTCTATCTACTTTGAATGCTAAGTTGTTAAGATTTAAATATGTGAAAGAATTGTATTTGAATGATAGTTATTTTGCTAATGTATTTCATGCATGTGAAAATTCAGCTTTTGGAAAGTTCTATTGGCTTGATGGATAATTGTTTTTGTTTTAAATAGAATTTGTATGCCTAATAGTTCTATGCATGAATTGCTTATTCATGAAGCTAATAGGGGTAGTTGAATGACGTATTTTGGTTTCACCAAGACTTTATATGTATTACATAAATACTTTTTATTGGCCTGAAAAAGAGATATACAAAAAATCTATGATAAATACATTACATATAGCAAAGCTAAGTCTAAGATCTTATCGTATGATTTGTATACTCCTTTGCCTATACCTAAAGAACCTTAGGTAGATATTTCTATGGACTTTGTTTTAGGTTTACCGATGTCAAAAAAGGATAGAAACTCTATCTTTGTGGTTGTTAATAGGTTTTCAAAGATGATGTATTTCATAACATGTCATAAAACTAATAATGCAACTAACATAGCAAACTTGTTTTTTAGGGAAATAATATGACTTTATAGGGTTTCTAAGAGTATAGTTTTAGATCATGATGTTAAGTTTCTTAGCTATTTTTGAAAGGTTTTATAGAGAAAGTTAGGAACTAAGTTGTTGTTTTCGATAACTTGTCATCTATAAATGGATGAGAAAATAGAAGTAGTAAATAAGACTTTAACTACACTTTTACATAGTGTTATTAAAATGAATCTTAAGAATTAGGAAGGTTGTTTGCCATTTATTGAGTTTGCTTATAAGTGTAGTGAGCATTCTACTACTGATTTTTCACCATTTGAGATCATTTATAGCTTTAACCCATTAACCCCATTAGATTTGATTCTTTTAACTGTTGATGAAAATGTTAGTTTTGATGAAAATATAAAAGCATAGATGATGAAGGTTCTCCATGAAAGTATACAAAAACATATAGAGAAGAAGAATGACTAATATGCATTCAAGACAAATAAGAGGCGTAAACGAGTTCTTTTTTCAATCAGATGATTGGGTTTAGGTGTATATGTGAAAGGAGAGGTTTCTGGACTATAGAAAATCAAAATTGCAACCTCTAAGTGATGATCCATTTCAAATCCTTGAATGAGTTAATTCAAACACCTAAAAAGTGGATTTGCTAAGTGAGTATGGTGTTAGTGTTACTTTCAATGTTTCTGATCTCTATTTGTTTGAGTTGAATCCTTTTGAAGAGAGAGAGTTTGATAAGGATCAACCCTCTATGACAAAGAATCCGTTAAAGTGCCGATCACAAAGTTAAAAACCAATAAGCTAAATGAGTTTTTAACTATGGTTGTTGAAAGCAATTGGTTTAAGACTGACTTTAATGAGGCTTCAATACATAAAGAGTAGTCTATAATCAACCTAACCCATGTGCAAGCAAAACCCAACCTAACCCTAACTTGGGCTTAAGGCTAACAGCATAATTGGGTAGCCTTGTTTGAAAAACTTTTCATTCTCTACAAGGAAAAATAGGTGGCAACAATTAATCTTAACATTATAAGGATATTTGGACAAAATATTTTGGGAGATTTCATCTTCTATGAGGATACTTAATAGAAGTAAGGGTTTCCTTGTGTGGTAAATATTAGTTAAGATTATCCTAGTTATAAGAGGAAACTAAAGACAAAAAAAAGAAGGAATAATTATCTTTATTGTTTTTTCCATATTTTGCAAGGATTCAATAATCTACAAGGTAAGTAAATGGGTGACAAATTTAGCAACAAATCTCCTAGCTTATTTGGTATATTTAAAGTCAACAATTATATCCTAGGCTATTTAGGATACCTAAGTTGGCTGTATATTTATTTAAGCTAGATATTTTTATCTATCTTACATTTTTCTTTCATTATTAATTTTGGCATCTTAGTATATGATTTGTGCTTGAATGTTTATTTATTTTTAATAGGTTTTGGGATTATTTACATTACTCGGGCGTACTTTTAAATCGATTCATATCAGCCCACAAGTTTTGGGTCCATTAGGGTTGTATAGGAAGTATAAATACTTCTTTGTAAAAACAAATATCAGTTTACTTAATAATAAATTTTTCTACATGCTGCAACTCTATATGCTTGTTAAAGAACAATTGTTTTCGTGATATCTTTCTTATATTTCTCATTCACGATTCATTAATTATTGGCTGGGGCCTTGAATTCCAATAGTGTTGGTGTCTTAGTTGAAGGTAAATATTGTGTCACACTTTCTATCTCAAATCTTATTTTTAGCTTTTTAGAATTGTGTTCAAACTTGTTTATAGGTTTTTGGATATGATATTCATGAGGTTTGTATCAAGATATTTTTTATAATATTAATAATGTTATATTTGAATTTTCAGGGTGCCTTTTGAATTTTTTTATTTCATTTTTTTTTATTATTTTTTTTCTTGAGACTTGTGCCAGCTCATTTTAATAATTTCTGTATTCCCAACCTTGACTTCTTACAAATTTTTTATTCTCAACTTTGACAAACTATGCTACTTTGTCAAAAAAGAAAAGAAAAATTCATATTGTATTATTTTGCTATT
>Ga0325404_1005519_pt1 | contig 13308 bp, 6 predicted proteins | sample PopdelMetagenome_18_FD_205664 | JGI IMG/M metagenome (GOLD analysis project Ga0325404, IMG submission 205664) | Populus deltoides microbial communities from Bellville, Georgia, United States - Xylem-Control-R1 | ecosystem: Host-associated > Plants > Phyllosphere > Stem > Wood/Secondary xylem... | reverse complement strand
ACTTTGGTGTCTGTCCTACTGCTCTTTGCAGCAGGTCCAAGTGGAGAACTGCTAAAAACTAGTCTTGGGCTCTTGGTGAAATCCAAGACTTGGCTCTGAGCCTCGGACAGTTTTGTTAGTATTGTCATATGTAGTTTGTAAGTAAGATAGCCTAATGCAAAGATTCAAATACTCTCAAAGTTCTGTGAATTCAATGGACTTGAATAAGTACGAGGAGGAATAATTGAAAACAAAGATAATAATAGATATTTCTTATCTTTGACTAATCTTATTTTCTCAATACATGTTACTTTCAGAAATATTGCAAATCCTTCTGACACTGGAAATGCTTCTTTATCCGCTGAACTATTTGCAGTTTCCAAGTGGAGCTCCGCACAAGCACCTGTTATGGAAATAACTGGAGTAATCAAAGCTCTGCAACTTACCACCTACCGGAATCTGGCCACACAGCCTGTTGTAACTCACGTTCAGGGACTGCAAAGGTAGCCGAGTCATTTGTGGAGGAATGCTACCGAAAATCTTGTTGTGATTAATGTCCAGATTTTCCATGGTACTTGGAAATACCACATTTGACAAATTGAATTCGAATAGATTCCTGGAGAGATACACATTATTAGTAGTTTTGTTTAGCCCAAATAACATGGAAGCATCACCAACAAGTTTGTTGCGAGATAAATCAATGACACTGAAGTCCATGTTCCCTAATGATGCAGGGATTTCTCCAGTAAGTTGGTTGTGAGACAAGTAAAGATCCGGTACGCTGCCTTTAAAGGTACCAAATGATTCTGGGATTGAACCTGTAAGCATGTTCCTGTCCAAGTGAAGAGCAAGAAGATTTGGCAGCAAAGCTAGTGAGCTTGGTATTGATCCAGAGAAACCGTTAAAAGACAGGTCCAAGAATGTGAGATTCTTGAGCTGGCTGAGAAAGTCAGGTACTGTCCCTGTGAGATTTAGCCAGTCAAGTCTGAGAGACGTTAGGTGTACGAGCTTGGCAATGGCGGGCTGTACGGGGCCTGTAATATCAGTCAGCTTGCGAAACACGAGGTTCTTGAGATAGGGCAAGTCCCCAACTGCAGCGGGGATTTGGCCAGAAAGGTTGCCAGCAAAAACGGTGAGAGAAATGATGCGGTTGGTTGTGGAGTCACACTCAACCTGGTACCAGTCTGTGCAGCAATCAGTATCTGACTTCCATGAGGCTAAGAGGTAAGGATCGCCAAAATCTTTTTTGATTTGGAGGAGAACCTTTTTATCTTGGGGATTGCAAAGTTCTTTTGAGAGGGAGAGTGAAAGAAGGGTACTGGAAATGATTAGGGAAAGGAAAAGGGTATTCATGTTTGCTTCTGCTCTGGTAGATCTATTCTTCCTTTTTTCACTTTGTTCTTTGAGATATGGAGTGCAAATGCTCTATTTAAAGGGTTCTGGCATCGATATGTTCGTATGGTATGACGAAAGACTATAGGCACCTCAAAGCTGGATTTATCGAGGGAAAGTCCAAGAAAATCTTGGCCAAAATATTTGACTAAACTATGCCAGAAATGTGTCAGATTTCAATTCGTTTCTGCTCACGTGAGTAGTTTGTGTTCATCCTCTTGACTACTTCTATTAAATTCTACCTGTCTTTAATTGGTGGCCAAGTGTTCATATAATCCTCACTGGCGTTGTATTATATATTTATTATGGATCCCATCACATATTCTTCCCTCTTGTCCTGCCTTGTTATCTACTCGAGGGCTGGAAAATTCATTCCATAAAACTCTCTGGAAAATAAACTAAATACAATATAATTTCATCCATAAAACACTTTACACGGAACAAAGGCTTCCTCATAATCAACTTTACACGGCTACACGAAACCAAACTAGTTTGCACCAGTCAATGACGAGGGTCCTGTTCGTTGCTTCGTTTCGGTGTGTGTTTGGATTCTTAAAACAATGTTTTTTAATTGAATATATTTTTAATTTTTAATATTATTACGTTAAAAACACCTTAAAACATATTAATTTAATATTTTTTTAATGAAAATAATTTGAAAAAACCAATGGAACCGCATTCCTGAATACACCTCGCTATTCTGAAATAACCAACCCGGATCTCAATTTCTAGATGGTGTGGAAGGAAAGTTCGGAGACAAAATATATATAATATATACCGACACTTGAATATATACACCTCCACCAACAACAACTTCACCGATTGATCTCTCATGGGGTTATACACGTAAGGTCCTATATGGAATCAAAATATTGTGATAAGGTTGCCCATTGCCTTAGTGATTTGATTGGTTTGGACTACAATAAGGAACTCAAGTGTCCGCTAAGAAAAGATTGAGAGAGGGGATAGCAACAAAAATATAATAAACTTTCTTGATGGAATCTACAAAAATATCATTTATTATTGTTTATATGATTTTTTAATAATAGTTTTATGCGAATTTTACTTTATGTATAGATCTCATTTTGAAATTTGGTAGGGATTAATTTGCTTTCCACCTTCGAAACCACCTGCTCTTTTCTCTTCACATTATAAATAAGATTTTATAGAACATAGTTGGACGAGAAGACGGTCCATAATCACAATGTTAAGATATTATTATCATATCTTTTTTTCTTCTAAAGTGAAACTAAGGTTAAATGGGCAGCCCTTCATTCTTAAAAATATTCTCATCTCGAGACCTTATAAAAAAAATTGAGGATAGAGTTTTTATTTTTATTTTTTTGGTCAATTCTAAAAAAAACACAGTGCCACGGGTTTGACTTTTCTCTTAAACACATGATCAGAGCTTGTTAGGCCAAAGATTTTGTTTGACCCACGTAATATTCACTTAAGATGAAGTCCAAGTTAACTTGTCTTGCTTCAAAGGTTGTAATTAAAGACTCCTTTATTGTTAAGTTTAGTAGAAAGAAATCCTTTAACTCTTCATCTCTCCTAATTTCCCTCGAACAGTACCTAATTACAGCACCCAGGTAGGTGATTAGTTAAAATAGATGGGTCGTATATTTTTTTAACTCATAATTATTGGGTAAGTACGTGCCGTTTTCTTCTTCTCTCCCTCTCTTAATTTTCTATCTATTTATCTTCTTCTTCTTCTTTTGTCTATTAAAGACTCGAAATTGAAATTGGGTTGTGATGTTCTTTTTCATCGCTTCCTCTATTGACGGATATAGCTAAGATAAAGGTGATGATGTGTTTAATTATTTTAATTTTAATTTTGTTTTTAATTTAACGCATGAAATTCTAGCATTGTTTTAAATACTAGAGGGATTCGAGCATTGATATTTTTTTAACTATGTGTATATTATGATTCTTACAAGCGGCATATTTGTTCTTTAGTGTGTGTTTGGATTTTTAAAAATGATTTTTTAATTTTATATTTATTAAAATAATATATTTTTTTAATTTTTATTTTTAATATCGGTAAATTACAAATATCAAAAAACACCTTCAAAACACATTAAATTAATGCTTCTTTAAACAAAATATAGCTTAAGAAGCATTTATTACTATTAAACAAACGAAACACATTAATTATTAAACGTGACTCTTAAATAATCAAGATCTTCATTTCTAGATGGTGTGAAAGAATAGTTTAGGGGTTGAAATCTCAAAAAGAAGATATAGTATAGAACTACATTTAAACACACCTCCATCACAAACAACTTATTATTTATTAATGTTTTTTTTATTTTTTCAATTTTTTTTTATATTTTCATATTATTTATTTAATTGATTTCTGGTGAGTTTACGCACTTAATTAACCCTAATCTCAAGAGGAAGATATTTCTGTATTACGTGGACATTACGATTCTTACATGCATAATATTGTTTGGATACATGTATTAGAAAAAGAATATTTGAAAGAGTCGACATTGACAAGACCACCACGATTAGCGCTTGTCATCTAGTTTTTTTTTTTTTTAGCCGCCTTGCCCCATGTTTCCAGCTTCCAGTCAAATAGGTTAAATTCTGTTATTGTTTGACTTGAATGTCTTTTATCGTTTTCCCGAGTAATAATGCGGCGTGCGTGATGGTGTTTGGAACGTTGTTTCAAGTTTTTTTAAAAGTTTTTTATTTAAATTTAATTATTTTATGTTTTTAAATTATTTTAATGTATTGATATCAAAAATAATTTTTAAAAAATAAAAAAAATATTATTTTAATATATTTATAAAAAAAATATTTTAAATCATAATTATCACTACTCACAATACCTTAAATTGCAAGGTCAATATCGGTCTCGATCATCTACTCGTGCACCTTGTAGTGAATAATAATTTCTTTAATTTATAAAATTAGATAATTATTTGGAATATGTTAGTTATTTTATCATTGCTTTGTTGTGTTTTTTTTAGTAAAAAACATCAGATATAAATAAATAAATAAAAAATCATTAATAATATTTTAAAAAAATTTAAAAGCCGAGAGATGTAGATGAAAATATAATGAAATTATGATAGTAAAATAGATAATTAGCTCGTGCATGCTTTATCGTATACTGTGCTGAATTTTTTTAATGTAAAAAAGTAATGTTCATCAATCACTGAAATCTTGGAGTATCGGAGGATGGATTTAACCATTTCTTCTGCATAATTTCTAATATTTCGTTGAAAATAATGATACTGCTAATTAGGTTCATTGTGGGAATTAAGAATGCCAGCGCGCGCAGGAGATATTTGGAACATGTTCCGCGACAAGTACATCTTATAAATAATTCTTTGAAGTACGAGTTTGGCATCAGTCATTGCATAATAATTATCAGACAAATGAATCGCATAAATTTCATCATCCAGTGGCCGTAGTGATCAAGCAATGATCATGATGGTCGACTGATCAGAAGCATCTAAATAAAAATAAGACTACTCTACTTTACAGTCTACTTTTCTCCTCGCAAAGGCGCACCAAGTGTGCCCTTCTGCTAACAACGATTTGCATATCAACAGAAGTATTCTTTAGCGTAGCCATCATTATTCAGAGTTCTCTATAAAGCAAAAGATGCTCAATCTGTAAATGGGATATTTATTCTTGGTCCGAGAAACTTAGCAAAATAGAATCCAACAACGAAGGAGGGTGGAGCTTGTCTGTCAATGCCTAAGCTACCAAAACCAAGTACAAAGAGGTTTAAGCACAACAGCTCTAGTGCTATGGCTACTGATGACCTTTTGACCTATATTAAGGGAATCGGTTTATATGAAGGAAACAGAATTTCCATGCCTTCTATGAAGAAAGTCGTACAGACAGCAAGAAATTAAACTAAAGAAGAATAAAGATAGAGAGAATACTGGATAAAGCATCTTTATGTGCAAGAGACAGATTTCTATGCTGCTTTTTTCTTTCTTTAAGCTCACCACGGTATTTTTAACTCATAAAAATCTCCAAAGTTAATAGTTTTTGCTTCCTTTTCCTCGCATTAGCTTTGCTTCAGAACCCAGAAAGAAGAGAGGAGCGAGCTGTCCTCACTAAGTGATGCAGCTCAAATAAAATAACCAGAATTGCCATGCCTTGAGAGAAAAGATTTTCTGGACCGGAGATTGAAGGGTAATGTGGATAGTTTAATTTTTTAGTTGACAATTTTATAAAGCTAAGATAGCTGAAAGAATCTAGGATAGTGAACATGCACTGAATCACTTTATTTTAAAAACTAAAAAGATTATCTTTGTCCTTTCAAGTGGGGTGGCAATCACCTTTTCCTATTCTGAGACTCATTATGGACCATTCCAGCCTTGCATTTATGCTTGTAAGCAAAACACAAGCCTTCCCCATTACACTTCATCTAGTGGAACTCGTAGCATTGCAGCAGTTCTTAGTAATTCTCTCTTACCTTTTCCTTTCAAAATTAAGATTCTTTTTTTCTGCTCAAAGCAAACCAGAAAGGTATTGTTAAACTGTTAGCGGAGTTGGTACATGCTCTCAAGTTAAGCCTCAGCAGGAGGATTATATAAACTTGGTTTTAGCAGATAGCTTTTAAAACGTAAACTCCTACTGCACTTGAGCCTCCTTGAAATCAGTGCCTCCTCATCACCCTCAAAGATTCCAAATGCCTAAAAAATCATAACACTCGGAGAACAGATCATTTGCTGATCGCGGCTTTCTTGGAAGGGTAAGATCAGTTCCTGGCTGTGATATGAGTCAGCGAAAGGAGGTGAAGATGAGCAACTCTGGCTGCAAAAATTCTTCTTGCATGTGAAGGTGAGAAATTAAATCTCTATGACATATAGATGAACAGTCCTTTTCATACATACTTCAATATCGGTTCTTCTAATCAATATTGATTTTGCTGTTTCCACTTCAGGCACTGAAACTACACGAGCAACTAATTAAAGATACTTCAACTTCCACAAGTCTTGCGGTTGACCGAGTTAATTGGAGTCGATCCTGTGCATCAATACGCAAGCAGCAAGCATTGCTGCTGCAAGGTTCTTAGGAAAAATCATTGGAAAAGGGTGCCCTCGATTTTGCACCAATGAATCCATTAGCTGCTCCTGACCACAAAGATGACTTCAAATTGAAGGACACAAAGCCTCAGCTTGGGGAACGTTGGCCTCATGGAGGACCACGCGGTGGAGGTGGGTGGATTAGCAGTGAAAGAGCAACAAGCACGTATGATCTTGTGGAGCAGATGTTTTATCTGTATGTCCGAGTTGTGAAAGCCAAAGATCTTCCCACAAACCCAGTAACTGGAAGCTGCGACCCCTACATAGAAGTTAAAGTCGGGAATTATATAGGAGAAACACAGCATTTTGAGAAGAAGACCAACCCTGAATGGAAACAGGTTTTTGCATTCTCAAAGGAGAGAATTCAGTCTTCGGTAGTTGAAGTAATACTAAGAGATAGAGAGAGAGTGAAAAGAGATGATCACGTAGGAAAGGTGGTCTTTGACATGCATGAAGTGCCTACAAGGGTTCCACCAGACAGCCCCTTAGCCCCTCAATGGTATAGATTAGAGGCTCTCCATGGAGATAACAAGGTGAAAGGAGAGGTGATGCTTGCAGTTTGGATGGGTACACAGGCTGATGAAGCGTTTCCAGAGGCCTGGCACTCAGATGCTGCTTCAGTTCATAGGGAGGGTGTTCTCAATATCCGATCAAAGGTTTATGTTTCACCAAAACTTTGGTATCTTAGGGTAAATGTGATTGAAGCTCAGGATGTAGAACCGCTTGACCGAAGTCAGTTACCTCAAGTTTTTGTGAAAGCTCAAGTTGGAAACCAGATACTCAAAACTAAGCTATGCCCAACCCGAACAACAAACCCTATGTGGAATGAAGATCTGATCTTTGTAGCAGCAGAGCCTTTTGAGGAGCAGTTGATACTTACTGTCGAAAATAAAGCAAGTCCTGCAAAAGATGAAGTTGTGGGGAGAGTAGATTTGCCACTCCAAATCTTTGAGAGGCGCCTGGATTACCGGCCAGTTCACTCCAAGTGGTTCAACCTTGAAAGATTTGGGTTCGGTGCTCTGGAGGGAGACAAGGGGCACGAACTCAAATTTTCAGTTAGGCTTCATCTCAGAGTTTGCCTTGAGGGTGCTTACCATGTACTAGACGAATCAACAATGTATATAAGCGACCAACGACCAACAGCTTGGCAGCTCTGGAAGCAGCCTATAGGAATCCTGGAAGTCGGTATCCTAAGTGCGCAAGGGCTTCTTCCAATGAAAACGAAGGAAGAGAGAGGAACTACTGATGCTTATTGTGTAGCCAAGTATGGGCTGAAGTGGGTACGGACCAGAACGATCATTGAAAACTTCAATCCAAAGTGGAATGAGCAGTATACATGGGAGGTGTATGACCCTTCCACGGTGATTACCTTCGGAGTTTTTGACAACTGCCACTTGAGTGGGGGTGAAAAACCGGCAACTGGTGGTGGAGCTCGAATTGACTCGAGAATTGGAAAGGTAAGAATTCGACTATCTACCTTGGAAACAGATCGAATATACACGAACTCCTATCCACTTCTAGTCCTACAACCATCTGGACTGAAAAAGATGGGAGAACTCCAACTAGCAGTTCGATTCACCTGCCTATCACTAGCAAATATGATTTACCTATACGGGCACCCCATGTTGCCGAAAATGCATTATTTGCATCCTTTTACTGTAAATCAGCTAGACAGTTTGAGATATCAGGCCATGAATATTGTAGCAGTAAGGCTTGGCAGAGCTGAGCCACCACTAAGGAAAGAGATTGTGGAGTATATGCTGGATGTGGATTCTCACATGTGGAGCATGAGAAGAAGCAAAGCTAACTTCTTCCGTATTGTGTCGCTTTTTTCTGGTGTGATCTCAATAAGCAAGTGGCTTGGTGAAGTGTGTAAATGGAAGAACCCAGTCACAACAGTCTTAGTTCATGTTTTATTTTTCATATTGGTCTGCTACCCGGAACTAATTCTGCCTACTATTTTTCTTTATATGTTCCTGATCGGAATATGGAATTACCGTCTCCGCCCAAGGCACCCCCCTCACATGGATACCAAACTTTCATGGGCAGAAGCAGTTCACCCAGATGAACTGGATGAAGAGTTTGACACTTTTCCCACATCAAAGCAACAAGATGTGGCGCGAATGAGGTATGACAGACTTAGGAGTGTTGCGGGAAGGATCCAGACCGTGATGGGAGACATGGCCACACAAGGGGAACGCTTTCAGGCTCTGCTCAGCTGGAGAGACCCAAGAGCAACCAGCCTATTCGTAATTTTCTGCCTTATTGCAGCTGTGGTGCTCTATGTAACACCTTTTAAAATAATTACCTTGGTCACAGGCTTATTCTGGCTGCGACATCCTAGATTTCGCAGCAAGCAACCATCAGTTCCCAGCAATTTCTTCAGGAGGTTGCCATCTCGTGCTGATAGCATGCTATGAACAAAAGGAAAAGACTCTGTTTCTTGTTCTGCTTTCAGTTTTTTGTTGTGTTGGTTGGAAATGTTTCTTAATAAAAAAAAAATCTTTGGATTTCCTGGTGTCTCGTTTTCCTTCTTCATGCTAGGATCCTAATCTCTGTGTTGCTTTCAAGAAAATTATGTCATAAAGCAGTTTTATTAAGAACCGATTTAATGTTTTAATAACACAAACATAAAATTGATTAGATTTATTTACAACCTTTGCATTTGGTTTTTCATTTTCCCCATTCTTTTGGGCAAACACGTACCCTAATCATGCTCTGGATGTAGAATGTTTTGTCATAAAGAGCAAGCATAGGTTAATTCCTTGATTTAGTAAATAGAATAAACAATTTCAATAAAATATTTGACATTAATAGACTGAAAAGAAAAAAACAATACTATGGGAAAACCAAAAAATATTCATGTGCAAAAAACTGGAATCTTTGCCATAAATATCAAATCATACAACCATTGATGATCGAAATCCTTTTAAAAAAAAAAATGATTAGTGTGAGAGAACTAAAAGTTTTACCTAGAAGACAAGTTCGCGAGGTTTAATGCCTGACTTCAGAGAGAATCTTGCACCCAAGTATGACTTCAAATCTGCGACTCCATCAATGGCCTTCATCAAAGGGGGCATCCACAACTTTTCGATCTTCCTTCTTATCAGATGAGAATATAAATGAACAACAAAAATCAGATTGGGTTTATACTAACCATCAGAGTAGACCAACCATACATACCAACTTACATGCTTCACCACATCGAAAAGCCTCCTTTCTAACATACAACCCGACCTAGTTCAGAGTTGTGAGGACATTCCTGACATTATAAATTAGGGGTGAGTATTTTCGATTTGGTTTGGATTTCACTTAAAAAAATAATAAAATCAATTTTTTTAAGATGAAATGAAGGCTCTCCAGGATAACAATATCTGGGAGCTAACTATATTGCCAGTTGGAAAAAAGACAGTTAAATATAAATGGGTGTTTATTGTGAAGTATAAAACAGATGAGATAGTAGAGTGATACAAGACAAGATTGATGGCTAAAGAATATATATAAATATATAGCATAAAAAGTTAGGGAACTTTCTCACCAATAGCCAAACTAAACACAATCTGAATACTCTTATCACTAGCAGCAAATTTGAATTGGCCTTTACATCAGTTTGATGTAAATTATGAATTTCTTCATAGAGATTTGGAGGAGGAAGTTTACATGGATGTTCTCCTTGGTTTTACCGGAAGAAGAGCAGAAAATATAGTGTGCAAAATGATGAAAAGAAATCTCGTAATTACAAAAGTATCTAGCAAGTGAATTTGAAATGAATATCTTAGTGGGTTGAAGTATTTTTTAGGAATTGAAGTTTACAAATCAAGATAGGGTATATTCATATCACAAATGAAGTGTGTATTAGATTTATTAGCTGAGAGAGGTATGTTGGACTGCAAATTTGTGCATACACCACCTGTACATAATCATCATTTAGCAAAACATTCTGATTAAGTTCCTACAAACAAAGAACGATATCAAAAATTGGTAGAAAAACCCGTTTACCTATCATATACAATCCTGATATCGCATGTGCAATCAGTCAGTTCACGCACAAACCAAGTAAAGTACACATAAAGGCAACATTGTGAGTGTTTAAATGCTTAAAGTCTTCTATAGAAAGAGGAACTCTCTTCTCAAAAAATGATCACCTTAACATCGTTGGTTATACTGATGCAGGCTAAGTAAGGAATCTGATTGACATAAAATCTACTTCAGGATACTTTACCTTTATTGGGGGAAACTTGGTAACATTGAAAAGTAATAAGCAAAAGGTTGTTGCTCTATCTAGTGCTAAAGCAGAATTTAGGGAAATGACTAAAGGATTATATGAGGTACTATGGATAGAGAGGTTACTTGAGGAGCTAGGATATCCTATGGATACTGAAATTAAGATGTATTGTGACAATAAAACTGCAATTGCCATAAACAACAACTCAATTCAATATGATCGAACTAAATACGTGGAAGTAGACAAACATTTCATCAAACAAAAACTTGATGAGAGGACTGATTTTATCTTTTGTTAAATCTAAAGGTTAACTTGACGATATACACATGAAAATGGTATCAAGTAAAGTATTTCATTTCTATTCCAAAAAATTATATATACGAGATATCTTTACACCAATTTGAGGGGGAGTGTTGATAGAAGTTAATTTAGCGATTAGAAAAATACAGATCTGGAAAACTAGAAATCAAGAATATATTTAGGAAAGACTATTATATATTTCTTTTTTTAGAATTTACATCCTTAATAGAACTATCATTGTACACACACACACACACAATAAAATACAAGACAAAAATTATATAGAAATCACTATCTCTATTAGTCTTGATAAGTTCATCTCTATGCAATATGTTATCCATGACATTGAGAGTGAGGTCATAAAAGATCAACTCCTTTGAATCCAAGTACATGCTCATGCATAACATAAATTTCAAATAGCAAACATTTCCTATCAAAATAATTTATGCCGTCAACATTTACTCGATGCAATTCTCCTAACAAACAAAAATTCTTGAGAAAAAAAAATAAAAATCACCAGCTTAAACCATATATCTCAAATATAACCAAATTAGAATCAAAGGGAAAAAAAATACCTAGAATTCAATAAAAATACAATCAACAAACAAGCAACATTATAAACAAATATCATCTTATAAGGGGGGCTATTCGAGTGGTCAGCAATAAAGGTTAGAGGGAAAGATGAAGATTGTGAGGCTGGTGGCTAGAATTGTGTAATTTTTGCTCTTCATCTTACAATTATTTTAAACTATATTTTCTTAGCAGATCTAATTAAATCAAAAGGATTATCAAGTGAAGAGAAAGAAAAAAAATTGGTATGGTTTAGCAGCTGTAATTTCTAGATTTTTTTATGAAGAGAAATAAAATATGGGATAAAAAGAGTTTTAATTGCTAGTTTTTCTTTTAAAAAAATTGATTATAAAGTTGTATTGTTCAATATAAAGATTTTTTTAGTCATTAATTGAAATATAATGAAAATTTTATAAATAATATGATATTTTTTATTGATTTTTTCTTGGGGCTCCATAATAAGAACATAAAGTGTTACGAAGTTATAAACTCCAATATATAAATTGTGATTTTTGAAAGAATAAAAGCAAAATGAAAAGAAAAGAAAACTATGTGAGGTTTTTTCTATTGTAATTATCTCATAAATTAATTTCAAGGTATTATTTTTAAAGGGCCAAAAATATAGACTTTTCCATTTCATTTCTTAGTATTGGAATTAATGAGTTATTGCATAGAATTTTTGCATTATCTTATTTCACCAAGCTATAAGCTGTAAAACATGCACTAATATTAATATTTTTCCGAATAACCGTGTGATTAAAAAACAGGGTATACAAATAAAATAGCTCTTTTCCTTTCCTAAATGTGAAAAATCTTTCATTCTAATCATCGGGTGTGTGTGTTATGATATATATATATATATATATATATATATATGGTTTTGTATTATGCTGCGAATCAAATTACAAAAACTTTAACCATAAAAAAATATTTAGACCACATGAAATTATTTAATATTATTATTGAACTTGATCAACCACGCCAATCTTAAAATATTCTAACTCGATTCCTTGTTTAACTCAAAATTAAAATTAAACTGTATAAAAATTTTCTCAGCATGACTCAATTGACTTAACGGGTGCAAAAATAACTTAAAAATTGGTGAAAAAAATTATGGTTTGGTTTTGGAAACAAATTCAAGATTATATTAAGCTTGAGTTATTTGTTGTATGATAAAAAATAATGTGCAAAAAGTTGAATAAGGTTATATACATATCTAAAGATTATGAAATAGAATTATACAAAACACTAAGTATACTTGCATGTATTTAATAAATAATGAAGAAAGTAGTTCTTAACAATGTTTTTGGTTAAAAACAAGAGTGCTTGTTTTGCTTTAAAAGCAAACTATTTTTTTTAACTGATAATTGCTATAAAATATTGTTTGTAATCCAAAAGCAGTTGTGTTTTAAAAGCACAGCAATGTCAGACAAAAACCAAGTCACATCGGCGATTGTCATACAGCAATTGTTGAGGGAACTTTGGTATAATACTATTACTATATTAATGAACAGTTTTTCTTCAAATGGGGTCCTTAGCTCAGTGGTAGAGCATTTGACTGCAGATCAAGAGGTCACCGGTTCGAACCCGGTAGGGCCCTCTAAATATTTCTTTATTTTTCATTCTAATAAAATGGCCCAAGACCGCGCCCATTTGGGTTAGCCCGGCTACAAGACATTTTAAACTTAGATGAAGCCCACTAAGATGGCTAGATCGAGCACACACAACGATTTCAGATGCCGTCAAATTTCTTTTTTTATTTTCAACATTTTATAAACTTCCATA
>Ga0325404_1005516_pt1 | contig 13312 bp, 5 predicted proteins | sample PopdelMetagenome_18_FD_205664 | JGI IMG/M metagenome (GOLD analysis project Ga0325404, IMG submission 205664) | Populus deltoides microbial communities from Bellville, Georgia, United States - Xylem-Control-R1 | ecosystem: Host-associated > Plants > Phyllosphere > Stem > Wood/Secondary xylem... | reverse complement strand
TGATGGTGATCAGGGGATGCAGGCTACTTGGGATAAGTTAGATTGCCATTCAGTAGGGATAGCAACTTTAAAGGGGCGAATGCAAACTGAGTTTGGTGACATCAATGCAAGATTTGATGACCTTACATCCATACTTGAGGCACTAGGGTTGTGCGCAAACATGAATCGGGGAAGAAGAGAGGCATGCGCCGTGGATGAAGTCCACGACCAACCTGTCCTTTAACTAATTCGTGCAAGTCCTCTTGGCCACTATGACTTAGTATTTATCTGATGAAGAAGATGTATTTAGGCTAATGCGAGGCACATATAGGAATCGAAAGGAGAGGAACGTGCTTGGAGACTTACCCGGGGCTGACCTTACCTTAAACCTACTCCTAAAATTCCATCTAAACAACTTTTTAGATATGTGAAGGGTTTTGGTGAAGAGGAACTTAATGGAAGCCATGAGACCTTGTCAGATCAAGAAAAACAACCACAACCTAAAAGACAAAAACCGATCAACGTAATTAAATGTTAATATGAGCAAGAATCTTTTGATAACGAGGATGTTTTAGGCGAACTTGATGGAGATGATGAAGGAAATTTATATGATGATGAAGATCTTGCAAGCAAGAACATGGAGAATTTCTTACCAGTCTTTTAGAAATATTATGAAAGATTATTTTAGTGTTTCTTTAAATGCAATGATTGAAGTATTGGGTATAGATGATGATGAACTCAAGTTTTAAAGTAGAAAAATATGGGAAGAAACTACAAATGGACTTCATAGGAACAAAAAATATAATATCATATATGAATTTTTTCTTATTATACATGCACTATAAGTTAAATTTTGAGTCAGACATAGTACTTTGTTAATAAGTTAGCTATAATATTATATTCAAAGTATTTGTTCCTTTAGGGTGGAATAGTTTAGTTTCTGACAAATAACTTGAGGACAAGTTTTTCTTAAGTGGGGTAGACTGGCGTAGAACAATTATCCCAGAAGTTTATGGACCAGATTAACAAGGTCAAGTCTAAAAAGAAATTCGTAAAGAAACTTGAAACCATCTGATATGAAGCCTAAAGTTATTGTTTTCTTGTTTGAATTATTTTCCTAGTTAATTTTAAATTTTAATTATTTTTTTCCTACTTAGCTTATGACTTTTAATTTAATTAATATTTTACTATTTAGGAATTCTAATGCTAGATCGATTCTATTAATTAGGTAAGTCTCAATTACGAATCATTTCCTATAAAGGATTTTAGAACTAGTATAAATAGAGAAGTTTAGTTTATTTTATGAAAAAAAAGACTATTATTCAGATTTAATAAAAATACCATGGAGTTTTCTTTAGATTTCTCTATAGTTAGGTCTATACACTACGAAAAATTTGATGTATAGATCATAGCATGAAAATTATGGATTTCAAATCAACTAACTAACAACTGTCAATATACAAACCTTAGCTCTGTCAGGTACTTTTTTGTAATTTGAACTCTGGGTCTATCATATTTCTTTTTGCTGCTTTTCTCATCAAATTTTCTCTGTTGCTCAACTTCTCCCCAACTCTCTCAAGAATTGACTTTTTTTTTGTGTATGAGAGTGAGAGAGAGAGTTGACTGTCAAGGCTTTAGATCAGCTAATCTTGTCAGTTTTAGTTCATCATGGATGAAGGACCTGATGGCTTGATAGTGAATGAAATCGGAAAGGAACACCGACATGGTTTTACTTTGGTTCAAAAATAGCCATTGAATATTGGTCTGAGCTTGCTTGCTTGGTGTTTCATGAACAAAAAGTTTTGTTTTTTTGGTTTTGCTTTGTGGATCAACAGATGTTATAGATGATTATGTCAATGGCACATTTCTCTTCTACTTCCATGCGTTTGTTTTCCTCTAATTCAGACTTCCTATCTTGCATATTCCCTTATTTCTACTTTCTTTTCTTGGGAAACTGATTTGGTTATAGGAACTTGCACTTCTTTAGGAATATTCCAATGACAGGGAAGCACAAGAACTTGCTGTTTTCTGTTCCTATTCTCAATTCCTTTCACTTCTCCCTCGGACCTCGTATTAGATTCTGGACCTTAGAGGGGTATAGTTTCCTATGGCTGTTTCTTTTCTCATTTTGCCAGACCCTCACCTTGTACGTGTTTCCTCCTGGTTGAAGCTGAGTTTCCATCTCAGATTCAGGCTTTTGTCTGGAGTAGTTTCCTCAGCAAGAGTAACACTAATGATTTAATGCAGATATGAAGGCTCAACGTCTCTTTCTCCTGTATGTTTGTTATGGTGGTGGGGAGACTGGGGACCACCTTTTCTTCTGTGTCAGTTGTACGAGATATGCTAGGTAGTCTCTTTGTGGTTTGTGGGAGACTATGGGTAGTTTCAGGCTCAATGGATGACATTGCCTTTTGAATTCCTGAAAGGCTTTTCATTGACAGTAAGATTCTTTGCAATCATGCTATTTGTCTGTGGGGTGTGGTATATGGAAGGAGTGGAATGCTAGAATCTTTAGTGACCGCTAATTTTGGAGCTACTCTTGCATGATTTTGCCTTCATTATGCTCCTGTTCACCAGGCCTTTAAGGGAGTCTCTCGAGCTGATGTCCAAGGAGACTGGAAACTCTAATTACGAGCTTCTTCCTCTTCCTGATCATATTTAAGATAAGACATCCTCAATAATCTATATTCAGCTCTGAAATTTTTTACTTTTATGTTACGTTAGCTGGGAAGTTACTTCCATTGACTAGGCTGAGAGGCTGTATCGATTTTGCTACTCTAGAGCCTGTTGATTTTTTTCCTCAGGAATTCAGGGTTTGAGAAAATGTTGCAGATCTTTCTTATGAATGTTAATCCAATCTTAAACATCTATTCAACAGCATCACTTGCAAATTGCCATTTATTTTTGAAATTTAATTTCACAAAATCTTGCACCCTCAGAGTTGGATTTTAAGTTGGTGAGGTTTCTTATTGAGAACTGAAAGTTAGAAATCATAAGAAAGAACAGGCATTTGCTTTCTTCTTGAGGTGGATCATTTTGCTTGTAAATAATCCTTGTATATCTTCTGGGATGATATTCTGAAAGCTCCCTTGTCTCTTGTAAATAGATGGCACAGGTTTCTTTTAGCTAAACTGGCAGTGCCAGCATTCTAGACATTATTTTAGGTGGTTTTCTTGTAACCTTGGTAACACATTTCAAAATGATTCACATGGAATAACAACTGGAGATAAAAGAAGGAAATAGAGAGTTGATCCTGTGTCTGCTGTGTGTCCTTTTCTTCTTAATTTTGTGTTTGGAATTCTCATACTGCCTCGTAGGGTTTGGACCCCCCTGGCTTTCTGCAGTTGATGAAGGGGATCAGTCCACTGAGCATGAGCATGTTTGTGATGTATATTATGCAGTCAGATTTATCATTAAATTTCAAGGGCTGTTCACTGTTAGAATTGAATGATGACTGCAAATTGTACTGTTTCAGGTTTAGGCAAACAATTAAGCTGAATCTGCTCATTCATTACATCTCATTATGGGGAATAAAGTTCAAACTATATGTGGGAGAAAACTTCTGCAAAATTTGAGGTAAATATTTGATGTGGACTCTCAAAACCAAAACAATGCTCATAATTTTGTATTTTTTAGATAGGAATGGTTTTTCCTCTTGGTATCTTTAAAAAGTAAAGGTGTCCAACAAAATGCTTCAATTTTTTTTGAAGAAATAGCTTATTAGCTTACAAACAGTTAATTCCATATGTGAATATCTTTATGACCCCTCATACGTGCTGTATCATCATCACAATGTGAACAGTTGCCCATTTTGAGAATTCAATTTACTTTTTGTTGCAACCATTTATTTCTAGTGATTTTTTTTTTCACTGAGATTGTCTGATGAATTTTTTCTGTACTTGCTTGCTATCTGACTCCTACCACCAGTTATGAATGTAGATGTTATTATTACCTAGGAGAACTGACGAATTGCCGTGATTTACCTCCTGACGGGATGGCTTAGCTAATTCCTTTTACAGAAATCCTCTCCTTACAATAGGAACCTTGGACACGTATCAGGTCGTTTCCATAGGGTACTCTTGGAAGAGTAACGTGAATCTGCTTTTCTTCTTTTTTTCTTGTTATATTTAATGACCCCGATTATGCAGTACGGAAGAGAAATGCGTCTTTATATATATATATTCGAGCGTTATTGTCTTTTGCTGATTATTAACTGTTAATACATGCAAGGAGTTTGATTGTTAGGGATTGATAAAAAAAAAGAGGAAAAGAAATGAAAAATAACGTCCAGATGGCTGATGTAGCTTGATTATTTGTTAGCTGGTGAGAGGCACAACTGGTGGCAAGATTAATTTTGTGATATAAAAAGTGGTACATAAAGTTGATTTCAAAATACTTTTACAATTGCCTGAAAGGATAAATCTAATTAGCATATTGATGGAGAAGTAGAATTCTTGGAGATACAGTGAATAGCAAGTATCTCCCTGTGGAAGCCTTGGGACATTGTCATGGATGCGTGGTATGTTGTATGAGCTAGTGTGCCAAAAAACGAGAACCATACCAAGACTATTATACAGTATTAGGTTGCCATCTGATTTAGGGGTAGTAGGCTACTAGAGGTGGTGGCAAAGGCATCGAAGCAAACTTGTGGGCACCTGGTGAGTATGATGCAATTGCATTATGTGATGGATGTATGTGGTAGAGAGAGATTCTGGAACAGCATCTGCGTGTGGAAAATCTGAATTTGATGCTCAACAGTAAGAAAGTATATGAAGAGTCGAGATGCTGATCTTAGCTTCAAGACCCCTCCCTCGTTCTATTTGTTGTTGTGGTTAAATTTCCTGCCTTCAGTCCTTTGCCCTGTCTTGGGCTTTAATATGCGGAGTTGGAAAATCTCCAAGAACAAGTAGAGTAACCAGCCAAAGAAATGGCGAGAACCTAATTTTACCTGAAAGAATATGGAATAATATAAATATTGAAAAGAGGAATACGGTGGCAGGTAACTGTTAACTTGTCTGGGTTGGTTGCGATGATGCTTTGCCCAAGCAGGTACTGGATTCTGTTTTTCTGATGGGCAAGGAGACAGTCTCTTTGGCAGTAGAGGTATAAATCCAAAAAAATGGATTGTGACGATATGGCCTAAGGAATGGCTTTGAATTCCAAATTAATTCTGAATGGTCTATCATAATGTTGAATGGTAATGTTCTGGTAGTACTCAAAATTCTCTCTTTAATTTGAGATCCACTTTATGATGCGCAACACCACAGTGCTTAAGGAAACGGTTGACAGTTCTTGAGGGCTCGTTTGGGCAGAGGACGAAAGCCAAGTTCTTCATGGGCTGTACGAAAATGAGAGCTATGCCTACCATATGAGACTGATGCTGATGAAAGGAACCTCAACTGAACAGGCCTAATATTGCAGCTGACCTATCCCACTGGCTACGCAAACACGATATAGTGAACACAAAGGAAAGAATGGCTTGAATGAAAGGAACCTCAACTTTAGCAGGGAAGAGGAAACATTGTCCCACTCGATAACTGTTCTGACAAGAGGTATTAAAGGGACTGTCATCTTCGATTTAAGATAAATCAATGACAAAAGTTATTGATGCTCTATTATCAAATCCATTTTTTTCTAATACACGAGGGTGGATTTAATTGTTCTCACCAAAGTAAACAGAATAAATTATATGTATTAACAGTTCTCGGTAACATAAACTAACAAAAACGTATGATCTTATTTGATTTTTTTTTTCCTGTCACATCTCTTTCTATTTACCTTCAAGAGCTACTCAGCAGACAAAATGTTGGATCATCAACGAGTTAATTGAATATGATATCGGATGCTAAACTAATCAAGTGCCGTTTTGTTTTTCCTACCCGTTATTGGTTTTGGCAATCCATCGAAGATTGGTCTCGTTATGGCTGCAGCGGATAAGGCCTGTAAATCTGGCTTCAAATTCCACTTCGATGTTGGCCACATGGATGAACTAATGCTGTCATGATCATTCAGACTAGTTGCGCTTGATGACTTCCTTACTACGAGAAATCCATCAGCCAAATCTCCTGGACCCGTTTGAGCAGAGGTCAAACCACCTGCATCAACATCTGTTGTGGTCCGATTTCCCGCTTTAGGTCTCAGAGCCAAGCCCTTTCCAGTGATTGTCGAGAAAGCGGGCCCGGTGCTTTCCTCTCTAATCAGCAAGTCAGTGTAAATGGAAGTGAAATCAGCTTCTGATTTCTGACGCCTTCTCACCAATTTCTCAGACTCGCCTTCCTTCACTTCATCAAGGTATAATTTGTCAACCAGTCCATTTTTCTCATCAAGGAACCCATTAGCCAAGCTTTTAGTTTTCCGATGGAGGCTCAGAGGTGGATGGGAAGCCGGTGATGGTTTAAGATATGGACCACCTTCTGGATGATGAGAATGTCCGTTCCTGTAGACTGCCATCTCAAAACCTTCAGGTATCTTCTTTTGATCTTTTGGCTTAAGCCCATAGTAACCTTGTAAAGAGCTCATAGCTGGAGAAACCTTACACCGTGAAGACTTAGGCTTCAAAGATTGAAATGAATCAAAGAGATCGGACTGCAGACCACGTGGCGGGGTCCGTTCATAACTGTTCTGTCTGCAAAAAAGTTAAAGTGTCATAAATTGTAGATTTTAGGCTGAACTTGAGGCTGTGATCCACCCCAAAAGAATCTCAATGTTGACACAGTTTTCAGCAAATCAAATGGAACACTGAATGCTATCAGGTTTCAACTGTTAGTGCATTTTCCGCTCAAATTTAAAAACCATCTAGAAAGACCAACTACATCACTTGACTTAATCAAACTAATCTGGAATAGGCTAGGATTCTTACCAGTATTTCAATCAGTTTTAGAAAATTTTCTAGCAGTTGTGTGGTGTTGATACTAAATCAATGTTTGATGATAAGATGACATCCATTTTGTCAAATAGGTTTTGTTCTCATACCCCAAAAAACATCACAGACTTCATGGCAAATATATGAAATGTGAAATCTCATGAAAATAAGGGATAAAAGGTGTCATATATGTCAGATGAAGGTATATGAATTTGAAGGATTCAAAATAATGCTGGTTCATGGATGATGCAAATAGTAAAACCGCGAGTGACACCCAGCACAACAGCTTAACTGAAAGGGGAGAAACCTGGCAGAGCTTTTGGGAACAAGGCTGCAAAGGTGATACCAATGATACATTAACCTGCTATTACTATTTATGTTCAGTTATCCATACTACAAGACAGTTACAATTTTGACTTGAGCTAATTATTTTTGCTATACTAGATCCGAATTACATCCCCTGTTCAATAATTTTGACTTAAGCTAATTATTTTTACTATACTAGCCAAGACTAAATATTTGTAATTTATCTAATGAATTATAGTCACGGGAGGCAAATCATTTTATCCATCAAAGTAGGATTACCAAGATAAAACAAAAGAGAACACAAATCTTATTCAGTTTTCCATGAAACCAAGAGGAAATGACACCACCAGACCACATTGCATCCTCCCTTTCTTTTTTCCATATACGATCCTTTGCTTTCTCTGATATGATTTAGCAATTTGGAGAGTCATGCTAGTGTAATAGGAAAAGAAGGTTCAAATGAAGGTAAGTTGAGAAATAAGAGCCCACGTGTTTTTTGCACACATAATGATGGGGAAATTCAAATGAACCAGAAATGGAAATTTAGAACAGACACAGCTTCAAAAGGAACAAATACATACCCTGGAACGTCAGAACCATTCGATAAGACAGATGAGGGTTGATGCCTTCCAGGAAGTGGAATCTGGAGTGACTTGAGAGCAAACATTTGAAGATCCGTAACCAAGCTATTCATCTTTTTTATGTCAGCAACCTAAATAATTAGTCACAAACAAGCCAATACAATATTAACTTCGTTGCCATCTAGTTAAAAGTTCTCTGAAGGCAAAAAACAAATGTAGCAATATACTGTTGTGAAATCGTGAGCAACATTTTAACACCCAAAAACTCAATACACACACACACACACATATGTATATAGATAACCCGAAAACGGCAACACAAAAGAAACTTAATTCCAAACATAATCGATTGGTCAGTAAAGGTAAGTTTTGGCAGTGATGAAACTGATTATTCTGCAATTCTAAACAAACCAAACTGATTATCCCGCAGCTACCTCCCCTCCTCCCTTTTATTTTTTGTAATGAAAAATATTAATTAAACCTTGATTAACAGGGGAAAAAATCACATTTTGCACAGAACCCAGATCAAAATAAAAATAACCCATTGATGTATGAAGGAAAAAACCAATCAATTAAGGAAAAAAAAAAACCTCAACGCCGTATTTAATAGCAACGCCGGCAAGTGTATCCAGCTTCGAAACCGGATGTTCAATGAATCCAACGCCACTATTTGAAGAGGTAGAAGCAGACAACATCGTCGTTGCTGTTGTAGTTGATGATGGCGACGGCATTGTAAACCGATTCTTCCCTTTACCATTACTTCTGCTATTACAATTACTAAAGAGATCAAAAACTTGATGATCTATCTCATCCTCGTGATTAGAAAACTGACCGTACTTGAGATTCTGATTCTGATTAATGTGATGGTGAAGGCGATGACTGCCGCCGTTACTTTCCATCCGCATCTTCATCATATCCCAAAAAAAAAAAATTCAGATCAGATTGGTTGACAGTTTGATTGATCGAGTCGAGGATGATTGAATTGAACTCAGATGAGAAACATTAAAGAATACTTAGTCAGGGAGAGAGATATAGAGAAGAAGGGGATGCGTGTGAGATTCGCGTGAAGGAGGAGGGTTTGATTGAGATGTGCTGTTGATTTCTCTTTTTCTCTGTAACTCCAGCGGTTTTCAAGGGAGAAAGGAACAGGTTTAGTTTGCTAGGATTCCTAATTCTTGGACTGGAGCTCTATCCAAATACAGACCTCTTCTTTCTTAAGGATATAAAATTAATTTATGCTTGCGAAAAATTACTCTGCCCCCCTCCTCACATTCAATATTTTAAAATTATATTAGGTCAATACAGACAAATCAATTCATCATACTGTTCATAGATTTGTTTAACATTGGAGTGAGAGTTGAAAATGTAACAAATAATTTGGCTGAGTTATTTAACAATTGGATAGACAAATAAAGAATTATATCAATTATGATGTCACTAGAGAAGATTAGGTTGGAGCTCTTGTCTAGATTCCATGACAGGTTTGTTATAATTGTATGTTGGGAGACAGAAACCATTTTTTTACAAGGAAAGTGCTTGATAAAGCTATGAAAAAGTCATGAAATATAAGAATGATTCCACCGAGTGCTAATGAATACCAAGTATTCAAAGGGTAGACTAGACTTTTTATTAATTTATAGAACATACATTGCTCTTATGGTGAATGAACATTAATTGTATTCCATGTAGACATGACATTTCTTGTATGCATCACAAAAGAGTGAGGTAATGCACCCATTATCAGAGGTTGATCTTGATCCACACATAAGAGAGGTGACTGTTTTACCTCCATTCTTAAAGGAGGTGTGGGGGTTAAGCAAGAGATAATAGAACAACAGAACAAGGAGAAGAGTAACCTAGGACCCTAAGGAAAAGGTCTTCGACAATTAGATTTAATGTCTACAAGCTATTTGGCCATAACTTGCGAAAGAGATGGTGTTGAATAAGTTGATGTTTAATCTACTGTAAATATAAAGACCGGAGGTGAGGAAGGAGCTAGATGTAGGAGAGGAGCCGGTGATGGAAAAGGTGTCAGTGGTGGAAGAGCTAGCATAACTTATGGTAGAAATAGCAATGGTGGAAAAGATGGCAAAAATTGCACAAGTCATGGTAGAAATGACACTACTGGTTCTAGAAGTGGCATCGGTGGTGGTTCTAGAAGTGGAAAATATGCTTCACTTTTAATTTTAAATCTAACAATATTGATATTTGTTAATAACTATTCAAATACTTAGCATAATAAGTTTGATAAGTAATACTTGTACATCCTCTCTACCCTTAACCTAAACAAGTTGTATTCAATGAAGATTGAAGTTGGTGTTGTTAATAATCTTTTGTTAGTGATGTTAGAAGGTTCGTCTGATTTTATTTTTTATTTTTTAAAAAGTTAATATTTTTTTTCTTCAGTTTTATCATTTATCATTTATATCATTAGTGATTAAGCTTTATTTTTTTATTTGCTTTTTATATGATTTTTTTTAACTGTGTATTTTTTGTCATTTTCTTTTTTTTTGTCCATATATTACTTTTTTTTTCCTCAGTTATGTCTATAGCTTGAGTCATATTTTTTTTAGAAAAATTTTAAATGTACTTCCGTCGTAAAATTACAAATATTTTTTAATTTTACACTCTTTCATTTTTTTTTTTTAACTTTCAAACTTAGTCTCCATTCTTCTTATTGGTATTTGTTTGTTTGAGATCATTTTTTAGAATTGTTTTACATTTTCATCCTCAATAGTTTTCTTTTTTATCAAATTTGATCCCCATATGTTTTATTTATATATTTTTTCATGATTTCATCATTCAAAATTAAATTGGTTATGAATTAAGTTTTTTTATTTAACCCGGATCTAGGATTTCACGGGTTTGAATTTTAGAGATTAAACCAAAGTTATAAGATTTGCTCGGGTTTGCTTAGTTTTTTTTTTAAAAAAAAACATGATGTTTTTTTTCATTTTTTTTAGAGTTTTGCTTTGTTTTTATTTTCGGAGGCCGCTGGTACCAAAGGCTAACACAGGTTAACTTTATTTTTTTAATTTATTTATTTTAATTTTATCATTCAATATTTGATGCATTGACAATTGATCTTCGTGCTTTTGTTTTCCTTTCCCTTTTATTTTTTTTCTTATTTTTGTTTCTACATGTTCATCTCAATCCTATTATCATTATAACGGAATTTGTAAGTTAACATAGTTTAATTGAGTTTTTTGTGTTCTTTTTTTTTCGCCTTTAAATATTAGATTTTTATATTCTGAATGAGATTATGTTAGTTTTTAATTTTTTTTATCATTTGTTATAATTTTTATTTATATTATTTAAATTATTAATTGTTGTAATGGCTTAGACATCAGATTTTTTTAATATTTTTATTATGTAAAACAAAACAAAAAACCCACAAATCTAGATCTAGTTGAATACTATATTGTCTTTTAGTTTAATTTTCCAATGACAACCGACTAAGGCGTGTTTTTATAACGCGTGCTTTGACTTAGCTTTGACCAGCACATAGAAAAAGGTTTCCTTTGGTTTAGTTTAGTAAGTGGAACGGTGTTCCTTTTATATATAAAACTAGGTCCAATGTGAAAAATGATTTCAACTGATTGATATTACTTCTAAATTATTTGATATTTCATCTATTTAAATTGACATGATTTTAATAATTTTGAAAATTGAAAACAATATATTAAAATTCCATCAAACTTACAGGAATAATTAATTTTGAACATTAATTATGAAATGGCTTAAATAATTTCTATGATCAATTGGAATCTACACAAGATTCTAAAGGCCAAGATTCATATATATGAAAGCTAGATCCCATACCTTTTCATAATATCTTCGATTAGTTTTTATATTAAGATTAAATCTATTTTCAATCAATTGTTTTTTTTTTAACTATTTATATATATATATATATATATGTGTGTGTGTGTGTAATTTGAATCTACTCCTGAACGCGATTCATGGATGGACGGTCACTTTCAAGAGTCAAAACACGGGGGGAAATCTGTCAACTCGAGGTCCCCAATCAATCACACACTTACATGTAAGTTGAGAAATGCAAGTGGTAGGATTCAAATCAGGATGTCATCTCCCTCCTAGTTGATTCCTTATCACTTGACTATTATTAATTAAGACAGTGACTCACTTACTGTTTTGAAATCAATTATAAGTTTGAATATATATCCAATATATATGCTAAGATTCTATTATTTTATTTGTGATGAAAATATATTTACCGTAATATATGTATATGTGTGTGTGTTTAGAAGCTTATAATCCAAACTTGTATGTTCTGTAATTTTATCTTCAATTAATTAGAATAGTTTCTGTTTATTAAACAAAACAATTCCTATTCATTGGTTTAATCAATTCTAATATCTATTGGATCAAAACCGAATCTTTTTACCATCTTTCATTATAATTGTAATTTTATTTTAAAATCACAAGAAAAGGAGGTTTATGCCTACAATTATTCTTGAGCTTCTAAAGGTTTCTCGATTAATATATTACATAGATGCATGTCAAACAGAGTCTAATAACTTGTATTCTAGTCCTGCTGTCCACTAACATGCCATTTTCTATTAGGCTGAAATGAAGTTTGTCAATCCACACAAAAAGTCAATCATTATACGTATACCAAGACTCGGTGTATTTTTACATTCACTGAAAAAAAAGCAAGACATCCATGCCGATTACAAGATCTATGAGATATATTACACTCTTCAAAGCGGTGGTGATCCCATCTTTAAACTAGTACCGATCGAGGCATGCAACCTGCAAGTGAAGAAAAGGAATGAAGAATCATAAATGATGGCCCGATAATAGAATGAAGATGGCTGCGAGAGCTAGTAAATTTGACAAAAGAATGAAGACGCTAGCTGCTGCATGTTAACCAGTTTTCAATGCGGTAGCTGGTCTGGTGGTATGGCATTTTCAAGTTATTCTATGACCTCTGCGTGTATAGAGACACGAGTTCCTAGGTTAGCATAGAGCGGTCATTGTTCTTGTCATAATGGCCTCTCTACTTCTTTCATCCCACCAAGTGAATTTATCTTGTTGAATCCTTGCTTGCCTCCCTCTGAGTTTCAAAATTGCAACCTGTTTCTTTTCAGAAGCCAAGGCTGTAGGCATGGCGTGAGAAGTCTTTCTAGCAATTAAGTTTTTGCCAAACATGTTCATTCTTAGCATAGAGGTTTACTCAGATCCATGCCGACGAGAAAAGACTTGATTGCAATGATCAATAGGATTTCATTTCTAAACAAAATTAACTAGATAAAATGCAACACACACATGGCTGACCATAAATGTTGCCAATAGCTGAAGTTCTTCGATAAATAATTTAGGGAGAATCTCTCACTAATTTGAGAGTATGGTAGCTCCATTTCCCATCACAACGTCTAATGGATCATGATGTCTTAAGTTAGTGGGAGAACATGAGAATTAGGTAGTGGTCCAACTGCTCGTGAAGTCAATTCCTGAGTTGGTTATTTGTTAACTACAAGGCTATTTTCATCAACAATTTCATGAAAGTCAAATCTACGACGCTTAGACTTGTGATCTTGATAGATGTCAACTAATCGAT
>Ga0325404_1005513_pt1 | contig 13314 bp, 1 predicted proteins | sample PopdelMetagenome_18_FD_205664 | JGI IMG/M metagenome (GOLD analysis project Ga0325404, IMG submission 205664) | Populus deltoides microbial communities from Bellville, Georgia, United States - Xylem-Control-R1 | ecosystem: Host-associated > Plants > Phyllosphere > Stem > Wood/Secondary xylem... | reverse complement strand
ATACAACCGTTTTAGAATCGTTTCTTCCAGGAGTAAGTAAAAAAACTAAAAAATTAAGAAAACAAAAAAAATTAACCGAAAACACCGAACCGTGAAAAAAACCGATTAAAATTTTGAAAAAACCGGCTGGTTCGATTCGGTTTCGGTTTTATAAGTCTAAAACTGAAAAAATCAAACCGAACCCAAACCGAAAAAACAGAGCCAAACCGGCAAAAAATCGAGTCAAATTGAAAAAGCCGAGCCAAACCAGAAAAAACCGAGCCAAACCGGTTTGAACTGGTTTTGTCCTATAAAAACAGAACCGAACAGAAACCGATTGATTTGAACCGGTTTCAGTTTTTTTATAAAAAAATTTTGATTTAATTATTCTTTTAATAATAACTGAACCGAATTGAGAATAATCATCCCTAATTTCTTCTGAGTCATTGGTTTGAATAAAATAGGTGGAGATGCTTTTCCCCTGGATGGCATCATATAAAAGTTTCAAATTCTCATAAAACATGATTTTTTTTTGTTTAAAAATATTGTTTATATATATTTTTAAATAATTTTAATGTATTAATATCAAAAATAAATTTAAAAAAATATATATTATTTTAATATATATTCCAAACAAAAAAAAACAATTACTCTCTAACACCACCTTAACTGTCAAATTCTTTCAGCCTTCATGTCCGGGTTGCTCGTGTATTTGCAGGTTGATGATGAACCATCATGTGCTTCGTTAAAAGTCTATGAAATTATCATCATTTTCGCATCGTCGTCCATTATTTTCTAATTCATATGTCGGAAACGAGATAAAAATGGTTATAACTATTATATTGATAATTGTATGTTATAGTTTGTTTTGAAACGAGGTTGCGGTTGCTTTTTAAAGTGTTTTTTGTACCAAAATATATCAAAATAATATTTTTTTTACTTTTTAAAAAATATTTTTAAGATTAGCGCATCAAACATATAAAAAAATATTTTTAATGAAAAAAATTATTTTTTTAGAAACGCGGGTACAACCACGTTTCCAAACGCGGACTAAAGGATTTAGGGTGAATTCATAATAATTGACACTATTCACTCAACAAACAAAATATCATGGATTGCAACATCTAGTAGGTAGTCAAGTGGTAAGAGTTTGGGATCAAGGGGTTTGCTTTCCCTGTGATCTCATGTTCAAGTCTTGTGATTGCTAATATGATGACAACTGAAGATTTACATGGTCGTTAGCTTCAGGATCATTTGGACCATTCAATAAATGCAAGCTTATTCACTAAATAAATTAATCACGAGATAAAAAAGGTGGGGTGAATGCAGCTAATTCAGACCATTCAATATAAGAGCTCTGGACAAATATTCAAAAACTTCATATAAGTACATAGACAAAACATATACTTTCTTTCATGTTCTCCTATTATTTCCTCCTTGTTATATATTATTTTTCATTTTATATTTATTAATTTAAATATCAAAGAATTCTATATTCCAATAAAAAAACTTGTTTTTCAAAAAATCACAAGGCCAACTACAAAAACCTACATTTAAACCCATCACATTCCAATTCAAAACACAGTTATAGAAAAAATAATTCAATCTAGTTTTGATGATTTCATCATAAATAAACTAGATATAACCGTGAAATACATAAGTTAAAGAATTAAGTTTCTATTTAGAAACGGGGTTACGGTTGTTTTGTTTTTTAAATATTTTTCACTCAGAAAATATGTTAAAATAATATTTTTTACTTTAAAAAAATTATTTTTAATATTAGCGCATTAAAATGATCTAAAATCATAAAAAAAATTAATTTAAAATAAAAAAATTTAAATTTTTAAAAATACTTTTAAAATATAAAAACAAATATTAATCACGGAGAGTATACCAATCACATGGTACAAAAACAAAATTCTTATCCATTACTGTTCATAAAATACATGAACCCCGCGTCCAGATATTTGATAAAAATATCCCTAAATTTTAAGAGTCGTAACATGTATTAATAAGGTTTTATCATTAAATATCAAATATATTATATCACCCTAACAGAAATCTACATGTGAAGATAAAAAATACCTGTGCTTTGTATAAAAGGGAAATATTTTTTTCACATCAGAATATAAATTACATGCTGATAAATTCAATTCTGTCATGTTTTTAGGGTCTGTTTGTTTACGCGGTTGCGATTGCGTTTTATTAAAACGCAATCCCAGCCGTTTGGTTAAAGAAAAAACGTAATACATTGTTCATGAGTCCCACTGATTTTCTGCGTTTGAAACACAATTAAAGAGAAGCAGGAATTCGTTGCTTTTCTTCAACTGTTGATGTTAATTGCACTGTTCAATGAACAGTGCAATTAACATGAACAGTGTACAGCAGCAGTACACTGTTCACTTGCAGCACTGCGTGAACCTTTTTTTTTTTTAGTGTAGTAATTTTTTTAATATTTTTTTAAAAAAATTAGTTTAGAGTGAATTTTATACCTGATAATATTTTATCTAATTTTATTATATGCTAGAAAAATTATGGAAACTGTAGTTCTTGTCGGATGTATTTCGTAAGTAATAGAATTGTAGATGGTTTCATGAAATAATAAAAAATATTTTATATAAAGTATGATTTTTTTCATAATGTAATAGCAATAGTTAAATCCATAATATTTAAATTTAAAATCATCAATATTAATATATATATATTTTTTAAATTATTTTATAACCTCAATTTCAAAAGCATTCTTAACCAAACACATCAAACTACTTTTTTTCAACCTCAATTTCAACCACGGTTTTAACCAAACATCTATTTTTTCAAATCAATCTCAATTACAAGTATTTTTTATAAAACAACTTTTTTCAAACCACAACCATAACAGCTACCGCAATACCAAAAACACACTTAAAAGACAGGTCAAGCCCTATTCCCTAGTAAGTCTTGCAATACCACATGCCAATTTTAGATTTTAATAACATAAAAAATTGATGTTCAGCGAGACCAATGTTCATTAAAGAAGTAATAAAAATCTTTCATCGAGTTATTGACTTGATTATATTCATGATTAATTTAATAATAATATAATAATAAGTAAGAAGTAATAATTAACTATAAAAAACAAGGTGTTAATATCTTATACTTATATTTCATCAATTCATTTAACTTAATTAAAAAATATAAAAAAAACTAAATCTAATAGAAAATAATGAATAAAAATCATTTGAGATAACCCGAGTTATTCTCAAAAGTAGTGAAAAATTATGTAAAAAAAAAACCAAACTTAATATATAATTAAATAATTATTGAGAGATTAAAAAAAAACAAGTAAACTCGGTTGAAAGTCTTAAACATGAATTAATTTTTCAAACTTGTAACTTATGAAATCCCAAAACTAAGTTCAATCAAGAAACTCAATTTTCAACTGATTCAATGTTGAAGTATGGAATAAAAAAAATTCAATTCAAAAAATTTATCAACACACAAAAATTAGCAATTAAAAAAACGATGATCAGGTTTTGAAAAAAAAACTCACGAGGATGACATCACAAAAAAATTTACTTTTAAAAATTATCTCATATAAAATAAATATTAATCAAAACAATGAGAACCAAATCTATTTGGTAAAAAACTAAAAGTGAATGACATTGAAAAAAAAAATTTTATAAATTATTTTAAATAAAATAAATAATAACAATGATTAAATATGAAAGGAAAAAAATAAAAAATTAACAATAATTAAATATGGTAACAATGATGATTTGATTTTGAAAAAAAAAACTAAAAAAACTTTTAAAATTTATTTCATATAAAATAAATATTGATCAAATTAATGAAAATCAAGTCTATTAGATAAAAAACTAAAAGGAAATGATATTGAAAAAAAAAATAATTTTATAAATTATTTTAAATAAAAAAAATAATAATTAATTAAAATAATAATAATAGTAAAACATGAAGGGAAAAATATTAAAAGGTTGATTTTAAAATTTAAAGGATCAAGAGTGGGAATCAAAGAGAGAGAGAGAGAGAGAGATCAAAGTTTGGTTGGTCACACATTTATTGATGAATTGAACGACGCCGTGAAAGCCATCATTTGACATACGATTAACGCTTCATGCGCTGCTTCTTGAAGGTAGCATGGACATCCTGCATGCAATCAATTTTTTTAATTATAATATATATTTAAATTTCTTTTACAATCACTGTTAAAACTTAAAAAAATTATTTGAACAAAACATTGATTTTTTAATGCCTGTATTCTTAATTTCCAGACACACCACATTTGAATAAAATAAAAAATAAAAAATTTGTATCAAAATTCAACAAATTATGAAATTGGATCTTTGTTCTTATTTTTTTACGGAATATTTGTGGTTGTTTTCTCATGCTACACTTGATCCCTAAGATAAAAAGATTTATGCATCTTGACATCTATTAATACAAAAAAGAACATTTAATTAAAAGATACAGTGAATTTTTATTCATGTATATATTTTTAGTATTTGTCTCACATACAATGTATTTTTATTATTTTTCTAGTATTTATAGATTTTTTTTAAATCAACACACCATGCATGTGTCAAGAATACTAGTTTATAACCATCTAGTAAGTGATCCAATAGTAAGAGTTTGAGACCAAGAGATTTACTCCTCCTGTGGTCTCATGTTCGAGTCTTATAATTGCTAATATGACCATCTAGTAGGTGACCCAGTGGTAAGAGTTTTGGATCATGAGATTTGCTTCCCCTATGGTCTCAAGTTTGAACTCTGTAATTGCTAATATTATGGCCACTGAAAATTTATATGGTCGTTAACTTCAGGGCCAGTGGGATTAGTCGAGGTACACACAAGCTGGTCCGGACACCCACATTAATAAAAAAAATACTAGTCTATAAAAAATAATTTAATTTATTTACACGAGTAAAAAAAAAGAAAATAAAAATATGACTGAATCTCGTTAACCACCCAGATATTTTTTTATTATATGTAAAAATTCAATTGCTTGAATTTTTCAATTCAACATCGCTAGGCTATAACTCTAGAATCAGGATATAATTTTCCCAAGCCGGCATGTATATTCCAGTGGGCGATGTGTTGGGCCGAAAAACATGACCGAAATTGAACTCATAGAAAGAGCAGCATAACGTATTTGGTATTTGAATCTATGCCGATAAAACTGATTTTTCATCATTTCGTGCTGTGCAGGATCTCTTATTTTTTAAAGTTTATTCCAACATAAAATCCTTGTAAATTACTCCACCAGCCTATTCAATTTCTCTAACTATGTTTGCTTTTGTGATAAAAAATGTATTTTTTATTTTAAGTTATTTTTTTATAATTCTGAATTATACAGCATAATAATATCAAAAATATATTTAAAAAATTATTATTTTATTTTTTTTATTTTTAAATAAAAAATACTTTAACAAATAATCATTATTTTACTATGCCGAATAATTTATATATTATTTAAGTAAATTTTTTTTTCCATCCCGACGAGCGAGGCCCGCAGACCCCAAAAGGGAAACCGAGTGGAAGTGGTCCCCACTGTTTGATTTTTCGAACTTGAAAGCGCGCGAGTTTCGGACTAATCATCATTTAAAAAGGAAAGCTGGGTCCAGGCCTTTATTTATTTTTTTTCTCATTTGAAATCAATCTTTCCCCTGATCATAGTCTCCTCCTCCCAGCTTGATTTATGCATTTTAACGGTAGCTTGAGGGCCTAACATGGAAAAATCTTGACTGTTTAAGAGTCTAATTGTGTTTATTTTTTAAAGAGTTTTTTATTTAAAAATATTTTTTAAATTTTTAAAAATTATTTTTAATATCAATACATCAAAATAATCTAAAAACACCAAAAATATATTAATTTAAAGTAAAAAAAATAAAAAAATTATTTTTTTAAAAACTATTTTTAAAATCCAAAAACAAACGGGATCCAGTGAATTCCTTGCTGTTATATGGAACGTGCCCCTCTTGATTACTCATTAAACGGGTCTACATGCCAGTAGTTTTCGTTAGGTGAAACGCTTTTACTCCTCGACTAATGAGAGTTGGTAAATGATTCTCATGATGCATTATTTAGATTGGGACTAGAACGTAACCCTCTTAATTTGGTACATGCATCAACACAAGTCATAAATCTAGAATTAATTATTAAGTGTCTGTCCATGAGTGTTTGTTAGCTCAATAATTATATACATGATGGTACTGCTACGGGTGTCTTTAATATATAATAGTTTTTACAGTTGCAGTTTTTAAAAATTAGATTAAAAAAAAAATTAAAGTGTAGCTTTCTCAAATACAAGTTTGAGATAAAAAAAATTTAAAATAAAAATTTAAAAATAAAAAAACATCTTTAACCATGTCCCACCATAATATTAAAAATAGCCTTGAATCAAATTTATTGTTTTTTTTTTGATAATTTCATTAAAAAAATGCATTAAAAATAATCCATTATCACCACGTGAAGTGGTTGAATGTTGATTATGAATAATTATTTTTTAATCAAGATAATTATAATAATTATTTTTAAAATGTTTTTCACTTTAAATATATTAAAATAATATATATATTTTAAAAATTTATTCTTGATATTAACAAATAAAAATAATCTAAATACATGAAAAAAAAATTGATTTGAAATAAAAAAAATTAAAATTTAATAAATTCGATGGCTGGTATGAGATGCCTATCCAAACTCCAAGATGGGATAGAAATTAATGGATCCCTTTCTCTGGTTGTTGGTTTGGCACGTAGAAGCTGAATATATTAATTGAGCACTTGGGCTTTGTAACGTTCAAAATCCTATTCTCGATACCTGGACCCAAAATAAGCAAGAACTGAGAAAAGTGGAAAACTGCCTGGATCCACACGCATTTCAAGGCCCTGTGCCGTTTGACCGTATTTTTTTAGAAATTTTAAATTTATTTTTTTTATCATTTTGAAATTTAAAATAAAATAAAATAAAATAAAAATATATTATTTCCATACATTTCAAAACAAAAAAAACAATAATAAGTAACCTCGCTGGAATTTCAAATACCCATAATTAGCCTCACGTCAAAACTAAAAGGAGGCTCATTGCACAAGGGTAATTTAGACATTTAATATATACAAATAACGAAGGTTGTCCTCACAGATGGAAACATGATGCCAGCAGCGCATCCCTTAAAAAGGAGCAAAAGAACTATTATGATCATCAAACAATTTTTACGACTGCTTGAGGATATTATAATTACAGTGTTATCAAATTAAAAAATATTAATTTTATTTATTTATTATATCCTAATTATCTTATAATTAAGCTGGTTACTAATACAATTGTGTAATTACGATTTTAAAAACACATTGTCAGTTTTTGAAGGTAAATAAATACCATTCAATTAGTAACAAGTCAATGATTAAAAAATGTTAAATAGATTTATTTAATAAACAATAAAATTATTTTAATTTAGCCAATTGCTCGGTAAAATGAACAATCGAGTATATTTTAATAAACTATAAGAAGCCACTCTTTCATTTTTCTCAGAGAAAAAAACAACCTCCACTGTCCTAGAGTTCGCAGAAACTGGGCTTGGAAACCAAGGCTTCAATGCCCGATGATCCAGTAATTTAGGTCACTGTTGGCCCAGAAACACTTGGCAGTTGGCACTGATTAAAACCACGAAAACTTTTAAATTACACAATCAACCCTTGCACCCTTACCAAACTACCGCCTTATATTCCCGTAAGCAACAACTGGCACGTTTCCCTTCCCGGCGCAGGAATTTTTCGTATAACCGGTCATACTGGATCCATTAATCCTGACTCGGCGACTCACACTCACTCACTGTCTTTGAAGTTCGTACATCAAACTCGACGTTCCCAGTTCTCACTCCCTTACCTCTCTCGTAGCTGCCGCAAACAATAAAAAAAGAAGAAGAAAATAACATGGAAGAGTCTTTACAATTACAAATCCAAAGATTCGAACAGCTCCCTTCTCCCACAGAATTCGCGTCTCAAATCGAATCCAAAAACGTCCCCGCTGTAATTCAATTCCTTCACCACATCTCCTCTTTTTCAGAGCTCTCCATCATTACTATTTTGTCCAGTAGAGCTTACCTATTTTATATTTCTCTGCTCGAAAGGTTTTTAATGGATGCATTAAGGACTGGAAAGCCTTCGTCAAGTGGAATCCGGCTAATGGCGGCCTCGATTACTTGCAGGTTACTGTATACTTTATTAGTATTTTTTTTTTAATGTAGGAACTGAACTTATGATTAATTTTTATGTTGATTAATTGAAATTTAGGAACGGGTAGGATCATCTACCGTGGAAGCTATGCTATCTAAAACTGCACCTGTGTTTTATGGTGATATTAGAAGCCATGAAAGGGTAATTTTTGTGCCAGTTTCTTATTCGAGTAATAATCGTATATTGGAGCTTTTAAGAGTTTCCTTCCTCTTATTACTATATGTTTTTTTTCCTTTCCTGTTGTAGGTTCAGTTACCGTTTTCCACGTTTATTGATTTTTGCAAGCAAAGTACGCGAAACACAGACAGTAGTGGTGGTTCTTTGTTGCAATTAGAAAGGCATCATGATGCTGTTACTGATGTAGATCAGGAAACTATGCTTTCCGGTGATGTTCCTCAGCAAATTTATCTAGCACAGGTTGGAACCTCGCAGATTCTAGATATTAAATGCTGTTTTTCTTGTTTAATGCTTTTGAGTCTGTGTGATATTGAGTTAGTACTAGGGTGAAAATTGTAATTGTCTGTGTCCAGGTGCCGATAATGAATAGTGAGGATCGAGAGAGGGTTCAACTTGAAGGTCTTAGGGAAGACATTCAAACGGTTTGTGCATTTCTTTCTTCACTCCGTTGTTGTTTAGTCTAATGCTCTCCATGGTTAACTAGTTTACCGTTGATTGATTTTCGCAGCCTACTTTTTTGGAAACAAAAGAATTAGCTTCTGTCAATTTGTGGATGAATAATGCTCAATCTAGATCAAGCACCCACTATGATCCACATCATAACGTGCTATGTGTAGTTGCTGGCAACAAACATGGTTCCGTTTCTCTCTCTCGCGCTCTCTCTCTCTCTCCTTGTCCATTCTACAACTATAGCGACTTTCTCTCTTTAGCTGCAAGTTATAGATTCATGGCAATGCTAATAGCCCTCGTCAGGATTCTATCATTTGTGAATAAACTACAAATTCTTTTCCAATCTTGCATGCTAATGTTTTCTTCCTGCACACTTAGTTCCATGTCATGCTTGTACTTTGAACCGTTGCCTATGTCTGGTTTAGACAGTTCCCTTTAGCAATTTATTTATAAGTTAGAGCTTGCTTCTTTTGTTTTTCTGTTTTGTTCAAATACTTCTTCGTTGCAGTTGTCTTATGGCCGCCCTCTGCAAGTCCATTTTTATACCCAATGCCTGTATATGGGGAGGCCTCAAACCACAGGTATGCCACTTTTTTGTGAGCAACAGCAAATTAATTTCTGTTCCCCCTCAATTTTGTAACAGTATGAAAATGTAGGGCCTGTAAAGTTTGTTTAGCCACTGGAAATTTGGAACTGCTTTCTTTTTATATTATCCTTTTGTAATTGTCAACCTGTCTTCTTCTGGCTGGCAGTTCTATTGCTCTGGAAAACCCTGACTTCTCATTGTATCCGAGAGCAAAATGCTCCATGGACTACTCTCAGAAGGTTATTCTTCATGCAGGTGATGCCCTTTTCATTCCTGAAGGCTGGTAAGGTTTCAAATATAATGATGCTTATGAGAAAATTCCCTTTATTAGGAACGTTCTTCGTGTAATTCTAGAATATAATGCTAAGCTTCTGATATTGTTTTTACCTTTATTCAAGTTTGGTATTGACTTTTCGTTTTACTTCTTTAACAAACTACAAGAAATCTGAGATGTTATTTTGCTTTCTTTCATGCATTTTGTTCTGTGCTGTATAATGGATGTATCCGTAAATTTTATTGCTTAGTCATCACAAAAGGTGGTAGCGTTGATGAAGAGATTGATGAATTCTTATGGTGGAGAATGGGAATTAGGAGTTATGGTTGATCTTGGGGAGGAAAGCATAAAAAGACGAGTTTTGGTGGCTGTTGTTTTGCTGTTGAATTCTGTAAACACTTGCAGGAATTGAGACCTGAAGGTGACATAAAGAAAATGATCCATAACCAAAAGTAACTGAATTAACCTAAGACTTCCAAAACATAGGAAGTAAACCTAAGACTTCCAGAACATAGGAAGCAAAAATTTAAAAATAAACCAACAGCTTTCTAATTTAAGAAACCTTAAAAAAAGACTTATTATTGTCCAGGAAAGACTTCCAAAATATGAAATTGATGTAATTCTTAACTTATTGGATCACTAATCCTCTGCTCCTAGAAAAATTGGTTGCTTTGTTCATCATCTTGTCTGATATGTGTGAGTCATCTCATAGAATTGACAAATAGAAGCTATTTATTTTTCAGCAGCAAATATGAAGTGGGGTTTATGCATGTTTGTTCAGAACTGAGGGGCATTAATGCTAACTAGTATAGCTGACTCTCCTTCCTGCATCCTTTCACACCTTCAGGTCATTTCTCCATTTTAGTTTCAAAATTGTTGATCTTATCTCTACCTTAGAGCCTTTTGGTTGCAGTATTGTACTTCTTGCTATCTGTAACCAGCTGTCCCGTCCATGCAATAATTTGTTTTAGGAGTCTTTCTTTATAAATTATCCTTGACTGACATTGACATGGCCTTTTATGCTTTGTACCATCAACTATTCCCTCCTCTTACCATGGTTTTTTTCGTGATGCAATAGGTCAACAAAGAATCAATTATGTAACTGTCTAATGCTGCAAACATCATTTCCAAATTTAACCATTTCTCTTTTACTGTGTTTTGCTACTCAGAACCTTACTAAAACGGTCCTCTGATTCTACTGTTCTTTATGTATGCAAAACTTATTACACCACTATTAAGACACTAGACTTATTTCTTGGACTCAACCTCACTTTTGGTATTTAGTCAGGTGAGATGACTGTTGTCTCCAATTGCTACAGGTTCCACCAAGTAGACAGTGATGATTTGACCATTGCTGTGAACTTTTGGTGGCGATCCAACATAATGTCTAACATGCTAGAACACATGGATGCTTATTATTTGCGAAGAATATTAAGAAGGTACTCTTGATTCATTATGTCTTATAATGTTATAATGTTTCATCTGTTTCTCCTTTGGTTCCCGTTTTTTCCCTGTGTAACTGTTTCAGTTTGGTGTTGGTAATGCAGTTTAAGCTAACTTGATTTAGTGATTTTGTTTTGCTCTAACATGTTTTATTGGCTCATCAAATCAATGCTATAAATTCAAGATTGATGGACAAAGAAATGGTATGTCCTTCTCCTTGATACGTCAGATGTTGCAATAATGCTTATTCCTAGTGGGGACCCTTTTCTCTTGTTTTTGGGCTCTGCAAAATGTTTATTCTGTTAGCTTGTGCCCATTAGATTTACATGATTTCTTTTACCATGTATAATTCCTTTGTGAGACTTCCTTAGGTTTGCAGCATTCTTCATCAGCCTCACTTCTATAGCGCAAAAAACATTTGCAGTGGAAGGACAGAAGTGTTTCTACAAATTATTGGTTGAGGAGCTCTTTATGTCTGAGCTTTGAAAAGTTCGAGGGCCACTAACAAATAAAATTGTGAACATAACTTTTTTTGAGGCTTTCAGAAAGTTTGTCATTGTTTGTAGACGAAGAAGCTTTGAAATCACAAGTCTCCACCAAAACTTTTCAGTAATTGATGACAATTGATGCTCAAATAATATCATGTGCAGAGTCTGTTTACTAAAGAGTACCCATTAATGAAATTTTCAAAATTGTTTCATCCACAAAGTTTGGGGAGTCTACTGTCCTGTTTCTTTTCCTTCATGCATCTTGTTTCGAGTTACAAGTTTATTGTCAACCATTTCAACATGTATATTATATTTAAAATTAGGACAGAACCAAGTACTCCCCAAGGCTTCTCCTGGCACAGAGAAACTGAAGAGTACATGTGAGCTGCTCAGTAATGGAGCAGGTCAGTTCTGATAATTATACCACTAGGTTTTCTTCACCCTTTCAGCTTTTACTCAAAGGAATACCCAGCTTATTTCCCATTTCTTTCTGTAGACTGATCTTGATAATTTTGTACCAGATCATGGTTGTTGTGACTTGAACCCGGCATGCAAGAAACAGGGTTTACAAGGGAAGGACCTTAAGTTGCATGAATTGGAACCGTTTTCTCTCCAGGCCCTACATGAACTTGTTTCTGTAGTTCATGACCGTGTTAACATCACCGACCAAAGTCAATGCATTCAATCAACTCCACCAAATGATTCTAAAGTCAGTGTGAAACATGAATGTGATAAAACTTTGACAAGTAAATTATTTTTCCTAGAGGATGATCCAGTTGCTAAAATTCTTTGGACCCTTGATCCAAGCACTCTTCAGAATGTCCTCCTTGCCATGGCGGTGAGTATGCACCCCTTATAAAGCTCCCATAGGTGGATGGAATTCTTATTAAAACTGTTGGAAATACCCGGCTACCACAAAATAAGCTCCAACAATACATAGATTACACACCATCCCACCTCTTTCTTCAATAGTTTTTCATGTCATCTCACTTTTTTCAGCACAATTTTCCAAGAACCCTGGAGGCTCTGATACTGCACTTGCTTTCACCAGTAGGAGCAGAGGTACTTACAAGGAAGTTTGATGAGGTTGATCAACATACAACAGAAGATGATCGGTATCTGTCAAATTCATGAAGATTTTTTTTTTAAAAGGAAAGAAGAAGACACCTATAATCTTTGTATTTACTCGACTATTTATCATTTTTTATTTCAGGAACAGATTCTATCAAGGCTTTTATGGTGCGTTTGATGACCAATTTGCTGCAATGGATGCAATCCTTAATGGAAAGGAATTGTTTGCTCTCCAGGTAATGTTATTTTTCTTCATGAAAATGCCTGGCAGAACCACATAAATTGCATATTTTATCATATATATTTATGATTTCATAAGGTATGGTATTTAGGTACTTATGTTTGCATGTGAAATCCATTTTGCTTTAGGTTTACTAATTTATTTACTACTTTTATGGAGTGAGGAATAAAAGTGCTTGAGTGCTAGAGCATCCAATCGAAAAAGCTGTAAGGTAGGATTGCTTCCAAATTCTCTATCCTAGGACCTCACTTCCATGGCCTATAATTCGGTAATGGCCTAACAGGCCTAACTTGTGGTCAATCAACATAACAATGAAATGCAACGAGTTACAACCAAAACAACTTAATATAGTAGGTAGAGAGTGTCTCATA
>Ga0325404_1005511_pt1 | contig 13316 bp, 7 predicted proteins | sample PopdelMetagenome_18_FD_205664 | JGI IMG/M metagenome (GOLD analysis project Ga0325404, IMG submission 205664) | Populus deltoides microbial communities from Bellville, Georgia, United States - Xylem-Control-R1 | ecosystem: Host-associated > Plants > Phyllosphere > Stem > Wood/Secondary xylem... | reverse complement strand
TTTGTCCATGCCCACGTTCGTGCCAACATGAACCCATTGCTCACACAAGCTATTGCACGTTGTCTATAGATTTCACCAATGTTCTCGTGGTTTGCCGGTGCCTAAGGTGTCTTTCAGGTAATGTGTTCGTTGGCGAGCCGTTGCACCTAGTCCCCTAACAAACCTACCTCACTAGAAAATTTCAGTACTTTTATTGAAATAGAATCACGTACTCCTATGCTTTGTTTTCAAACTACCATAAATTTAGATATTTCTCCCACAAAACCTCCTGCTTTTACTTCCATTTCACCAACAACTTGGTTCGTCGATTTTTTTTTATGCTGGCCAAGTCTACAGTAATCTAGGATTTTAACAATTCTATTGTCAAATTGTTTCCCAATAGTAAGAGGGTATGTTATTTCAACCTATATATATGCTATTATTCCCATCTATTCCATGACTTCAAATGACCCATCATATCTCCGAACCAATTCTTGATGCCTAGTCTTGCCAATGATCTTTTTTTATATTTGCAGAGTTAACTTAAGTAACATATCATCACCTTTGTTAAACTTTATGGATCTTTTCTTCAAGTCTGTATATTTTTGTATCTGGTTGTTATCTTTACTCAAATTATCTTGAGCCTATTCAAACAACTCTTACCTCTCTTTTACAAATTTACAAGCAATTAAACTCTTTCCACCAAATTTTTACATTGGTTTCTCTTTAGGAGTTTAGGATTATGCCATTAATACTAATTGGAATGGACTTGCCTCCATTGGAGAATACTTATGGAAGTTGTAACAACAAAAGTATCATCCAACAACTCTAACTAATTCTTTTGCATTGCAATTAAATGATGCCTCAAATATTTCTCAAATAAGGTGTTATTTCTCTCTATCTACCTATTGATTTGAGGATGATTAATAATAAAGAACTTCAGCTTAGTCCCTATTAAGTTAAACAATGTTGTCCATAATGTGCTTGTAAGTCGTACATCTCGATTACTAACAATGTTTGATGGAACCTCAATGTACTTCAACATATTTAGGTCAAACAATCTAGCAATTGCCTCAACAGTGCATACTGTTGAAGTAGTAATGAATACTATATATTTGGTAAACTTGTCCTTGACCATCATCCATACACAAAACAATATAATCCATAAAAAATAACACCTATAGCCTCTTTGGTATGGGTAATATTTGTAACAAGTCTGTCACTTTTTGGTATAACACTGTATCTTATAAGCACACATTATATATCTATATGTGTAACTCCATTTCCTCCTCCATCTTTTGCTAATAATAAGTTTATGATAAGAGAGTTACCATTCTTTCCCTTCCTGAATGACCTTCCTATTATGGGTAATAAGTCTATCATCATTTCATTTATTTCCCTCTATGCATGTATATTCAACTTTTATTGCATAAATAAGGATATTTTCCAACCAATACATTCATATTATTCCTTTTTATATGAGGTTAATTAGCTTCATGTAGGTTGTGTCTTTCTAAATAGCCTGATGTAATCTCTTCAACTTTTCAGATTCCATTTGTATAATAACAAATAGAGTAGCAATAACTTTCCACCTACTTGGAGCATCCATAACTCAGTTGAGTCACCCGGTTTATGTTCCTATATAAAATCTTTTTTGGCTAGAAACTCTTGCAATTGAGCATGCTGCTATGACAACTTCTTCAAAGTTTTTTTTTTTAAAGTATTGATTTCATTATCCATCTTTATTGTAAATTTATGGTCTAATAGATACACTTTCCAAACACTAAGATAACACTCCACCGCAATCATTTCTTTCTTATATGTATAGTACCAACACCCATAAATTTTCCTATCCAAAGCATTTGTATACACCTATAAAGCTAGTTTAAAATTTGGCACTCTTAGCATTGGGGCTTTTTGAAAGCTCATTGACATTTATCTTACCATTTAAAATAGTCTGTTATTAGTACTAGTTTGTTGTTATCCCTAAAAAAGATCACAACTAAGAAATTATCTTTGGCTTTGGCTAATTTAGAATAACATGTACTTTTCTAGGATCTATCCTCACTTAACCCTCACTCACTATATGACCGAAGAACATAATTTTTGACCTTGCAAACTCGTATATTGTTTTTTTTTACATATAATTTATATTCCTTTATCATCCTTAACACTTTTGAAATATGTGTTATGTGATCTTCTACACTCCAACTATAAATTGCAATATCACTTATTTAGGTTAAGGCAAAATCATCTAAGTAATCATATAACACATTATTCATCAAGTTGCAAAATATACCTAAAGTATTAGTTAAGCCAACAAGCATGAACAAAAACTTGCATGCACCATACATCGTTACACATATAGTTTTGTATTGCTCTCTCTTAACAATCATCACTTGCCAAGAACTTGATCGCAAATCTAGTTTTGTAAAATGGACACTTCTTTCATCCTGTCCATTAATTCTTGAATTAAATGCACCTTAAATTTATTTTTGATGGTAACCTTGTTCAATGTTGATAATTGAAACTCATCTTAAAGCTTCTATTTGCCTTCTTCTGAAACAAAACAAGGGTATCATAAGGAGTTTTAGAAGGATGAATGAATCCAATACCAATTAACTCTTCCAATTTTTTCCTCAATTTAGCCAACTATATTAGTGATATCTAATGTGGGGTATAAAATGGTGGTGTCACTCTTAGCACCAACTTAATTTAATGATCTTTATGGAAATTCTTCAACAATGCTAGAGGCATCAAATCTTTATACTACCCAAGCACTCGTGTAATAACACTCAACACCTTACCACACTTGTTTGATTTCTCATACGTTATTATTATAAAAAACACCTCCCCATCATTTCTCAAAGCTTTATCAATTTCAAAGGTTGAAACCATGATTTTCCCTTTCTTATTACTATTAGCCACCAAAAACTTGTAACAATGAACAAAACAATGACATACCTCATTCATAATGATGATGTCGTCAAGGTATGACATAAAGTAACCTTTTTTTCTTTAAATAATCCATGCTAAGGATGCTGTTGAAGTCATCCAAATTCATCACCAAAATTTCTTGTTTCCCCTATAATCAGTATATAACTAAAGACATATTGTAAGACATATATGTTAAAACCTAATTTTTTACCCTTATTTTTTTAAAATTGGATTTTTAAAAATAAAATAATACTTTCACAATCAAAATTCACAAAAATAGTGTTGTCTAAATAAAAATACTAATAATAGTCAAAGCACAAGATTTTTCAATTTGGGGTTAAATTGGATAAATGATTACAATTTGAAAGGTCTAAGGTTAATTTTGAACAAATAAAAATACTAAAAAATAACTTGGAGTGCAATTGGTGGCTTAATTGAAAAGAAAATTGAAGAAAAGGGTTAAAAGTAGCTTAAATATGAAGAATTAAAAGATTAAGGACCAAAATAAAAGAGGTGGTAAAGTGTAAAGGTCTTATTAATTCAATCAAGGGTTTTATTGAAGAGAAAAATTAAAATTTAGGGCTAATTTAACCAAAAACACTTAAATTAGGGAACCAATGACTTCATTGAAACATGCAGGAAAATATTAGGGCTGGATTAAATCAGATAAGGAAAAAAATTAATCTAAAAATAAAAGTCTAACTTCGTTCGAATTGCAAATTTACAAAACCAAAGGCTAAAACTAAAAAGACCATATAGGATTAAAAAATAGCATTGTTTTGTTCCAATTAAAAACCCTAATTTATAAAATGGTTGAAACATTGTTATGTGTTTTAAATGAAATATTGAGTTTTATATGAAACAACATCGGGAGAAAAAAAATAATAAAATAATAATAAATAGGAAACATTATCATTTAGAAGGCCATGAACAATGCCTTTTTTTATTTTTATGACTTAGCCATAAATGATTAATGTAAAAATATTTTGTTGTTAAAAATAAATCAATGAAATCTCTTATTTTTAGAGATTGCTATCAATTGTTTTGTTAAAGGGTCAAAATCGGGAAATCTTATACTTTTAGGGATTAACGTTAGATTTTTCTGCAAAAAATCCAAAATAAATGAAATCTCTTATTTTTAGAGATTAACGTCAAGTTTTTTTTTGTTAAGAAATTAAAATGAATGAAACATCTTATTCTTAGGGATTAACATTATTTTTTTTGTTAAAAGGTCAAATTGATAAAATCTCATATTTTTAGGGATTAATGTCAAGTCTTTTCGTTAAAACATCAACATTGATGAAATCTTCTGTTTTTAGTGATTGACATCACTTTTTCTTAATAAATTAAAATAAATTATGAATAATCTTATAAAAAAATTTAAACAACGAATAACATGTGTATAATAAATTTTGAAGAAAATACATAATGAAAGTAACCTTTTGTTTGAAAGGATGTAGTATGGGTAATGCCTATCTTCCCTTAAATATAATTAACTCAATATGTGAATATTTAAGATCAATATTTATTTTAAGATTCCTAATTTCTTTCAATTACTAGGTGATAACTCCATTTCTTTCAATTTTCCTATTAATTTAAGAGGTCTAAAGGTCGTGCTAGGTGCGACAATACACAATGTTTTTTATGTCTTGGCTTTCATTACTGTAACACCTTTTAATTTTATATTTGTTTTTACTTAATTTCAATGACCGTAAAAATTCAGATAATCTTTATATATATATAAGGAAAGTCTCAACAACCTTTTAAAATTTTTATAAATGTGCACAATTTATTACAACTCTTGTTAAAATTACATCCATATTAACTATTTATAAGATTTTTTTTCTTAAAATATAAATATTTTTTTTTATGTATAATACTAAATAGCTCAGTAACCCTAAAAAATGAGTGTCTTCAAAGAAATTTACCTTTGACATATACAAAATTATAAAATAAGTCATTTTAAACATTTGCATCATCCTAAATACTAATGTTTAATAATTATATGATCAAAACCAATTTCATAAATTTTTATTTAAGAATATTGATCTTATATCAACTTCCAACATTTTAGATATTTCATTATTCCCTTATCATTTTTCTTCATCACATTATCATCCTTTCATCATGATAATTATTCCATTCATTAATCTAGTTTAAATATCACTATACAATTTATTCCTTACAACTTTAAAATTGATTAGTCTCATTCAAATACTTTCATACAATGTTCCTCTTTATATCGAGGTTATGTCATAATTATTTCCCCTTCATGAATATATTCAACTTATATTAATATTATTATTTCACAAATCATGCAATTTACCCCATAATTTATTTTCTCAACACATATAAATCATATTATATTTTTCTCTCTCAACCACCTTTATTGTATACTGTAACTCATTGCATAATTATATCTAATTCACATTATTATTTAATTCACAACATATTAACTCATGTCATCTTTTTATTTGCCTAGCATTTATTACATCTATGTTACATCATACTTTAGTCCGTATAACATCGTTGTTATATTGAGAAATTTTCTTGATTAATTATTCATTCTACTTAATTCATATTCATTTCTATTATTTATAATTTATCACATAACCATCCATTATTTTTATATTTACAAGACATGCTCAAATCATTTTTGTTTTCTATTAGACTTAATTGTAGGGATAATTTAATACTTAAATCATTAACTTGTCAATACAGATAAACTTTGTACATGTTGCTTTATTACTGTTATTGTTGTTGTCAATTGGTCAGCCAATTAACTTAGTAATCACTTTATATGACAATCCCTACTATTTGGATACAATTTCGCATAACTATCTTTTAAAATAATTTAATATACACTCTATCAAATTTTTGTGGAGTTTTTCTTATACTTGGACTATACCAAGTTATTGACATCTTCATTAGAATCTCTATCTAATACTATAATTATGGTTTATACCCATCACAATGCGGCAAGGTACCTAAAAATTTCTTTAATACCAAATAAAATCAGCTTTATACACAATAATTATTTACTATCATCTCTTCTATATATTTACCACATCAATTACTAAACAATTAATTCCTTATTTTTCCCTTGACCCTACAAATTAATACAGTCAGCACAATTTAAGGACATCCCAATGTCCTCTCTAGTTCAAACCGAGCATTTATTCCACAACCAAATTAACTAGTTTTTCCAATTACTCATTAACTTGAGAATTGGTCCCATTAACAAAGGTAACTAGTTCTCAAATTGTCCATTTAACCATGGTAACTAGTTTCTTCAATTGCCTATTAACCAAGACACTACTCCTATTAACTAGGGTAACTAGTTTCCATTCAATATCTGTTTACCTGTTGTTTATCTCACACGTAGGTTATTTTAAAGTTGTCATCACACACACATATATTTTCTTACATTAATTTATGTGGGGTAGTTTAACATAAATTACACACAATTTTCACTGTTTCAGTTGGTAACAAATCATACTTTGAATCCGGCCAATACGGTGGATAATAATTCTTGCATAATGATTCCACCATTACAGTCAAAAGTAACACATACAAGGTTTTTTTTGTCATTATGGTAATTCAAATCCCATAATGTACTTCACACTATCGCATGTGCGATTAACTACAAATTACATATCAATTTGTATCTCGAAGGCATATGCCTTTCATTAACAATAGCAATAATAATACATTATTCAATTTAATTACCACTGTAATTCTAAAAATTATAAAAGTATGTATAAATAATTAAAAAGATAAGGGAAGGTCAAATCCCTTACCTTGAAAATCCTGTTATACATACTCCTGAGAAGTTGGGTCTCATTTCAAACGCCTCTCCTACATTTCAATAGGACATCTTGAATCAATATTCAAACATTTTTAGTCCATTCATCTTATTCGTTAGCTCACGTAATAGAATACTTTTAGAAAACAATTCACGGATATATTATTTTTTTTGTTTATCATTTCAATTTATTTACATTAGTATCTTTTTACACTAACATTAAATGTTCGAATGCTTCCATTTTTCAATGATGATTTTTCATGTTTAACTGACTCAATTTTTCATTGATAATTTTCAATGTTCAAATGACTTGATTTTTCGTTGATGCTTTTCAATGTTCAAATAACTTAATTTTTCATTAATGAATTCTACACAACAATTTAAGCCAAGTTCGACATAGTCCTTGCTATCTTGTTCAAGCCAATCATTTCCTTTATCATATTTATAATTTTGGCCAAGTTTTTTTTTTCATCTTTTAAAATTTTTCTCCATTAAACATCTCAATTTACATATTCATCATGAAAGACTTCAAATACAATCAAGTCAAATAATCTCTTACATAAAGATGATACATATGCAATCTTCATAAAACATCATAATTATTCTCTTCTCATCAAAATCAATATTTGATCATTCCTATAGTTTATACAACACGTGATGTGTAATTAATTTAAACCACTCTTTATATATAAGAAATGTTTATAGTCGATCTTCCAAACATAACCACAATAATCTCACACATCATTAATCAATTTACAATGAAAACTATACATTAAATTTATCATTATATCATACAATTTACATAAATTCCAGAATACAAATTCAAGCATTAATTTCACATCTTTAATCTTCCAAAACACATCCACAATGATTCCACATATCATAAATAAATTTACATTGATTCTAATCAGCATTGCATACTTAATTCATCATTATCACATATAATTTACATAATTTCCAGCACCAATTATACATATCAAATATTCTGAAATATACCAACAGTGGTCCGGCACATCACAATTCAATTTATAAACATTCCAATTCATCCTTTACCTAAGGAATACAAACTCAATATTGAATCAATTTCAAATTCAAATAAAGTTAATTAAATCTTAATAATCCATCATCCATAAATTTAAATTACTTGTCGGAAAACATCTTAAAAATCATCTTTTACAACTAGTGATCAAATTGCAATTTTCCTAAAATTCAGGGTTAAATCATAATTCTTACAAAATTGAAGGATTAAACTGAAACTATTATAAATCAATGACTAAACTGAATTTTATCATGCTCAATCCCACAATCAATTCTGCCCAAAATTCCAGAATAAGTCTCAAGGTCAAATAATAACTTTTCAAAGTTTTAAGGTCTAAACTATAATTTTCATAAATTAAAAACCAAAATTAAATTTGATCATCTTCAACCTCAAACGTAGCTTTGCCTATAATTTTCCAGCAAAGGTTTCTTCATAACTCATATAAGATTACCTAGTAACAATACATTAATTAGTCAAACTCAAACTCAATCTCAAATCATTATTTTTAACAATCCACTCAAATCAATTAATATAATTATTAACCATAAGAATCATTAATCAATTTTAACAAAAAAAAACTTAAAATCTTTAGAAACCCCAACAAAATCAACATCACATTTATCATACATACAAAAACTCATTCTTACATTAACACTTAATCCTTCATCATTCATCTCTCAACTTTTTCTTCATTTCTTCCTCCTCTTTCTATTATTCACCTTCACCTTCTCCGTCTTTCTCTTCCTCTCACATATGGTCTTCTCTCTCTCTCTCTCTCTCTCTCTCATTTTGACTTTATATATGTGTGTGTGTATGTGAAAAGATCACATTGCCCTTTATAAATATTTATATGTTTCTTTCATCAAATCAGGGCATGTTGATATTTTTATGAGGCCTTTATGGACCCCAGTTGACCTAAAAATTTAACTAAAGTTAGAATAATGTGTCAAAAGCTACTTGTAAGACTTTAACCTGATCCAACGGTCAAATTAAAATAAATGATCGATACCATAGAATTAGACGTTGGATAATTTTACACCAAAAATATGAATTTTACGTACCATTTTATTTACTTACACCATCATTATTTTTAAACTAATTTATCAAAGACTCCTATACAGTACCATCATAAAAATTTGCTCAAAGTTTTCACCACTTTCGATCAAAATAGCATGATTATACACGAGACTTATATTGAAAATCAATGTTTTTGCACGTAAAATCATACATTATTTTTCTTCTTAGAATACCACTCTATTATTATTATTATTATTATATCATCGTTTTTCTTCCTAATGTATATAAATTTCCCTTTAGATAATTATTTCATCCATTTAGGAAATTTACATGTTTTGTCATTGGGTTAAAATTCGGCGTATCGATTTATTGCTTTATTTCATCCAAATTTTATGTCAAATTTCTAAAAGTTTATTTTTTATATATATAACAATTTTCCTTTCTAATTATCATTTCTCAATCGAAAATTTACCATTTCTAACATTGATTTACCAATTTTAGGCCATGGTTTTACAATTATCATCATGGTAGTGTGACTATTACTCAACCACAAGTCAAGCTCTCTTACTAATTCATTGGCCATAAAAGAATGTGTTGCACCTAAGTCTAACATAGCAATAACATTTTTGTTATTTACCTTATCCTTACATACATCAAAGTGTGAAAGCATCAATTTTCCTTGCTTAATGCATCAATATGTATCAAATCATACTTAACAAGGTTGGGCACCTTAATTGAATTCCCTCCCTTAACTAATAAGCAATTTAATACATGTATTGGTTTAATGTATATGACTACTTCCTCTTAATCACCATCATTAAACCAAGATGGCATTGGGTTTCTCCTTCTTAGAACATTCCCTTGTGTAGTGTGGTACATCAAAAATAAACTTTTTGTGTTTGACTTGACATTATTTTTATACACCCCTGACTGTTTAGCCTTTTCTTTGTCAGTAATAGATTTGGAACCGCCCCCACCAAACTTTTTTTTCTTTTACTCCTTTTATCCTGCCTAGGACTTTGAGAAGGTTATAACATCTCTCTCTATTAGTTTTCTTAAAATCCACCAACTAATTAGCAGATGTAATAGAAGAAGGTAGATTTTTCATCTTTTATCTTCTCAACTTCACATGTGCCTACACTTGGAGTCTTGATAGAAAGTTAAACAACCTAACTTCTTAAGACATGTTCTCAATATCAAATAAAGAACTAAACTCATTATTGATATATTGTTGCACATACTTGTCTTGCTTCAACTTCTTCAAGTCTTATAGTATAAGTCAAGAAGTATTATTTGTTAAGAATTGTGTTGGAATATTGTGATTCTTTCCTTGTACGGTGATTCTTGCTTTTTCTAGTATTAATGTAAATGGTACGATAGCTTGATTGTAGGATTAGTGGTTTAATTATAGGAAGATAAGTTAATTGTAGGATCAATATTATTAATCCATTACTATATATGTACATTTACATCTCCAATGAAAATAATAATGAAAAAATATTCTTGATATTTGATTTCAAGTAATTGTTCTTTCAACTCCTACTTCGTATGTTCCCTTATATCAATCTTGCGTCATTCAACATTCAGATCTTCCTTATATCTTGTCTTTCACCACAACTTTACATCTTCTGTAATTGTAGCAATGTCCACTTACTCGCGTAGACCAATATTAGCAACACATAAATATTGCTTGGCTTCTGCCCATAACAGGTTTTCTAATTTCTTGGAACTCCTCACCCTCACCAAAAGGTTTGTGGACTCTAATAGTTTCAGTTTTGAAGTGCACATACTACCCGAGGAATTTGCTACTGCCCTCCTCGAGATTGAATTTTTTTTATGTACTACTTGCAACCGTCGACTTGTTTCTGTCGCAAGATCAATGTACTACCTCTAAGCCTTTTCAGTTTTTCCATGGCTATGATTAGCCTACCATTTATTAAGAAATCTTCGTCCTTTGTAATAGGCCCTATCAAGCCTTCAAGATGTGTCTGTAGTCTCTCTCAAACTGTTTCAATAGTCACGTGATTACATGGCATACGAACCTGGGCCACAAAGCTTTCAAGGAGGCAGAAGAGCACTATAATCCCACCTGTAATAGGGGTGAATTTTTTTACTCGAATTTCAACGCACTGTGCGTCAATCTAACCCCAACTAGATCCAGCCTTTTCTCATATATTCGCTAATATGCTTGCTTAGAACTAGGTGTTTCACATCTCGATGGAGGTTTTCTACACTCTCACTCGTTATAAACAAGAAGAACACATAAGCAAACAAACAATGCTTGGGCAGTTCACCGCATATTCCTACGAACTTGGTGGTTTTTAGGACACCTCCAGCGATGTCCCACGTCAGTTAACAAGTCCACCATGATTTGGTCAATTTTCCTTCACAACTGATCATGCTTGTAACTGTTCGATAACCACCCACTAATCTATGCTGTAACTTCCTTGGTTTGCCACCCATAAATCAACTAGCCAATTGTTAGTACCACTTGACTTGGATAATCCGTCGCCCAACTCCACGTTCTTTTCAGCATGAACTCTTTACTCACACAAGTCATTGCACGCTGACCGTCGATTTTGCCAGTACTGTCCGCGATGGCTACCAGTGCTCCATTCGTCTTCCAAGCAATGTGTTCGTTGGTGCACTACTGTTGCACCCAGGCCCCTAACAGATGTACAATAATAGTATGATAGGCAGCAATTCTTGAAACTGGCTTCTAACTTCTATCTACTGGGAGACAATAAATGATGGGAGAATCTGACAAGACGCGATGGTGATTGGAGCTTTATCAAATTGCTGAAGGAATGTGCTTACTTTACCTGTATTTGGTTTCTTTCAAATTTATAAGAAAACTGAAATTAATAACTATGGAAGTAAAAGTAATTGATACCATACCACTTTCCTTGGATTACTCATATTCAATCAAGATCTAAACGCTGCACTTATCCAAGTTTCTTATCTTTTGTTTTCATGGACCCCCAACTCGAGTACCGCAGAAAGTGTGGATGGACAGAGATGGTAGGTAGCATGTCAATGAGTTACAGCTCACTGTCCAATTAGTAGAAGTTACAACAGCACGATCTAAATATCGAAGCAAGAAGATAGAGAGTTAATAACAATATAACGTGGACTAAACTATGCCAAGTAAAGAAAACTCGAACGTAAAAATATGTAGTATGGTGCGCCTTTATGTCGGAGAGGCCCCTTGCATATCCTAAAGCCAATGATAATGCTGACACTAAAACACGCTGATATGTTTCTGAATTTATTTTGTCTTTGAGAGTGGACCTGAGAGGATTCCAGTTATGATTAAAAGCAAAAGAGAGGCTTTGTTTGGTGCAGAGTAGTCTTTATTCTCAGGGATGCATGCTAGCTTTTCCACTGGATTTCAAGTTCCTTTAACATAAAGAAGCTTTTTTGTGGGACTTAAACCGTCATCTTGCTGGGTGGTAAGCATAAATAATTATCTTAAATAATCATATTATCTTTTGTCATTAACTTATTCTATTACGAATTGTAGCTACGGCAAACTTCAATCAGTGGACATGAACCATTGTGGACTCTAGATTTTTCCATTTCTTTTTTGGCTTAACTATACAATGGTTTGTAGTGACGGTTGCTTTCTTGGGCAAGAGACCATGGCTGTCCCATGAAATGGTCACAAGCAATTTAGTGATGCATGTGCTGCTACTCTGCAAGATGCAGAGCACAACATCGCTTGGATAAGAATTTCTACCCAACTCATAAATTAAGCAAAGATTCCCTATAATTGATAATGATTTCCCCTTGATGCAATTTGGGTTGCCGCCATCTCAATCCATAAAAACGATTGATCTTTTTTTACGGAATTAGTTGCTAACTGAAACATTTTAACATTCATTTTCTGATAGATTATAGGTTAAATTGAATAAGATGGAAACATCATTAGATATATGTTCTTTAACTACCTGAGAGTTTCGTATGGTTCAAGATGAACTCTTACAGTAACTCCTTGCCTAGGAAATGAAATCTAACGAATGGAATGAAGTTTTATGAAAGTGACTGTCACATGTGTTTGTGCTTGCTTTCCCATCACCCTTCATCTTTTGCATCTCATTCGTTATCTTTGATGGTTTATTTATGGTAACAGAATGTACTGCTAGGTTGCATTGTTCTTGTGTTTCCTCAGGGAAGAACTTGGAAGGAGCTTATGGCTTTACACACGAATAGAAGGATAGCTTGAAGGAAAAGGGCAGTAAAATATAAATTATTTCTGTGAAATAATGTTTATTTATAATATAGTAATTAAGGTAATTTTCTACATGGAACTAATTGATACTCGGTACTACATGAAACTGATATCTTTATGGAAGCAACAGAATCTACTAGAAAGACCTTGGACGACTCTTAAAAAATAAAAATAAGACGACTCCAAATCCTCCTCGAAGAAGATTAAGCAGTTGCAATTGGACCCAGATTGACAGTGGTTTCTACAGCTTTCATGGCTTCAAATCTTGGCTCCTTGGCCTGGAATTTGAGGCCAGCATACAGCTTCAT
>Ga0325404_1005507_pt1 | contig 13322 bp, 15 predicted proteins | sample PopdelMetagenome_18_FD_205664 | JGI IMG/M metagenome (GOLD analysis project Ga0325404, IMG submission 205664) | Populus deltoides microbial communities from Bellville, Georgia, United States - Xylem-Control-R1 | ecosystem: Host-associated > Plants > Phyllosphere > Stem > Wood/Secondary xylem... | reverse complement strand
TGATTTAACCATAACAAGAACAGCAGCAAACGTAGAAGAGTAGAAGAGGAACGGTACTTAAGGAGAGAACCAGAACACCGTGCAGCACACAGGCACTTTCTCTCACTATAACCGAGAGAGTCTCTCTACTGAGAGCTCTTTCTTGATTTTATAGGTGGTGGTGCATGGCCATTCTTAGTTGGTGGAGCGATTTGTCTGGTTAATTCCGTTAACGAACAAGACCTCAGCCTGCTAACTAGCTATGCGGAGGTGACCCTCTGCGGCCAGCTTCTTATGTGATATAGGTAGCTGCATTTGGTTGGTTATTTCAGCTAGTCTCTACTTGGCTGGTCTTTGCTTTATGTCGCTGCATGGTTGGCTGCATCTCCATGTCTCTGCCTGGCATGCTTAATGTTGGAAGGCTGCATCTCCTCAGCTGCATGGAATGATCCACTGTTCTCTGATTGGCTGCATCTCCTCAGCCTCTGCTTGGCTATCTTGGTGTTTTTGCATGGAAGAGCCTCTGCAAGAATGTCTTGGCGTCTTTGCATTGAGGAGTTGGGATTGCTCTGTTTCTGCATGGATGAGTCCATGTATCTTCATCAAAGAGTCAATGTTGGCTGCTGCTCTTGACTGGTTCCTCCTTGGCATGCTGAAGCTTTTTTGGTGTTGTGTGCACTCCTCATTGGCCGGTTCAATTCAGTTGCATTTGTTTGCTTGTCGTTCCTTTGTGTTCTGCATGGGATCGCAGGAGCTTGTATTTGTTTAGCCTTGCATGTTGAGGGTTGGACGTGCATGGTTTCTTGTTTCTGCATGGTCTCTGTATGGTCTATCATCTAATTTGGCTGGGTGGGAGCTTTTGATTGGCTATTCTTCATTCTCTGCATGTGATGATGTAAGGGCTCTGCAGGCACATGCATGTGGCCTTATTTGCTTGGTGATTCAATTGCTGGCTGGTTTTATTGACACCGGTCCTGTGCTTCTTGGCTGATCTTTAGCCATCTGTCTACATTCTCTTGTGTTCACTATTCCTTGTATCTGCATGGATGAGTTGTTGCCACCTGTTCTTGGTTGTTGCTGGTGTTTTAATGTGTTCTAGCTGGAACCTGGCTAGGCTATCTATATCTCTACAAGGATGGTCTTCTACATCTCTGCATGGATAGGCATGCTTTGCATGGATGACTGGTAATTGTCTCTACATGGATGGCAAAACGTTCATCGTCCCTGGATTTTCTACATGGCTTTCTATTGTGCTCATCGGCTTGTCTGCTCTTGGCTTCAGCTTGTGGGCTTCTGGCTTCAGCCTCCCCTGATAAGAGTTTCGTTCATTCCTTTGTCGTGTAGCTGTGGCTGATTCATCCTTGTCAGGTTTTGCTTGTTTTGCTTTGTGTTAGGTTGGGAACCTTATATGCTTTTGTTCCTCTCATAACCATTATTGGTTTTTTCACTGTTATTATTTTTTCAGTGGTTTGCTATTTTGGTTTCTTAGGGTGCTTGTTTCCTTTGCCAGATTATGTATGTCCTTTGTATTGCTGGACTCCAGCTTGTACTGTAAGCTTGTCTTGCTATTTTTTATCTATACATTTCTTACATTTGATAAAAAAAAAGAAGAAGAAAGAGCTCTCAGTGAGCTCTCAGTAGTGACCGGCTAGAGAGAGAAACAAGAGAGAGACACTCTCCTTCCACCAAAGCTGTTTCCTCCAATGTTCATGGCCGTTTACTGCACCCGTTACCCAAGCTGATCCCTGTAACTTGTACCTCGTTTCTCCAACCCGTTTTTCCTTCTTTCCCGCTTGTTTTTTTGCAAATGGCAAAAAGCAAACGAAAACCTGTAGCCACTGTCAAGCGCCCACAGGTCCCATTGCCTGCTCCTGTTCCATCCCACACAAACCAAGGAGGTTCGCTGGTTCTTGGACTCAAATCAGCTCTTGGGACACTTGACGGTTCTCTTTCCCATTTGTCAAGAGCAGATCTACCTCCTCACACCACTGTCATCACCTCCAGCGGCGCAGGTACAAGCACTGACAGAGAAACAGACGGGTCTCCGGTGGATAACACAAATGCTTTTCTTGATGGGTCCCTTGAGGACAACTGTTCTGAAGATGAAGCCTTTGAAGAAGAACATCTTGATTTCTCCTGTTCTGATGAAGAATATAAAGCGTCTCCCCCACCATCTTCTCCGGCTCTGGTTAGTCCAGAACCACCATCCTCCCCTGCTCCGGTTGCTACAGACCCACCAGCTAGCTCCAAAGGTGCCACCTTTATCTCGTCCAGCTCTGTTAAAGCAGGTAACTCTCCTGTTCCCCCACCTGCTAATGGTAAATGGAGAGATTTATTCTCTTCCAACAGAAACGTCTCATCTTGTCCAAGGCTTATGCACTTTTCAGCATTACATGATATTCAATCCTGTCCATTTTTAAATGAAGATCTAGACCACTCCTGTGATGATTGGAAACTGTGTGCCATTGGTTATGTTTCTAGCAAATTTCCCAGTTACAGAGCTTTAAATAACATCATTGAGAATGTATGGAAATGTGAAGCCTGGCTTACCATTCATGAATCGGGTTAGCTTGTCTATAAGTTTCAAAATGAAGAAAAATTTTCTGTGTTGTGTGGAGGGTCATACCTAGTATATGGTAGACCTCTTATCTTGCGTCCTATGTCTGAGTATTTTGATTTTTCAAGTTCTGAAATGTCTCAAGTTCTTGTCTGGATTAAGTTCCCAAACCTGCCATTAAAGTGCTGGACACCTAGGTGCTTATCAAAATTAGCAAGCGTCCTGGGCAAGCCTTTACAGTGTGACAAATTAACTGCCACCAAGGAGAGAGTATCATACGCCCGGGTGCTTGTGGAAGTTGACCTCCTAGCTGATCTTAGATCCTCCATCAATGTTACCCTGCCTAATGGAAACCCACTCATACAAAGGGTTATCTACGAGATGCTGCCCAAATTTTGCAAACACTGTAAAGTGCTAGGCCACTCCACTGGAGCGTGCTCTAAGGGTAAGGAAGAGGCCAGAACAGTTGAGAAGGCCGACTCTGCTTATGTAACTTCCAAAGAAAATGTCAAAGGCAAAGAAAGTGTCTTCACTCGTCTCAGCCCTGTTGTTGATACTCTGGTTGATACCCTGTCTGTTGCTGCTTCCCCGGTTAAAGTCCCCCATGTTGCTCCCTCTCCAATGGATGGCCCTGAACTTGATACTCCCACTGTCCCCTCAGAGTCTTGTGTAGCTCAGGTTAGGCAGCCTTGTTCCCAGGCCACAGCTGCAGGATCAGAAGAGTGGCAAACTATTTGTAAAATGAGGCATAACTCAAGGAACAAGAGGCAGACACTAACGCTTTTGCCTACTGAAGGTAACCCACCATCTCAGCAACATGTCTCCTCCAAAGGGAAAGCTCCTGCTCTCTCAGTTGAAATAGTTGGCAAAAAGGCTCCCCATCGTCCAGGTTTAGGTGTGCTCACCAAGAGCTCGGTTCAAAGGATTTCTCATAGATGTTTTGGCAGTGGTGGGATTCCTCCCACCCCTCCTCAACCATGATTGTTCACTACTGGAATGTGAGAGGGCTTAATAGCCCTCTCAAACAACATGAGGTCTCTGGCCTCATGAAGAGTAAAAGGCTTGATGTATGTGGTCTCCTAGAGACCAAGCTGTCTCTGGCAAAAGTAGGATGTATGCATAAGCTACGGTTGAAGACTTGGCAGTTTGTAAGCAATGTTGAAGCTGCAGCTTATGCCCGTATAGTTGTATTTTGGAATCCTGAAACAGTGAAGGTTGAGATGCTTCACTTCTCTGCTCAGGGGATTCATATTCTAGTTACAAGCTTGGTGCAACAATTTTGTTTTACAACCACTTTCATATATGGTTTCAACACCATTTCGGCCAGGAGAGCATTGTGGGCAGACCTTAGAAGATGGAGCATGGACTCTCCATGGCTTCTCCTTGGTGACTTTAACTTTATCCTCTCTCAAGAGGACAAACATAATGGGGAGCTAGTATCTACCTATGAAATTTCAGACTTCAGGGAGTGTTGCTCTGATCTTGGGATTGTTGACTTGAATTCTACAGGCTCTCACTTCACATGGACAAATGGCACAATCTGGACAAAGATTGATAGGGTGACGGTGAACACCCATTGGTACACTGTGCAGCAAATGGCACACGTTCATTTTGGTACCCCAGGGGCTTTTTCAGATCATTCTCCATCTACTGTCCAGCTGGGACTTCGGGCACCTCAAGGCAAAAGGAACTTTAAATTTTTCAACATGTGGACACCTCATCCTCAGTTTTTGGAAACCGTCTCTCAAAATTGGTCTTTGGATGCCTACGGGACACACATGTATATCCTCTACAAAAAGCTCAAACAGTTAAAGGGAGGTCTAAAGTCTCTAAACAAGCTTCACTTTAGCCATATTTCGGAGAGGGTTGCTAGAGCTGAAAAGGTCCTGGATGATACTCAACTTCTTCTACAGAATGACATGGACAACTGTCATCTCCTTGCTGTTGAAAAGCAGTTGAGGCTAAACCTTGTTAATCTTAAATCAGCTGAAAAAATGTTCTTTAGCCAAAAGTTGAAGTGTACTTTCTTTAAAGATTGTGACAAGGGCATGAGATTCTTTCACTCTTTGATGAGCCAGCGCCACAGAAGACGCCACATTCCTGCCATTGTTAGAAGTGATGGTATGCTAACTTCTTCGGCTGAAGAGGTTGGTAGAGAGTTCGTCTCGTACTATAAAGAGTTACTAGGGACATCCAAACACACTATTCCACTACGTGCTGAGGTGGTACAAAGTGGAGCCTGCATTAATGTTGATTCCCATGCTTATCTCCTTGCTCCAGTTTTGGCTGATGACATCAAACAGGTTCTCTTCAGTATGGATGATAATAAAGCTCCAGGCCCGGATGGTTACACTTCTGCATTCTTTAAAAAAGCTTGGAACATCGTGGAGGTAGATTTTTGTTCAGCTGTGAAGGACTTCTTTGCCTCAGGGGAGCTTCTCAAACAGCTTAACCATTCTACCATAGCTCTTGTTCCCAAGTCAGCTAATGCCAACTCTGCTGCAGATTACAGACCTATTTCTTGTTGCAATGTCACTTACAAAGTTATCTCTAAGATACCTGCAAGGAGGTTGGCTCACGTTCTACATGATATCATTAGTCCCTCTCAAAATGCTTTTCTTGGTGGGAGACTCATGGCTGATAATATTAATCTCATGCAAGAATTGCTGAGAAGTTATGGGAGAAAGCGTGTGTCACCCCGCTGCACCATCAAGATCGACTTCAAGAAAGCATTTGATACAGTACAGTGGCCTTTTCTTCGTGATCTCTTGCACCTTTTGGGGTTCCCTGATAGGTTTGTTCATCTGGTTATGAAATGTGTTTAGACGGCCTCCTTCTCTGTTTGCATAAATGGTAATCTCTTTGGTTTCTTCCAAGGCAACTGTGGTGTTCGGCAAGGAGACCCATTATCTCCATATCTCTTCATTATCTGCATGGAGTACTTCTCTAGATTACTGAAAAGGAACACTCAGCATTCGGGTTTCAGCTTTCATCCCAAATGCCAAGCTTTGGGAATTAGTCATCTTGGGTTTGCTAATGATATTCTCATGCTCTGCCATTGTGACATGGCCTCTGTTAACATTCTCCTCCAATAGCTTCAAGTTTTTGGGGAGTCCTTGTAATTAATGCAGCAAAATCCTCCATTTTCTTTGCTGGTGTATCGAAGGATATGAAGCAGACCATTCTTAGCCTCTCCCAGTTCACAGAAGGAAGCTTTCCCTTCAAGTACCTCGGCGTCCCTCTCAGCCCTCACAGGCTCCTCGCCAGTCAATTCTCTTCTCTTATTCACAGGCTAGAATCTACTATTCAGAGTTGGACGGGAAAGTTTCTCTCGTATGCAGGTCGGCTGGAATTGATAAAATCGGTCTTGCATGGCATGGTGCAATTTTGGATTAGTATCTTCCCTATCCCAGTTGTTGTGATCAACAAGATTACTAGTTTGTGCAAGAATTTCCTATGGATTGGTACTATGCTTAGAAGCAAATCTGCTCTTGTAGCTTGGAAGCAAGTGTGTTTGCCAAAAAATGAAGGGGGTCTAGGGGTTCATGACATCAAAGCCAGAAATGACAGTTTCTTTGCCAAGCATCTCTGGAATATTCACCTAAAGACAGATTCCCTATGGATTCAATGGGTAGACCACTACTACATTTCACGAGCCTCCATCTGGTCCTTGGATGCCAAGAAAACCGACTCCCCTCTGTGGAAATCAATCTTCTCCCATCATAACAGAATGATTAACCTCTGTGGTGGGATTATTCCAGTGCAACAGCTGCTCTCAAATTGGCACTCTGGCCTACATCCTTTTACAGCCAATGCATATGATTTTTTCAGGTATAAAGCTACTCCAGTCCAGTGGGCTAATGTAGTTTGGGAGCAATGGTCTCTTCCAAGGCATAGCTTCTCCCTATGGTTGGCAATGTTGGGCAAGCTGCAAACGAGAGATCGTCTTCATTTTCTCTCTTCTGACCCTACATGCCCTCTATGTCAGAATGCTGATGAATCCCATGCTCATCTCTTCTTCAATTATGATTGGACGTCTTCTCTTTGGAGAAAGGCCAAACTCTGGCTCAAGCTTCATAACACTATGCCCTCCTTAAGCAGAGCCTCTCGGATCTTACAAAACAACAAAAAAGGGCTGCAACCGAGAATGAGAAGAGTATCTCTTGTTGTCCTTGTGTATTTGATTTGGGAGGAAAGAAACAGGAGAATATTTAACAATACTGGGAAATTTCAGAAAATTTCAGATACTGTTTTACATTATATTGTATTTCCATGAAAAAAATCACCTGCCTACAGTGTTGCATTTTGAATGGATCTGCTGCGGTAAATTATCGTGCATGGTCCTGCATGGTTTTCACGTCCCTGCACTATTTAACCTCTGTTTTCCTCGTTTCTGCATGGGGTTGACAGCAGCTTGTGGCTTGACATGTCGACTGGTTTTTCCCTTGCATAGTTGAGCAGTGTCTGCATGGATGAACAGTTGGGATTGATTTTTGGTTGTCTCCTATGTGTTGTTTAGCCTTGACTGGCTGTTAGCTTGGACGTGCATGGATTTTGCATGGTTTCTCGTCCCTGTATTGATTAGCTCTGTTTTGGGTATTTAATTTGTCTTGGTTGTTACCTGGGCGTGTGCTATTGGCCACTGTCATTCACGTCCCTGCATGGAAAGGCTCCTGAGATGCTGTCGTTTTCTCTATGGCTGGGGGTCACATGGTGAGATGATGGGAGGTTTTGGCTCTTATGCTATAATTGTGGTTTGGGCATGCATGGGTTCTCTAGTCTCTGCATGGATACTTCGCTGGCCACTGTTCTTGGCTACTAGTGCAGTTATTTATTCTGGCTGTTCTATGGCGATTGTCTCTGCATGGTTGAGTGGAGGATATGTGGTCCCCCTGTCCCTGTGTGCAGGTGCGGCTGTTTTGGCTATGATAGGCTGAAGCTACTCTAAAATTAAGGGGATGTCGGCTTGTGGATCTACATGGCTCGGCTTGGTTCCTGGCTATATGATTTGGTCTCTTCATGGCTCGCACGTGCTCTATGTCTCCACTGTAGAGATGATGTCCTCCTGGCTGGAAGTGAGTTCCATCTGTCTTCTTGTTAGCATGCAGTGTGGCTATTGTTTGCCTTGTGGCTTGTGTAATTATGGCATTTTCTCGGGAGCTTGTTCCCGGATATATTTTGGTTTTGGGTTTCTGTTACCCTCTTATCTGTATATAATTTGTTTGCTGCTTTTGTGGCATGTTACTTTTGATCTTGATATATTCTTACATTTGATAAAAAAAAAAAGGAGCTCTCAGTGTGCCGGTTAGAGAGAGAAACAAGAGAGAGACGCTCTCCTTCTACTCGAAGCTGTTTCCTCTTGTGTTCATGGCCGTCCACTACACCCGATACCAAAACTATCTCATGTAACCCGTTTCTTTCAACCCGCTTCCTTTCTTTCCCGCCTGTTACTTAAATGGCAAAAAGCAAACGGAAACCTGCAACATCTGTCAATAGTCAACTCCACCCATTGCATGCTCCTGTTCCATCTCACACAAACCAAGGTGGTCCGTTGGTTCCTGGACTCAAATCGGCTCTTGGTACACTTGATGGCCCTATTTCTCAAATAGCAAGAGCAGATCCACCCCTCCCCCTACTGTCAACACATCTAGCGGCGCAGGTACAAGCACTGCTAGAGAGGCAGATGGGTCTTCGATGAATAACACAAATGCATCTCTAGATGGGTTCCTTGTGGAAGACTGTCCAAATGGAGACGATCTTGATGAAGAGTAGCTAGATTTCTCTTGCTCTGAGGAAGAATACAAAAGGTCTTCACCATCTTCTCCAGCTCCGGTCACTTCAGAGTTACCATCTTCTCCATCTCCGGCCATCCCTATATCACCTGTAAAGCCTAGCGGTGTTGAGTCCAACCTGTCAAAAATAAAAGCAGCAGGTAAACCCCATCCTCCTTCCCCAACTAATGTTACATGGCGCGATTTGTTCTCCTCTAACAAAAACACACCCATTTGCTCTGAACTCATGCATTTCTCAGACTATAATGCTATTCCATCATGTCCATTCTTAGAAGAGGACTTAGATCATTCTAGCGATGATTGGAAACTCTGTGTTGTGGGATATGTGTCTGGCAAATTTCCTGGGTACAGGGCACTTAATAGTATTATTGGGAACACCTGGAAGTGTCCAGCCTCACTCACCATGCATGAATCGGGCTGGCTAATCTACAGATTTGAAAATGAAGAGGATAAGTTGGCTGTCTTGTGTGGTGGTCCCTATTTGGTTTATGGTCGTCTGTTAATCTTGCGCCAAATGACAAAATATTTTGATTATTCTTGCTCTGTAATGACTCATGTTCCTGTTTGGGTGAAGTTTCCAAACTTGCCTTTGAAATGTTGGACGCCAAGATGCTTATCCAAGCTTGCCAGTGTTCTGGGGAAGCCAATCCAATGTGATAAACTGACGTCCACAAAGGAGAGGCTGTCATATGCTCGTGTCTTGGTGGAAGTGGATTTGCTTGAGGACCTTCGGTCTTCCATTGATGTAGTGTTGCCTAATGGAAACCCTCTCTGTCAAAAGGTCATATATGAGACCTTGCCAAAATTCTGTAAAAGCTGCAAAGTGCTTGGGCACTCAACCGGAGCATGCTCCAAAAATCAGGCTGCTCCTAGACCAGTGGAGAAGAAAGGAACAGAAAAGGAGGCTATCATGTCCAAAGGCAGTGTTTTCTGTAGACTCAGCCCCCCTGTTGCTCTTCCCACAAATCCTTAACCTAACCCCGTGTTGATGCTCATACAGGCCCGCAGCACAACCCTTCTGTTGAAGTTCCCACAGACCCTCAGGTTTCTGAGAATGCTCAGGAGGAGCAGCAATGTGACCAAGCCCCAGTTGCGGTAGTTTCAGAAGGTTGGTAAACTGTAAGGAGGAAGAAACATGGTAATAAGCAACATTCTCCTTCACCAAAGGTTTTACCTGCAGTGAATAGGCGTTCTTCTACTCAGAATGCATCTACCAAGGGGAAGGAAATTGCAACCACAGTTGATGTATATGTTAACAGAATACAGCACAAAGTTGCATCGGGTATGCCCTCCAGGAGCTCGGTGCAAAGGAACTCCTACAAATCATCTGGCAGTGGTGGGGAACCCCCCACCCTTCCCCAATCATGTTAGTTCACTGCTGGAATGTGAGAGGGCTCAACAGTCCTCTCAAACAACATGAGGTAGTAAGCCTCATGAGGAAGAATAAAGTGGATGTTTGTGGTCTTGTTGAAACGAAGCTGGCTTCCTCAGCAGTTTCTTTTATGCACAAATTCCGGTTAAGGAATTGGGAGTTTCTATCTAATGTTACAGCAACCAATAATGCACGCATCTTGGTCTTTTGGAATCCCTCCACTATCAAGGTGGAGCTCATTGATCTTACTGCTCAAAGACTCCATGTCAACATTAGTAGTTTAGTGAACCAATATACTTTTGTTGCAACTTTTGTCTATGGCTATAATACAGTTATTGCTCGCAGAGCTCTCTTGGATGACCTGCAGAAATGGAGTTCAAATTCCCCCTGGATTATTCTCGGTGACTTTAACTCACTATTATCCCAAGAGGATAAACACAATGGAGAGCTTGTATCCTCATATGAAGTTTCTAACTTTAGAACCTGTTGTTCTATGTTAGGCCTTTCTGACCTAAACTTTATAGGTTGTAAATTCACCTGGACAAATGGGAAGATATGGAGCAAAATTGACAGGGTCTTGGTGAATCCTTACTGGTCGGGTCTTCAACGATCAGTGCATGTGCATTTCAGCACCCCAGGTGCATTCTCAGATCATTCTCCCATAGCAGTCCGCATTGGCCCTCTGCATCAGAGAAATCATGCTAGCTTCAAGTTCTTTAACATGTGGGTTGAACATCAAGACTATAAGTCTCTCCTATTGTAGAAATGGCATGCAGCAGCGGTACACGACTCTCCAATGTATGTTTTATACAGGCAGCTCAAGCTTCTGAAAGCTCCCCTGAAGCAGCTCAACAAGTTACACTTTAGACACATTTCAGAGAGAGTTCACAGAGCTGAGGCTGACTTGGAGCAGCATCAAGATCTTTTGCATAATGACAAGGACAATGAACATTTGTTGGCCCAGAATAAAAATCTTCGCTTGGACCTTGTCAACCTTAAATCAGCGGAGAAAATGTTTTACAGCCAGAAATTGAAATGCAACTTCTTCAAGGACTGTGATAGAGGGACCGGTTTTTTCCACACAGACACAAGAAGAACTTCATTCCTGTCATTCGCTGCAATAGTGGATCACTCACGACCTTTATGACTGAGGTAGGGGATGTCTTCGTCAGCTATTACCAGCAGCTCCGGGGTTCTTCACGAGCCACACTTCACGGATATCTCAGCTCTCGCATCGATGAAGAATGTAGCGAAATGCAATACTTGGTGTGAATTGCAGAATCCAGTGAACCATCGAGTCTTTGAACGCCAGTTGTGCCAGAGGCCTCTTGGTCGAGGGCACGTCTGCCTGGGTGTCACGCATCGTCGCCCCCACTCCCCTCGGCTAACGAGGGCGGGGCGGATACTGGTCTCCCGCGCACTCCCGCTCGCGGTTGGCCCAAAATCGAGTCCTCAGCAGTGCATATTGTTCAACGAACATGGGCCAGATGCCGGACTGTCCAGGCCAAGCAGGAAAATTCATCGAGGGGACACGCTGACAAAACAATGCTAGTTTAGACACGGGGGGCAGTGTTGGATCGACAGCGTCGACGAAATCAGCAAAGTTGGTAAAACCGGCTGCAGGTGCTGACAGTGAGTCTGGACAGATTGGATAGTCCAAGGCTTGACAAAAAAAGACTGTTGGTGGCTTGACAAAAAAAGACTGTTGGTCTGGACATTGGGGCAGCGGCAGCCATGCCAACAGGGGGAAAATCCGGCAGTGCAGATTTGTGCAGCTGCAGGTTCGTTGGGGAAAATCAGCGGCAGCGCAGATTTTCGACGAACATGGGCTGGACGATGGACTATCCAGACCAGGCAGGAAAATTCATCAAGGGGACACGCTGACGAAACAGTGCTGGTTTAGACACGGTGAGCGCGGTGTTGGAATCGGCAGCGCCGGCGAAATCGGCAAAGTCGGCAGAATCGGCAGTAGGTGGTGGCGATGAGTCTGGACAGACTGGACAGTCCAAGGCTCGACGAGAAAGACTGCTGGTTTAGACACTGGGGCAGTGGCAGCCCGCAGGACAGTGTCGGCAGATTCGGCAGTGTTGGCTTGTTGGCGCAACAGGCTGATGCGAGTTGGGACTTGGGCAGTGGGCAGTGAAAGCAAGAGTTTTCCCGAGGTTGCCGGGAAAAAGTCTCCTCGGGTGGCCGGGTGCGATGACCCAGCGCGTCATTCAATTCTCTTCCCTATCAACTTGGCTCTCGTTGGCGGGATTGGAGGCCTATTGTTACAGGGTTAAAATCATCAGGGGAAGAGCTGACGAAACAATGCTGGTTTAGACACAGGGGGCAATGTTGGAATTGGCAGCGCCGACAAAATCGGCAAAGTCGACAGAACCGGCTGCAGGTGCTGACGGTGAGTCTGGACAGACTGGATAGTCCAAGGCTTGATAAAAAAGACTGTTGGTCTGGACATTGGGGCAGCGACAGCCATGCCAACTAGGGGGAAAATCGGCAGTGCAGATTTGGGCAGCTGCAGGTTTGTCGGGGAAAATCGGCGGCATCACATATTTTTCGATGAACATGGGCTGGATGCTGGATTGGTCGGGCCAGGTTGGAAAATTCATTAAAGGGACACGCTGACAAAACAGCGCTGGTTTAGACACAGTGGGCGCAGTGTTGGAATCAGTAGCGCAGGTGAAATCGGCAAAGTCGGCAGCAGGTGCTGGCGATGAGTCTGGACTATTTCTAGTCCTGAGCTTGGTGGAAAAGACTATTGGTCCAGACAATGGGGCATTAAATTGCCGTGCGCGCGCCCATGCGTTGGCTCTCCTTGCCATCCCTGACCTCGTGGCGTGACGTGCCCGCTGCCGAGGCCTGGCCTCCGTCTTGCGAGCTGGGGCAGACAGCCCCCCGCATGATTGTCCCCGTCGGGTCCCCCCCCCGCGGCCTGTTGCTTGTCCCTTCGAGATCCTTCACGTCCTGCCTGTTGCTTGTCCCTTCGAGATCCTTCGCGTTCGGCTTGTTGCTTGTCCCTCGAGATCCTTCGCGTCCAGCGGTGCGGGCACGATCTCGCTCGGGTGTTTCCACTTGCTCTCGTGGCCGTGGTTCGCTCGCCGGGATTGTTGTCGCGTGAACGTAGAGTCGCATGAGCGGTAATCGGGCTGTCCGTGTCGGCAGGCTCCGTGCTAGTGCACCGAACTGTCGGCCCGCTGCCCCCATCACTCTCAGCCCAAGGCCTTGGGTGCCTTGCGGCGAGGCGGGGTTCCTGTGCTGCGTACCCACTTCGGTGGAATTCGAATGTGAAGCTGTCCCTCTCAGCCGCGCGCCTCCCCGAGGGCGCGGGGCGAGCCCAGCAGCGGCGCTCGTTTTCCAGTCGAGCGGCCTCCCGCCGAACTGGCCCACGCGCGATCGCTCGTGCTTTCGGATGCAGAATGCGATGCCGACGCGAGGGCCTCCGCCCCCGCGACCGCCCGTTTCGAGCCGCTCGTGCTCGAAAAGAACGACTTCCTCTCCCGTCTCGGCCCCTCGTCTCATCGGCGTCGGGGATCGTGCGGGTCGTGGTGTCGCCAAGGAATGCTACCTGGTTGATCCTGCCAGTAGTCATATGCTTGTCTCAAAGATTAAGCCATGCATGTGT
>Ga0325404_1005502_pt1 | contig 13329 bp, 14 predicted proteins | sample PopdelMetagenome_18_FD_205664 | JGI IMG/M metagenome (GOLD analysis project Ga0325404, IMG submission 205664) | Populus deltoides microbial communities from Bellville, Georgia, United States - Xylem-Control-R1 | ecosystem: Host-associated > Plants > Phyllosphere > Stem > Wood/Secondary xylem... | reverse complement strand
TATTCACATATAAGCTATCTATGCATGTTAATCATAATCATAGAACACACCTTTTCGTTTTAATATTGTATATTAATGACCTATTTTAATTGAAGCAGGAGGTGATCTTAGTCTTAATATGCACGAGGTGGTTTTTTTTCCAGGATAAATGTCTTAATATATATGGCCATGTCTATTATATGTCTCTACATTTCTAATTGTGTCCTTTTTATTCTTATATAGTATCTAATTCTAAAATATTTCTTTATTTCTAAGTATTTTGTACAGATTGAAATATTTATATATTGTATTCCAAAAATATCCTCAAATTATATATAAGGATATAAAATAAGAATTTCATACAATTGCTCAAAATATTTTAATAAATAAAATTTTTTATAATAAAAATTAAAATTAAAATTGTATAACTCAAGGACATTTTTTAAATGAAAAATGTCAATACATGACATTGCGGGACACCTTTTTTTCGGTATTTAAAAAAAATTATTTTTAGAAAAATAAAGATTTTATTGGATTTATCATCAAGTAATTTGAGGAAATCATAAATCCAAAATTAAACACTAATTTCAAAGATTCAGGTACTAGGTTCGTTATGATTAAGGGAATATAGATATCATCCTTAAACCATCCTTTCAAGTGAAAGGTTACCCTAACTTTTGTTTTTTCTAATTTGATTAAAATGCTATAACATTATGATCTTATTTACAATTTGTTTTTGAGAGTTAACGCCGGTCCCTAAAAATAAGAGACACGCAAAAAACAAATCAATCACTAAAAATAGAAGACTCGTTGAAATGTTAACGATTAACCCTAAAAAAAAAAGTTACGTCCAAGTTGCGAAAAAAAAAAGGCACAATCCATATTTGTTATAAAAAGTTTAACATTGGTCCTTATTAAAAAAAAGAGACACGTTAATCAATAACATTTATCATTGAAAGAAATATTATGTTGGAATAGCTAAAAATAGTCATAACCAATATTTGAGAATTGGGCTTTAGACCCCGCACGACGACAGGATAAACTGGGCGCTAGACCTGTATTGTCATTCTTTTTTATATTTATTATGATATTTTGCAAAAACTAAATATATAAATAAATACATGTATAAAAAGACAAATAAAATACCCCTAGAAGTTCCCAAAATTACTTTAGTGTCACTATATAGAACAAGACCGAAATACCTTCGAATTTCACCGTAAATTATATATATAAAAAAAACCCTTGGTAACGTGTGTAGCTCACACATGGCCATTGTTGGAGGGGGTGAACTTTTACTATGATATTTTGGGCAAAAAAAGGGCAGATTATGGTAGATCTAAGTGAGAGTATTCCAATGGTGGTGGTGATGTTAGTTGTTGATGGCTGAGGAGAGAGAATCAATGATCTAAAGCTTCAGGTGGTCGAAGGTAACCGCAGCCTTTTTCTAGAAATATAAGGCGGTGAAAACGATGAAGACCACCTGGGTTTTCACCCTATAGGGATAAGAGTCTTTTTGTGTTGGTTCGGCGACTTGAGGTGGCTGAAGTTTGGATATCTAAGGAGAGAGAGAGAGAATCATCAGCGAGAGGAGAGAGAGTATTTGAGGGTTTGCTACGATACTGACATGATCAAAAGATTGATGTCTTATCTCAAGTGCAGGCGTGTCGAAGTAATAAATAACCCAGCAAGACCGGAGTCGAACCACAAGGAGGTGAACTATATAAAATTATAAACAACAAATGAAAAGGAGTTGAAGAGAACTTTTGAGATGTGATATTAATGTAAGGATAAAATAATTGTCAAGGTTAGAGGATCCACTAATAGTATTTCAAATAAGTATAGTATAAACTCTTTTTATTACTCAACTGGAAACCACACACAAAAGAGATTCCAATCGGATTATAATTTATTAACATGATTATATTAATTATCTTATTTGAGTAATGTTAATACTTGTAAATATGGTCAGGTATTCATGGTGATAACTTATGTTAACAACAAATCAAGTTCCTTTCATAGCACAAGTGTCGGTTATACCATACAGTAAACTATGAAAGTGCCAAGTATTTGTTGTACCAATGGTTGTACAACACAAATCTAGATTAATCATTTAATAAGCCGGGTATTAAAAGTGAGTAAGATAACAAATACAAAACATGTTAGTATCAAACATTAAAGTCCATGTTGAGTTTATATTGTACTTATTCTTACACCATTAGTGTACCATTTTCACCTTGAAAAAATTAACTTAGCTAAACATAATGAAGAAGAAAAACATAAATAAATAATATAAGAACATAAACATGATATAAGTTAACTAAGTATAGAAAAGGAAATGAAAAGCATAAATAAGAGATTAATATAACATAAAATAAAACTTGAACATTACAAATACAAAAAAAGAGAGTGATCTTTATCTGAACACTAAGATGCCTAAATGCATGACAAATGCCTCCTTTTATAGGCTAAAATTCAAAACTATTGATTTGATAACTAATTGTTGAGTGGGTGGCCACCTCTTGACTTGGTGACAATCCTTATCTTCTTGTCTAGAGTAAACGTCATTGCTAACATCAAACTTTGAACAGATAATCTCCATGAAAGTTCTGGGAAATTGTCTCAGCTTTCCAGCAAAAACAAGAATGAGGTCATTTGGACTTCTAGAACTCGAGATATGGGTTGAACACTGAACAATGTCTGGGCTGCAAGACAGATTTTGACTTCTCTATTGTTGCTACAATTTGAACTTGAAAATGATCATTTTAAATCTTGGACTCTTCATGAAAGTTTTAGGCCTATGTCTTAGCTTTCTATCCATATAAACCAGACCTAAATCTAAGTTCTACAACTTTAGTTATGATCCAATAACCAATGGTGTTCCAATTTGAATTCAACCAGCATCTCTTTTCTAAGCTTAGCCCTCTCTTTGTCTTCTCAATTTTAGTAGTTAAACTCATCAATCAATCCTTTCATTTATGTGGTAGGCCTGCATTTAAAATAAACATATACCATAAATTAAAGGTATCTTATATTATCAGACTTGTTATTATAAAACATGCTCTAGTTAAGGAGTTATTGATACTTCAAGTGCAAAATGATGATATAAAACTTTGATAAAAATGCACTTTTAAGTGCTAATCAGATGCGGACGCAAGCAAGGTAATATGGTACACCTAGAGCTTGTGGGCTGCTAGATCACTTTTGGATTGATCCCTCGGCTGCATTTGGCTTGATTTGAAAATTGAATCGACGCTCCTAATTAACATATATTTGTTTCGGTGTGATAAGGTGCATTGGATGTTTGGTACACCGAGTGATGTGGCAAGATAAGATTAAAGTACAAATTTGTTAAGGGCTAAGATGGATTTGGATTTTAATCTAGTGTGGTATGCCTTATTAGATCATATCTAATTAAAGGTTCAAATCTAATTACTATTCAATCAACTTGTTGGTATTTTTTGAATTTGTTTAAATCAATATCTTATTAAGGTGAAGAAAAACTAAAAAAACATCATAAATAGTTAAAGTCTTATTTACTATTTTTGTTTGACCATCTATTTATAACTGATAAATAGTTAAAAACAATATCTTAGTTCCTAACTTTTCCTACAAAATCTTTCAAAAGTAGCCAAGAAATTTAACATCATGATCAGAAACAATGTTCTTAGAAATGCTACGAAGTTGTGCTATCTCTTTAAAGATTAAATCAACAATGTTGGTTACATTATCAATTTTATAACATGATATGAAATGCGTCATTTTAGAAACCTATAAAAAACCATAAAAAATAAATCTCTATTTTTTTTTTTACTTAGGTAAACCTAAAACAAAGTTCATGAAAATATCTACCTAAAGTTCATTAGGTAGAGGCAAAAGAGTATATAAATCATGCAATAAGATCTTAGATTTATATCGTCTATATGTAATGCATTTGTTACATACTCTTTGGACATAATGTTTTATTTTAGACCAATAAAAATGTTTATGCAAAATCTCTGAAGTCTTCCTAACACCAAAGTGTTCCATTAAACTATCATCATGAGCTTTACGCAAAAGCAATTCACACAAAGAACTATCAAGCATACAAAGTTTATTTTCTCTAAACAAATATCCATCAAGTCTATAAAATTTACTATAGGCTAATTTCTCATAAACATTATACACGTTAGAAAAATCACTATTATTTTCATACAAATCTTTCATATACTCAAATCTCAATAATTTCATATTTAAAGTAGAAAGAAGAATATACTTCTTAAATAGTGCATCAACCACTACATTATCCTTACCTTGCTTATATTTAATAATATATGGAAATATCTCAATAAACTCGACCTATTTGGCATGTCTCCTATTTAACTTACTTTGTCCTTTTAAATATTTCAATGATTCATGATTTGAATGGATAAAAAAAAATTTCAGTTACAAATAATGTTATCAAGTCTCCAAAGTCTTCACCAATGCATAAATCTCTTTTTAATAAGCTGAGCAACTTAATGTTTCTCCATTAAGATTTTCACTAAAATAGGCAATTGATCGCTTCTCCGACATCAACACAGCTCCAATACATATTCTTGAGGCATCAAACTCAATCTTAATTTTTTTTTTAATAAAGTTAGGTAATGCAAATAAAAGTGCTAAACATAACCTTTCTTTAAAAAGATTAAATGCATCCTCTTGTTCACTATCCCATTTAAACCTAATAATTTTTCTAACAACCTCAGTTAGGGGCGCGACTAGTGTATTAAATCCTTAACAATTCTTCTATAGAAACTAGCCAAACAATAAAAACTTCTTACCTCAATAATTGATTTAGGTATAGGCTAGTATTGGATAGACTTCATATTTTTCTCATTCATCTCTATACCTTTTGCACTATCAATATAACATAGAAAATACAACCTTTTCCATGTAAAAAAAATACATTTTTTCATATTAGCATACAATATTTCTTTTCTCGTAAATGCTCAACATGCTTGTCTAAACTCTTATTTTAAACCAAGATATAATCAAAATAAACAACAATAAATTTGTTTATAAATGCATGCAAAACATGATTCATAAATCTTGTCGCATCCGACATCGTGACGGCCTTAAAAATAATCTTGATTATGGAAAAAAGAACAGATTTCTGGCATCTTGTTCTTTTAGGGGAAAAGGTCTTGTTTAAGGAGCCGCCACCTAATATTATGGTCACTAAGAACCCTGACTGGTCAGCAGAGATTCTATGGTACAGGACTGGTTGTGACTAGAAAAGGTATTAGCACCCCTAGTGCCCCTTACCTGAGGCAAGCTACATTGCTAATTTTGTCTTAAATTCCTATTTTTTTTTTGTTTTTTTGTGTTATGACAATTCACTAGTAATATTCCTGACTCTGGCGTCAGTGAATATTTAATTACAAATGCTTCCAACGCTGGTGTTAGTGAATATTCCATTCCGGGTAATTCCAACTCTAGCGTTGGTAATTACTCAATTACGAATAATTCTAACTCTGGCGTTGGTAAAAATTCATAGCTAATAAAAAAATCATTTAAATTATTTTTTATTTATTCTAACATCAGTGAATAAAATCAATAAAAACACATTTATTTACATCAGTGAATAAAATCAATAAAAACACATTTATTTTCTTATTTCTAATGCATGCAATTTCTATTTCTATTTCTATTTTTTTATTTTTATTTTTTTATTTTTATATATTTTTTATTTTTTGGGGCTGGGCTGGGCTGGGCTGGACCCAACTGGCCAAGCCTGGTCACTGGCCCAAGCCAGTGACCAGGCGGCTTTTACCCGCCAGCGTGCGTGAATTGCCCACGCATGCTGGCTACAGTTACTATGTAATATATTTCTAATGCACACTATTGGGGAATTATCTTGCAAAACTGGAGACACTTACCTGGGAGCAAGATGGAGGCGATGGCATGTTGTTCCTCTTTTTTTTTTTTTAAGCTTCTTCCTCTGGTTTTGGATGCTGGCACTGGAGAAGAGGAAGCTGACTGTGATGCTGGTGCTTTCATCTGTGGGTTTCTTGTTTCCTTGTCCTCCTCTCTGTGTCTCTTTCCTTGTTTTGTTGTGTTATTCCCTGTCTTTCTCGGTCTCTTTCTCTCTGTATGTCGTGGATTGCCCTTGCGCCTGTCTGTTCGGGGGGAAGGGGGGAAGGTGGTGCAACCGGAGTCGCGGCTAGCACTGGTCTGGAAGAAGACGATGATGAAGGTGCAGTGGCTGGCCAAAATTTGCTCTCCCCTCTATATAATCTCTGTTTATTCTCCTGCCTCCTGTTTCCTTTTCGTTTGCTTCTCTCCCTTTCCCTGTGTTTTTGTATCGTCTTTGTGTTTCTTGTTCCCTGCCGTTTGTGGCTTTTTTTTCCCTCTCCCTCTCAGCCCCTCGGTTCTAGCCTTTTTTTCTCCTCTCTCTCTTGGGTCTTTCTTTTTTTCGAGCTCTCTCATCTTATCTGGCTTTATAGCCAGAGAATGACAAGGATCCTTGTGATTGAAACGGCTTTGAGCCTTTACTCCAGAAACGGTTCCTGAGGAAGAAGGCGACGAATCACTTCTCAAAACGATGCCATTTGTGTGATGGGAATAGTCATTTTCAATCTGGTCACTAAAGTTCTGAAATCATATAATCAAACCCTTGGGTAAATTGTAATTGAACCCCTGCATTTCGATGCCTTTTACAAGCTAATCCTTGGACTTTAATCTGTTGCACTTTTGCACCTAATTAACCCCAAACTTTGATATTTTTTCAATTAAGTCCCTAATTTTATTAATTAAATTAAATCAAAGTCTCAAAACTTATCAATTCTTCAATTAAGCCCTTTATTTAATTAATTAAACTAGTCAAAAGTTTAATGAAATCTTTAAACTTCTAATCATGTCGCCCTTAACCCAAATTTTAAATCATTCTTCATTTTATTTTTCACTTGTTTTTCATCATCATTTTCATCATTTTTTCAGTAAATAAAATAATTAAAATAAAAGGGTAAAAAATTAGGTCATGACATATCTCATAAAAATGATAGGTGCATTAGTAAGACCAAACAACATAATTAACCAATCACACAATCCATATTTAATCTTAAAAGTAGTTTTCATTCATCACCTTTTTTCATTCTAATATGAAGATATTCACTTTTCAAATCAAATTTTAATGAAAATACAAGAATCATGCAATTCATCTAGCATATCATCTAGACTAGGAATGAGATGCTTATACTTTACCATAATATTTTTGATAGCTTGACAATCAACACACATTCTTCAAGATCCACCTTTTTTCAGCACTAATAACACCATGACAACACATGAACTCATGTTTTCTCTTATGTACACCTTAAACATTAGCTCCTGAACTTATCTTTGAAGCTCTTTTGTCTCCTCAAAAATATTTATATAGGATGGTTGTTAGGAATTGTAGCTCTGAATGTGAGATAAATTTGATGTTCAATTTTCCTTATTAGTGGCAAACCACTAGCAACATCTTTGAAAAACATATCTTTAAATTCCTGTAACAAAAAAACATAGATTGTATGCATATGATAAAATTTGTTAGCATTAAAATATGTCTCTTTGTACAAAAGTATAAACATAGGCTCACTAGTATAAAAAACATTCTTGATTTCACTTTCTTTTGTATAAAAACACATTTGTTTTTTCTTTCCCCTCAACATTCTCTTTTCTCTTCTTGTATTTCTTCTCTCATTGATTTTTCGCTCCACTCTCTATTAAATCACTAATTTTTTCTCTCTCGGTTGAATCTAACTTTTCTCTCTTCTTATGGCTCATGATAAAAAAATTTATTTTCACTCCTCTTAGCCTCACTTTCCCTTTTCAATTTGAATTGGTTCTTATTGTCGCACCCGACATCGCGGTAACCCACAAAATAATCTTGATTGTGGAAAAAAGAACAGATTTCTGGCATCTTATTTTTTTTAATGAAAAAGGTCTTGTTAAGGAGTCGCCACCTAGTACTATAGTCACTAGAAACCTTAACTAGTCAACATAGATTATATGGTAGGGGACTGGTTACGTAAAAGGAAAGATATTATCACCCCTTAAACGTTCTGCGTGAGGCAGACTGCATTGCTGATTTTGTCTAAAATTGCTAAACATTTATTCACTTATGCTATGATGATTTGTTTATAATATTCCTGACTCTGGTGCCAGTGAATATTCGATCTCGAATAATTCCAACTCTGACGTTGGTAAAAATTCCACCACAAATAATTCCAATTCTGTGTTCGTAAAAATTCATAATTACAAAAAAATCAGTATATTTTCTTTCTTTTTTTTAATCCTGATATCAGTGAATAAATTGACAATAATACATTTTTTCTAAGACATGCAAAAAAATTTTATTTCTACACTTTCTATTTTTTATTTTTATTTTGTAATTTTTTTTATTCTTTTTATATTGTTTTTTGGGGCTGGGCCCATCTTAGCCCACATGGGCTGGGCTAGACCCAGCCTGCCCAGCCCGATCACTGGCCCAAGCCAGTGACCCGACTGGGCAAGATGCACACAGTGTAAAGGTAATTAAATTACCTTCACACTGTGTTCAATGTTTTACAGAGAATAAAAGTAGAATGGGCATACCTGCTTCTGGAGACAACGAAGATGGTTGCAGCGCGATGGTGCCTCCCATTTGCGTCAGACCTTGCCTTCTGCTTTCCTTTGCTGTTGTGCCCACCGCCTTTTCTGCTTTTTTTTTTTCTGTGTTCCTCTGTTTTCTCAGTTCTTGGGATGGAGGAATTAAGAAGATGACAATGCCGGTTCTCTCAGGTGGTTCTTCTTTTTCAGCTTGCTTTTTCTTTGTTTTCTTGCTCTGTTTTATTCTGTATTATGCTTGAATTCTGTAACTAAACCAAAGCTGGGTTTAGTCTTCTGTTTTCTTCCTTTGGTGTTCGTTTTCTTCCCCTGTGTCTGCTTCGTTTCCTCTTTGTTTTTGCCCAGTTTTTCCACAGTTTTTCCTTTTCTCCCGTTCATGGCTTTTTCTTCTCTGGTTTTTCGTCCCCTTTTTTAGTCCAATCCCCCTAGTTTTGCCCCCAGTTTTTCTTCTTCCCTTTCCTCCTCTGCTCTTTTTTTAGTTCGGCTCTGTCATTTTTTGTTCTCTGTCGTTCGTGGCTTTTCTTTTTCTTCCCAGCGCTCTCTCATTTTCTCTGGCTTTATAGCCAAAGAATGCCAAGCATCTCTACAATTGAAACGACTTCAAAGCCATTACTACAGAAACTGTTCCTGTGGAAGGAGACGAAGAAGGCGATGACTAATTTCTAGAAACGGTGTCGTTCGATTGTTAATGGTCATTTGCGTTTTGGTCCTTGACATTTTGGAATTTTCATAAGCAAGCCCTCGGATAAACTTTAATTGGACCCCTGCATTTCAGCGTATTTTACAAAACAGTCCTTGGACTATATTCTGTTGCAATTTTGACCAGAATCAGCCCTATACTTTGATAATTTTTCAATTAAGTCCCTGATAATTAAATCCAAGTCCAATTAAGTCTCAAAACTTATCAATTCTCCAATTAAACCCTTGATTTGATTAATTAAATTAATTTCAAGCTCAATTAAATCTCAAAACTTATCAATTCTCCAATTAAACCCTTGACTTGATTAATTAAACTAGTCAAAAATTTAATTAAATCTTTAAATTTCCAATCATGTTGCCCTTTAACCCAAATTTTAATTCATTCTTCATTTATTTCATTTTTACTTGTTTTTCATCATTTATATATATATATATATATATATATATATTATCATTTTTAGTAAATAAAATAATAATAATAATAATTAAAATAAAAGGGTCAAAAATTGGGTTATGACACTCATCAACATTTTTCAGTGAAAATGGTATAAAAATGAAGAATTTTCCATCTTTTACAAAATAATACCTATTTTTAAACCCATCATGTATAACTTTTTTTTTATCAAATAATAAATAACATGTATGCATAGGAATAACATCACACAAAACTCCATCATTATACCTCCCAATAAAACAAATGAAACCAAAACCTATTTATAAACCTTCATTTCCCCATATTCATTGAACAACTGAAGTTTATAAAGTTTAGGATGCTTTAAAGTATTGAAATTCAACTTTCTAATAAGTATAGTACTAGTAATATTAACATAACTCCCACCACCTATAATCACACTACATATCTTATTGTTAATGTTACATCTCGAATGGAAAATATTCTTCTTTTATTGCTCTAAATTATTCTCATTGACTTGAACATTCAATACTAGCCTAATCATATTCGATTCCCCCTCAACCAGATACTTTATATCATCATATCTAGCATCCTCAACTGGTGGCATCTCCTCATCATTGTTGTCACTTTCAAATACGATATCCCCATGATCATATAAAATAAAAAAAATCTCTTGTTTGTGTATTGAGAAGCTATGTGACCTATTTCCAAACATAAAAAAAACATTTAATATCATGATTATAAGGTGTTTGAGTATTAGATTTATCTCTAGCATTAATGGAGACTTCTTTCTTGCCTTTAGATTAGTTGGCCTTATACCCCACAGTCAACTTGGTTTGTGCAACCCCCCCTCTCTCTCTCACACATAACAATTCAACCTCTATATTGAAAATAAACTCGGGTTTTGAACTTGCCATGTATTGTCCTTCTCTTAAGTTGTTATTCTACCTTTTTATCCATATCCACCATGTCATCTAATTTTATATAGTGTTGTAACTCTATTACATTTGCTATCTCGCAATTCAACCCATTTAGAAACCTAGCCATGATAACTTCTCTATCCTCCATAACATTCTCCTAAATCATAGCTATTTGCATCTTCTTATGATAGTCCTTTACACTCTTAGAACCTTGAGTTGGACTTTGCAACCTTTGATATAAATCTTAGTAATAATATCTTAAAACAAATCTCTTTCTTATGATTGCCCTTATCTCATTTCACATGGCAACATGCCTCTCATGATTTCTTCTCCTATTTGAAACATGTTCATTCCACTAAATTATGGCATAATCAATAAATTCAACTACAAAAAGTTTTATGTTTTTTCATTTCTGAATAGTGGTGACAATTAAATATCAACTCCACCTTTTTCTCCCATTATAAATATGTTTGAGGATCGTTCCTCCTCTAAAATGCTAGAATTTTCATCTTAATACTTCTCAAATTTCTATTCAGACCATTATGATACCTAAAATCTCATCTTACTCCTCTATGACCAAAATTCTCAGCTTGCCAAAATACCCCATACCACTATTTGTAGGCTATCAAAATCTATCACTTTGGCTGAATGATGTATAATCAAGATCTTTGGCTTCTTCATCTTTATTCTCGTCAACTAACTCATTTAAAGGTGGGGTAACATGTCTTTCCAACCTTCTGACCCTTCTAAAAAACTAGTTATCACGACCTCTTATCTTTCCACTTGTTCCTGCACCTCATTAAACACCATATTCATCCTCTCGAAATATTGTTGCATTACCCATAACATAAAGAATGAGTTTTCCTTCTCCTTCATAGCTCATCCATCTTTGAAAGACATTGTCAAATTATAAAATTTTAAGTTAGTAGTAAAAACAATATACTCGCACACTTTCTCAAGCTTTTACACTCAATAAGATGTCACTCCACTCATGTTTCACTCAATTCTAGCTTTTCACGATAATATCATCACCTTTTTTTCCTTTTACCTCCTATGCTCTCCTTTTTCAGTTCTTTAAGAAACTAATCATAGACAATAAAAAATCATAGCTTTGTAATGATTAACCATAGATTTTAGGACTAAGAAAATCAAGAAAAATGAAATAACAATGATACAAATTTATAATAATAAAAATAAAAGCAAAATTGAAAACAATAATGAATATGTCGACGAACACAACAACAAATACAAAAGCGAAAACTAATGCAAGCAAAACTCTAATGACCCATAACCATAATAGATTATACACCTGAAACTAACAACAACAAATAAACAAAATTGATAGATGATGTAAACTGATATTGATAAACACTGATTCATAATTTGTTCAATTACCTAAACCCCAAGTATGCTCAACTAATCCCAAAATCAATAACAAATAACAAATTCAAGCTAGTATGTAAACACATTAGTTTCGGCACAACACTAACTTGCCAACAACAGTTTCTTAAGAATCATAACTTTTAATTTTTGTGACATAATTCGACACTTGTGATTTTCAACCGTCTCTCTCTCTCTCTCTCTCTCTCTCTATATATATATATATATATATATATATATATATATATATATATATATATAAAAGGTAGTAATGGAATCCAACAACAAAATTTATTTTTATATTATTGTCACAAGAACATATTGAAAATAATGAAAAACATTAATGTGGAAACTTAAAAATAGATATACAGAACTTGATTTTAGAGCTTTTCTCTAATATCAACTGATGTAAACCTAGAGTGTAAGAACCCTTGAATTCATAAAAACGATAGAAACAATCCAAGAAAGCTATAATCAGATTGATAGAAAAGCCAACCAAATAATTACCTGAACCAAAGAACCGAAGTTATTGGTTGAAAGACCCCAATGCTTTGATTATAAAGAATTAAGAATCGAAGGTGTAAGGATGAACACCACAAAGACTATTTTTTTTTGTAAGTTCTAAAGAGTTAAATAAATAACTAAGAGTAAGAGCAACCTTACACTCTAAAAATATCTTAAACAAGGATGAAAAAACTAATAAAAGAGTACAAATCTAAATAGAAAAAGAAATTATAAACCAACTAGAAAAATAATATAAATCCCGTATAGTAGTTTCTGCACCTTATTATAAGGTCTTCTCGATGTTTGATCAATATAAAATTTAATCATATAAAAAACAAGACCTTTAGAATTTTCTAGCCAACTTTCAACTTGATCCAACTTTCAAATTGAAAGTTGTGCTTGTTAACATAAAACTGTGCTTTAAAAAAAAAAACTCATAACCGACTTAAGCTTTTTCAACTCTTGTATAGATTAAGTTTAGGGTTGGTGGATTACTAATTTAACTTGTTAGGCCAGACTGAGTTTAATAATTATGTACAGAATATAAAAGATCTAGTTGGTTTAAAGTTGATTTTTTTTAATAAATTCATAATGATAGCAATTAAAAATATATTAAAAAAAACAGATTGAACAAGAGCTGAAAAATCTTGGAAATAAACACAAAATTGTTGTAAAAAACTACAAAAAAAAAAAAGAAAAAGAAAAGAAGAAGAAGCTTTTTGAAACCAATTCGTTTATAGGTAGAAAACTCACCACGTTGATCATAACATTATAGATTTGTTTTTAGAAAGCCTAATATTAAAAAGTAGGAAGAAAAACAAACGATAA
>Ga0325404_1005499_pt1 | contig 13334 bp, 5 predicted proteins | sample PopdelMetagenome_18_FD_205664 | JGI IMG/M metagenome (GOLD analysis project Ga0325404, IMG submission 205664) | Populus deltoides microbial communities from Bellville, Georgia, United States - Xylem-Control-R1 | ecosystem: Host-associated > Plants > Phyllosphere > Stem > Wood/Secondary xylem... | reverse complement strand
TTTAATTATAAAATTAAAAGAAAAAAAATAAATCAATCCTTATAAAAAAAGTTGAACGTGTTTTTTTAAGAGCAAACGCATAAATCTACTACTATAATCAGCGGTGATTAGCAATTACAGTACAGTGATTTTCCCACCTAGATGTTTTATGATGTTTGGGTAATAGCCAAAAGGTAAGGTGGGCAGTTCTTTTTTTTTTTCTTTTCTAAATCATATGCTGTCGTGCAAGGCAGAAAAAAAGTCTTTCCATGCACAACATCAAATGATTGAAATTTCACTAAACAGTTGGCAAACTTTGTTCTGTGTAATTTACACGTGGCATACAGTAATGATTGGTCACATGAAATGATTAGAGAGTGATGGATTACACAGCTAAAGAACTTCAGGGAAATGGAGAATTATTCACTTGGGAAGTGTGAAAGGGGTTGCATAGAAAAGAAGGGAAAATTGGGAAGCGACAACCCTGTGCTCCTTCACTGTCCTTTTACTTTATACCTTCACCAATATGCAAACACATGAAGAAGGTTTAGCAGGCATTGGGCGGAGAAGCATCTATCGCTTGTTCTAGCTTACGTGTGATTTGAATGTGTACTGTGTGCATCTTCATCGAGACACAAGAGGTTATAAAGTGAAACAACGAAAGATCAGAAAGAGATATAGAGATATGATTTAACCTGGCAAGAAATCTTGTCACAAGTTTCCAACTTTGCAACAGCATGCTTCCATGGCAAAGGATGGTCGAACTTCAGCCACAATTGCAGCCAATATTAGCCACGTCCCAATTGACAAACTTGGGTGGATCACTAGTTAGACAGTTTCCAAATATTTCAACACTGAAAGTAGAATACTTCTAATCCAGCAATGTCCAGTTTGTTCAGCTGATCTATAACATTGTGAACCAACAAGTTGTTCATATCTTATTAAGTATTAATTAAATCTCTTTGTCCTTAAGCTCTGATTGTAATGGAGTGATACAACCACGAAGTAACCGTAAAGTTCATGTATGAAAGAAATTAGGAGAGCATGAGAAGCTACAAGCCAAGCCAACACAAGGCCAAAAAATGCACAACGAAAAGAAAGCCCGCATATTTGTTTATATATACAAGAAATTAAGACAAAAAATTGTGAAAATGAAGGGCATCTTTATCAGAGTTAAAAAATGGCATAAAGAGTTCCTCTAAAATGTTTATAACAGTTTTATTTGAGAATTTTGTATTGGTCTAACGTAAGTTTTGCTTACAAGGACTATGCTCTATGATGAATTCTGAATTTGAACATTGGCATGAAGCCTGGTGAGTTTGCTTAGAGTTTCACGAGCGGATACAGTGTCTGGATGGTCATCTCCACAAATTGAAGTTCGAATAAAAATAGCCTTTCTTATTAGATCATCTCCGATATCAAATTGTCCACCTCTCAGCATTAACTTGGCTCTAGTTTCCAGCACAGTGGCTCTTGATAGAGCCAGCTCCTGCCAAAGGTATGGATTCAACTGAGCATTAGTCTGGATGGGTCTCCAGCATAGTGATTTGTCCAACCATTTCTCAACTGGAGTAACAAAAGCTTGATCTGCTGCTTCTAAAGCATTAGTACATAGGCGCAGGAGTTCCAGAGCAGCACTGCATCTAGAGAATGTAATGAATGTCCGAATGGCAAGAGGCAAAACCACTTGTTTGACTAAGTACAGCAACTCTGACACCTTAAGCTCAACAGCTTTAGGGTCAGTACCAAATCCAAATAGCAAGAAGCATGCTGCCCATATGTGTTCTGAATGATGGGATACGGACCCACGGCTAATGACAGCATGCACCATGGCTTGTGCAACCCCAGTGACTCCTCTCTTGCGAGCATAAAGCTTGATGAGCTCATTGACATGGACATAGCCTTGCTTGGTACTACTTCGTGCAATATTAAATCTCAACAGCATGGAAGATGCTTCTGCTTCTGATCTTTTGGTGTATGATGAAGAGAGGCCGCAACTCAAAGAAGACAACAATTTTCTCCATAAGTGTGTTCCCTTGTGCTTCTCGGGAATCTTTTTTGCAGCTAGGGCTAATAGGGAAACTGGAATTGCAGCTGGTGCAAACCAAGCACTGGCCTGGACCATCCTTGTCGCCAAGCTCCTAGGCCCATCCGCATGATCAAATATAGAAAAACATACCTCAAAGAGTTGCAGAAGGAAAGTGTTTTTCCTCATTGAATGAGCTTCTCTACCACTCCATGACATCTCTCTCAAGGGCATTCTATTTATGGTGTCTAACAGCCTACTTGGATTAATTGGAAGCTCAGATAAAATGGCTCCTACGATTGCAAGGCCCAAAGTTAACCTACCTACTTTCTCCTCAATAACCCTGAGAGCATCAATTTCTGCAATAGAATAATCCTTATCACTTCCCTGCATTAAACACATTGCCTCAACTGCAGACAAATAAGAGAGTTTCAAAGGTTCCAAATTCATCACACGTGGTAGCCTTGTGGATATTATGATGTGGGTCTCTCCACCAAAACGGGGAAGAAGATCCATCACAATTTTGTGATCCCACCAATCCTTCTCGCTTTCCAAGTTATCAATCACAACCAGAAATGGTATGTTTCTCAGAAGCTCCTTGCGAACTTTAGAAATAGCTTCCTCTTCTTGCTCTTCAAAACTTCTTATCCTGCTTTTCCCTGAGTAATTCTCAACCCCAATATCAACATCTAAAAATGACCTGAGGTTCAGATAATTTTGTCTGATATACCTGCTTTCTCCTCCAATCCACAGAACCATCTTGTACCTCTGGTGATATCTGTATGCAAACTCCAGAAGAAGTTCTGTCTTGCCGATTCCCGATTCCCCCGAGACACAAGCAATTCCTTTTCCATATAAAATCTTTGTTGATCTTTTTCTCTTTCCATATCGCCCACTGCTTTTGGGTTTTACTAGGTGCTGCCTTTGAGAGAAATCACCACTTTGCATCTCTATCTCCCTTTCTGACTCCTTCCATACAACAGGTTCTTTACCCTTCTCGCTGCTATTGTCCCCTTGCTGTTCTCGTCGTTTTTCCTCCACTGAACTGCTCTTATTCCATCCGACTGTCAAATTCTTTCTCCTGGGTCTAGCCTTCAGTTCAAAGTAATCTCTTTCAGAATTGCCACTAACATCGCCAAAAAGTATAAATTCTAGCTCAGACAATTCTTTCTTCCTGCCAACAAAGTTCTCATTTCGAGGGAAAGGGAACTCTTCCTTTTCCACCACCTCTCTCCACTTTGTCAACCTTTCCACAACACTTCTCCTTCCTAATCTCAAAGCCAGGAGTGTGACAGCTCTCAATATGCAATCTCTCCAGTTACCCTCCTGAGCTTCCAGTTTCCACTCATCAACCCGAGAGATGCCATTAACAGCTTCCTTCCACTCATTCTCCAAACCACCATACAAATGCCATAGCTCGCCCCCATGTTTTTCCCACAACTCCCCCCTCTTCTCAATGATATCCCTGACAAGGCAATCATCTGGACTCAGATCAAAGAATACCGGGACCAAATTCTTTTTGCTTTCAAAATATTGCAGCTCCTCAATAGCATATGGGTTTCTGAAGGACTTCTTTGTTAATATTACAATGCCAAAAGAAGAAACATCCATCGCCCTGTCAACAATTCCATTTTTGCGAGAGTTTCTACATCGAGCTCTGTCAGATACAAAACAACTCATCCCTTGAACCTCCAACTCAGCACGGAGCCAATTAGCAAACCTCATCAAAGAAGGTTTACGACCATGCAAACCTATGAAAACATCACAACTCCTGAGTTTACAAGAGGAAACTGAAACTGGAGTATATGACATCCCGTGGCTTCTCCCATGCTTTCTTGGCTTTTCTCTAAACCCTGAATAACCTCTATCACGGGCATAATTGTAAATACATAGAGTGCTACTAGAAATGCCAGTTGAAGATGATATACGATTGAACTTCTGAAAATCATTTGCAATGCCAGAAACTGGATCTCTTGTCATATCTGCCAGGGCATCTCTGGTATTTGCTAGAGATTCAGGATCTGGAATTCCTGAACTAGAGCTAAGGGGATCGCCACTAAGATGAGTGCTGTCATATTGAGCATCCGAACGTGTTGATTCCGATACTTGACATGTTGGTGATCTTGGAGAGAAGAAGGGTGACTGATTCGCTGAAAAGAATGCTGACGACGAGGATGAAATCCTTGAAGTAGTCACTGGTAACAACCCGAATCTAGAGCTATCCTCACGGAGATCCATCCTGACAAAATCTCCCGACTCCAAGGGCATTAATTCCCATGCATGCTCTCTAAATATGCCATCATGAAATGGATAGGATAGCTTTAATAAGTAAAAAACTTCCAAGAAATGGAATAAAGGCATCTGAATAATAGTACGAAAGTGAATGCTCTATTACCAGTATCAGTTTTAAAAGCTAATAAAAATGCAAGATTACACCTGAGAATACATTAGTAGCAGACAATAAAAGACAATTTAATACATTAACATGCTACAACTCATAGTGCGAAATCAGGTAGCTTCTCAAAGACAACAAACTACATGACAGAACCCAAAATTTTCTTTCTATGGGAACATCCGAACCCTAAAATTAAATAACTAAGAGGACAAGGGAAAACAGAATAATCTTTCTGATGGGGAAATATAAATGCAGCATGTCAACTGTAACAGGAAATAGTCATAAACAGAAAATCTAGTGACTTAAAAAGAAAAAACTCAGAAATACCGGTAAAGAATAACAAATTTGGAAATTCAGCAGCTAAAAGGTAGTTTAGAAAATAGAAACAGAGGTAAAAACATAGTATCAGAACTGGAATTTTCAACAGTTAAAAACGCAAAACTAGTAATGCCAAAGAAAATTTCGAAAATTTAGGACTCTAAAGATCTTTCTGTAGCAATCCAACCATACCATACACCTAAACCAAACAAACCCGGTTCCTTAAATGGAACCTTAAAAAAATCCATAGAAGTCATATGTACAGCTTCAACTTCAGGGCATTCTAGATCTCATTAGCCATTCAGAGATTTAAAAGGGACTCCATCATTCAAAGAAAACACCCGTTTCATGATTTGACTAAAATAAGATAACATTTTAAGATAATTGAGATCCAAGAACTTACTTGGCTTCAAATCTACAACTTCGTCTCAAAGATTCAATCTTTTTTCAAAACCAATCGGACCCAGTTTACCAAATCCAATGCCAAGCTCAAAAGAATTCAAAATTCGAGGAACCCAGACAGAAGGTCTCGTTGAGTTATAATCAGTATAATGAACTTAACCACCAACCTGCATAAGAGATAGTGACTTAGCATACTTCGATCACTACATGTGAAAAAAAAAAAAAACTGATGGTTATTCAATCACAAAGATAGATCAAGTTTTGACAATGAAAGATGGAGGAACAAAGAGAAACCAGACAGCTTATGATGGTGCCGGTCTCTTTCTCCGTATCTCAAAGTAGACTCGAAAGTGAGGGACTTTTTTTGTTTTATAACCATTCAGGAGATAGATTTCATGCTGATAGAGACTTTCATTTTGGAAAACAGTAAGGCTGGACTAGACAAAGTAAAAAAAAAGATTCCTAGTTAAAAACCAAAATCAAAATTCAATTACCTTTTCAATGAAAATATAACAACTAACAACAGCACCTTCAAGAACAACAAAAGCCACACTCTTTCTTTTGCATTTGCATAACTCAAAAGACTCTCTTTTTAGTTTTTCCCTCTCAAAGATTTCTTCTCTGAAAAGGGCCTTGATATGTGTGAGTGAGGGGAAATGGGGTGCAATGAACAGAATCACTGGTGAAGAAGGAAGATGGGTCCCAAGTAAAGAGATCTGAAGAGGTCACCGTTGTGTAGGCTCCACATTAGACACCGAGAGAGACAGAGAGACCCTCTCTCTTTTTATAGCAGTGAAATTTCAGATTATCCACTGTGCTTTCACATTGGTTTTTTCAGTGTTTTTTGTGGGTAGTTGTTTTAAGGTCTTAAACCTTAAACTTGATGGTCTCTCTTAACTGGTTACAGCATTGGCTATGATGACAGAGATGGAGTTTCGCCAATGATTTGGTAGCAAATTGTTACCAACTTATGACTTAGGGCATTGTGATTAAGTAAGGTTTTAAGAAAATATATATTTTTAGTTAAAATTTTAAAAAATATATGTTTAATTAAAATTCTCGTCACATATATTTTTTCATGTAAAATAAATAAAAAATATATCTTTATAAATAAAAAAAGATTATTTTAACTTCTACAATTAGATACAAAAAGTTATTTTGCTAACCAAAGCTACCAAATTGTTCCAGATCTAAATCTAGTAATTGTCATGTCACATGGTGCACACTATTCCACAAATTATCTTTACAGTGTGCCAAAGGCAAATTGAGATTTTTCAAGCAAGCTAAAAAAATCAAAATGCAAATTCTACAGTAAAAAAAAACAGGTTATCGGAATCTCATCAGTGAAATGGACCTTCACTATTTTATTTTATCTTTGCGATGAATTTCACTTGACTTTGTCTTTTGTTTCTATGGCAACTGCTCCTTTCAACAAAATCAGGCTAAAAGTTAGTGACCTTCCATGGGGGGAAATTGACTGCTTTTGCCAAGAAGAGGCTTAAAGAGGATAGTTACCCTACCAACATCTTTCCACTACATTCGTCATTCGAGACAACCTTGATCTACTTTTTTACTCAACTTTTATCAACCTAATTTAGTATCTCGCACATTTTAAGTATCATTTAGGCCTTCTTAAATGTTTTGTTCACTGTCCCACGTTATGAATAGGAAGAAAAAAAACTATTGATTAAGGCTGTAGTTAGAAAATTCAAGGGCAGATTCTGCGCTATCCCAATAAGCATTATCAGTCTTGGTAGGTGAGAGGTGAGTTGAGATGCATAAATTGGCTTCTTGCTACCTGGACACCAATGGTGATGGGCATGAAAGGCATCGAGTTTGCTCTCCTCCAAAAATCATCGATGCAATAAGATAGCATCCCCTCCTCCATCTACCGAAGGACTTCCAAGTTGACTTAAATGATATTTGGCCTTTTTCCATGTCAGTCCAAAACACTCTTTTGATGCTACTTGGGAGCACATGCATACATGTGAGGCCACTGGGAATTGAGGGCTAAGATCTTTTCACTCACGAACTTCTGCATCGAATCAATGGCCTGGATGCCAACACATGTAATCACCAAGACAGATAGGGCAGAGGGTGTTAATGGAGTTTTGAAGTTTGAACTGGAGTTGAATTATATCCACACACCTGCCCCCCTCCCCCTAAATATTGCCCCCATAACTTGTGGACAACTTAAGAGTACAAGCATGTGAAGGATAAACAGACACAAGCTTTTTTTTTTTTTTCATTTAGTGAGCCGTAGCTGCTTCTAGGACAGAAGTTTAATAATGTGAGAGAACAATTATTTGGTTTGCTTGCTCATTTCTTCGATCCTTTAGCGACCTATGCGGGCCACGGCGGAGAAAATTGCCACCATCCTAAGTTCGAGCCATCAACTCCATAACACTGATTGATAGTTGTCTTCTTTTGAGTGGCATGTCCGAACGAACTAGACAATAGTGCAAAATGACTTGGGCAAATTTGGACTTGAAAGAATTGGGTTCGTACATGTTGGCTTGCAAGCTGACAAAAAGTCCTTGTAGCTTTCTCCTGATGTAACCTCAAAGATTGCATTTTGCTGTCTTATGTGGTGCCTCAAAATCCCAGAATGCAAGATGTGTCGTCTCGACAAAAAGCAAGCATACCCCATGAACCCAACTGGAAAGTGGTGGTGTTCGAAGGAGTGCTGCCGCTGCTGCACAGTCTTCATTGCTCATAATTAGGCCCATAACCAGGAAGCTGCCTGAATTGTTTTGAATGCTACCTTGAACACTAAACAAGACCCGCGTGGCTAAGCTGAATTAACAAATCCAATGATGCACATGCACTAGAAGGGCTCCTTTGCCTTAGTTTAATCACAGCTTTTGACGTTTATACATAACATGAAGCTACCGCAAATGCTTTATCGATGAATTTGATCGAAGCCTCGTGGCGAAGGACCACACAAGCATGAACAAAAGTTACATGCGATACCTGACTGATCAGATTTTCTGCAATTGTCTTGGAGTTTTTTTTTCGATATCATAGGTGAAAAAAATATATTTTATAAACTAGTATAGTTAAAAACATTAAAAAAAACATTTCAAATTTTTTTATTTTAATCAGATTAAAAAAAATAGATAATTATAGTAAACGGATAGAAATTTTTTAAAGAAACAACAATCACGGTATCTTGAAAAATAACCTTTCTCAAGAGTGAAAAAACAATGATGCATGAAAAGGAGCCCATGAAGAAAATTAAAAAATAAGGATCAATTAGAAAAGATAACACGTGAAAAATCAGGATTAAATGATGAAAATTAAAAATAAATAAAATTTTTATATAGAGATCAAGAATAAAGATAAAAAATTAAAAGAATAAAAATCAGAGTTAAAATATCAACAATAAAGAGAATTAACTTATATTTTTCAAGAAAGCACAAAGAAAAAAAAGAAAAAAAGAAAGTTCCACTAATAATAAATCATTTTGCTATCATTGACACATGTCGTATTAACATGAAGAGGACATGGTTGCGTATTTAATAACATGAAAAAAGAGAATTTTTAGCCACCTGGACGCACTACAAGTGCCGATCTAAGTGCATGGATGCCTCCTATATAATAGTATATATGTCGCCGTTAGTAAACTTGAAAATAACGGCGAACCAAATTGAAAAAAACCAAAAGATCTTGACTAGGGTTTTTATATTTAAAAGGTGAACTTATAATATAATTATAACTGTATTTAAAAATATATATAAATATCCATATGTGCTAGTTTTAAAAATCTTAATTAAGAGGATAATTAGATTAATTTATTATGCTCTAGAATTAAATATATATATATATATATATATATATTTACCTTGATTAATTTTTTAATAACTAATTCACGCATGAAAGTAACAATAAAAAGAAGGTATTTAATTTTACTTGAGATAAGCAACCTCATCATTATATTATTGAGATGAATAGTAAAGTATATCTACCAGCATAAAAAAAAATTCCGCTTTAATTGTTTTGCTACAAGAAATAGCAAAGCTTTTGTCTCTTAGGGCAGCACTTAATTCTAAGCAGTACAATAATTACTGATTCGTCATGAAAGAAATGGTATGTTTGGATGGGAAGAACTCAGCAAAAAACAAACATATCCTCAGAACAGAACAGAACTGCAACAAGGATCCCTCAAAAGGGACACCTTAAACATCACAAAAACACATATAATTTAAAGTGATTTGGTTTATTTACCACGATGAACGAGGAAAAAAGGTGTTCGAGATTCCAAGCAGTGAGCTGTCAATGCATTTGAAAACCAGGGCGGCTTGCCTACGAAAGGGCCATTTAGCAACTGGTGATAGGTGTCAAAGTGGCTTTATGTTGACTCTTCTAGACCCACTAAAGAAATTGAATTGAATCTTCAGTCACCCCCCCCAGCTAGAAATTGACTATGACCCCGATTGGTTGCTAGGTGGTCGTTGTGATTATTAAACTGCATTTTGATCTTGATGTTCTTAAGGTTTTTTTTTATGTTTTTAATATGAAATGGTCAAAAATCATCATAAAAAATATAATTTAATATATTTTCAATTAAAAAACAGTTAAATACACATAAATACATTATATTTTCCCATGTCTTTACGAGCACATGAAGAGGCACGCGTTTGTGGTTTAACATTCTGCGTGTCAATGGTATTAATACTTATTTAATAAATAAATGTGGTTAGTGACTGAGTGAATCTTTCTTTGCTGATTTGCACACTCCTGTAATTAAGAGAGCAAATATTAAATTTTATGTTCTAGTTGAGGTTGAAGAATCAGGCATCATTTGAAACCTAGAGACGTCGATTCCCCCACAAAAAAAAAAAATCCTAGCCGATGTTATTAAACTTGTGAGTTGTCTTGTAAAATCCTATGATTTTACAAGTCAACTCGTATATAACGTGTAAAATCGGGTTTAAAACTCAAAAATGAGCTAACTCAGTCAAACTCGATTAAACTCGGTCAAATTCAGTTAACTCGGTCAACTCAGTTATTTATTACTTGATTGGAATTGTCAATATATAATTAGTTAAAATATTTTATCTATAATTTTATAATTTAAATTTACCATTCAAATTTATACTATATATTTTATGTCTTGTAAAAAAAAATATTTTTAACAACTTTATTCCCTAGCTACTCGATCATATAAATCTCAATGCAATCCACGTCAAATCCAAGACAAGAATTTGATACAAAGAAAACAAGAATTTTAGTTGAAACCGGAGCCCATAATAACCCAGACAAGAAAATAGTCTTAGCCCATTGGCCCGCCATTTCTCTGATGGACCCATGTAATGATCGGCCTCAAAGTTGAAATGAGGCCCGCCATTTCTCTTGTATCAACTTAGTTTTATTTATATTTATAATTATATAATTTTATTTTGAATTTTTGTTTGTCTTGTTATGTCAGCATGTATTAAATAGTTTCAATATTTTATTTGTTTGGAAATGACATATTTGTGTATCATCAAGAAATTAAATTACATTTATAAGCAGAAAAGTTATACTAACTCAAAATATAATTCAAAATATAATGATTATATATTGCTTTAACTTGTAATTCACTTTTGATTGGGCATGGTTATAATATAGTGCACATGACACGCACTTCTTCTTTTTTTTTGGAGGTAATTGACAAAACTCGAATAAATTTTTCAAAGCCATCCAAAGGTAATTAAATGAGAAAAATGTCATGTTATTTTTACTATTTTTCTAGATAAGCTTTCTTTGTGTAACAACTTGCAAATTCATTAATTATTCTCGTAAAAAAATATTATTTGGTAAATATTGAATATCTAAATGAATATAAACTTTTAGATTCATATAAAAATGAAATATATTAATTGCTATATTTTTAATATGGAGGACAACCAAAAAAAAAAATCTAATTATGCATATTCATAAATATGTTGTGTGATTGAATGTACTTTTAAAATGTGAGAAAAAATATAAAAAACTTTGCAAAACATGAATATTTATCTAATTAAAAACGAGTTAAATTATAGTTAGCATCAATAACACTGCATAAATATATTAAAAAAAGGTTTTAAATGATCATGTATTTAAATAATTTGATAGCTTTTCAAATTTTATTCTTTGTAAGATTTTAACTAATGCAATATGACATTTACAAAATCATGTAAGTTATAGATTATCTTGAATGGATAATATTCATGATAAAATTAAAATCAGTTTAAATGACAATGAAACTATATTCTGGACATGTATAAATAATAATAATAATAATAATAATAATACTTAAATTATTATTTGAACCAACTTTACAATTGATAATTTTTTCCTAAAACAAGACCTTAATATTGTTTTGCTATATTTTTTATGTATTACTAATCATGTTTTTATTATATAATTTAAAGTTATGAAATTATTACGTATTATTTTTAATTATTTAATTATTAATATGATTATTTTTAATCAAATAATTTAAACTGCTTTCTAATCAATTAAAATTTTAATTATATTTTTAGAATTTATTTGTTTTTATGTTTCAAAGTATTTTAAAAGAAAAATTAAAATTTTTTTATTTTAAATTATTTTTTTATATTTTTAGATTGTTTTAATATATTAATATTAAAAAAATATTTTTAAAAAATAAAAAAATATTATTTTAATATATTTTTAAATAAAAAAATAATTTAAAAAACAACATGCATCGTAATCTCAAACGGCTTAAACTGACAGTAAAACACCGATTTTTTTTTTAGCAGCAAAAACCATCACAACATTCAAAACATACACTATCTAATTGAAAATCAAAAGAATTTTACTATATTTTAAAAATATCTTGTTTTTGTGGGGGCAAGGTATCTATCATCTCTTTGTTCAATCAAAGGTTTTGTTTTCAACATAAAAACAAATCTTCTGTTTTCTCTTCATCAGATCATCGAAACGAGGTAAATCTATCTTCTCCTTTACCCAAATTGAGTTCCCATTTTAATGCCTAAAGCATGTTTATTATCTTTATTTTTTATTGTATTTTCTTCTGAAATTTTTCTGTCCATGTTTTGAATTATCCATTTATCTATAACAACCCTACAACGTTTTAGGTGCCTTTTGGCGGGTTTTGGCCATTTGGGTATCTTTTATTTTCATCAATCTTTGACTCCTTTTATGGGTTTCAAGAGTTTTTATCATTAACTGATAGATTCATTATAGTAGTGCAATTGGGACTCTCTCTCTCTCCCTCTCTTGCCAGTTTTAAAATGGCTAGATTGATTCTTTCATGCAAAAGTTCCTGTCTTGCAAAGACCAGCCTCTTGGGTTTGATCTCTTCTGCTCCTGTGATTACCCTTATCCCATTTTCGCATTGATTTTTATGCAACACATGCATGTGTATAGTATATGTGCTGGTGTTGGTAATTTAGTGTAAAGCTTTGTTTGCTGAGACTGTTATGTTGTTATTGCAATGAGTTATTAGCAGCCAAAAGGAGCATAAATGTTATTTCTTTCTGTAGCCGTCATTGCACCAACTTCATTTATGCTATATCCTTAAAAGGACTTGCTTTTACCAGTAATGTGTTACATGTGTTTTAAGTTCCTTGTTTCTATATGATTTTGAGATTTAGCTTGCTTTGAACTTTGGCTGGTGATTGTGTAATAGTTTTTTTGTAGTTTGCTCATGTATCCTTTACCGTGTTCGTTTATTTTGTGCAGCTTCAAACTATAGGCCAAGCTAGTTGCTTTCAGAATTCAGTGAGAAATATCTCGAAACACAGAGGTTTCCTCAGTTCAGAGGTTTGCATAATTTTTCCATTCCGCTTGTGACCTTGCATTTTGATAGGAAATTTATCTATGATTATTTTGGCTTCATCTCGTCCATGTATTCTAAGTTCTGCCAGTTAATGCCCTGATTATGAAATCATAATTTTTATCCAGGCTGCCTTTTCAAGGAAGTCTTGGCTTTCATACCCAGCATTATATGGAAGTTACATCATTGGTTTCATCTATTGGTTTCTTCTTGTATGTCTGAACACAATTCATCCAAGCATGTGCACCATATCCCTACACACCAAGGGACAAAAACAGACTTTGGTTCTTGGGAGGAGGGGGGGGGGGGGGGCTAAAGTGCAACATTACCATTTGTGGGGTGGGGGATTGGAAGGGGCATTTTCACATGATTGTTCCAGAAACTTCTAAAAACAGGGGGGGGGGGGGGGGGTTGAAATTTTAATT
>Ga0325404_1005494_pt1 | contig 13341 bp, 5 predicted proteins | sample PopdelMetagenome_18_FD_205664 | JGI IMG/M metagenome (GOLD analysis project Ga0325404, IMG submission 205664) | Populus deltoides microbial communities from Bellville, Georgia, United States - Xylem-Control-R1 | ecosystem: Host-associated > Plants > Phyllosphere > Stem > Wood/Secondary xylem... | reverse complement strand
TATTTTAATTTAAAACACGAATCACAAGTGTGTAAGGGGTGAAAAGGTAGATATAATGAAATATCTGCACAATCAGGAACAGTTCGAGGATTGAAGATTTTCAATGATATTAGATGTGTTCTGTAACTTCGATTGACTTTTGTTGTAGTCAATTCTTCCTATTGTTGTCACCATGTATGATCTTTCATAAGTAAATTACGAGCTGTTATACATGTATTGATTTCATCTCTAGCACGAAGAACAAGCAAAAACCCTCGTAGAACTACAGTTGCCAATCTGACTAGAAAATTTCAACAGTGCAAAAATCATAACTTCTCAAAAGTAAAATATAACTCACCTCTCCAGCATGCATTATGACAAACACCAGAAGCCCTCCCTTTTTCACCTTTAAAGCAAGGATTGCCATTCAAGCATTGCTTAATTAAGCTTTTTGGCGAAGGTCAAATCAGTGGCATTGGGGAAATTTGATTCAGAGTTTGTATCCAGCAAAACCTAATTTCGTGGCTTAGCCGGGAACAGAGTAGTTAATCATCATTTTAATAAAATTAATGGCTTATACTTTTTTAGTTGCATCTGTTGCAATCAAAACCAACGGTATGCAAGGCATTTATCAAAGAAATCTGGGCACGTAGGTAGATCAATTAGAAGAAAAAAAATAATCATTAACACAAAATCAAAACTGTTCTGTTAAAAGAAATAAAAAAACCACTAACCTGTGGAACAAGATATGAAGAAACTGGAAAGAGTGAGGCTGGAGAGAAAATGATTGACGTGGATGTGGTGTGTTTAGAGTTACACCTATGATTACACTGACTGAAAGTAGCTGGGTTGGGCCTAGTTGGAAGGGTTTTAAACATTTCAATTTGTCACCTAATTTTTATATTTATTTATTAATTTTTTTCACTAATATTTATATTAATCAACTTTAATCGGTTGGATTGATTTGATTTAGAAGCGAGTAAAAAAATTAAAAAACTGATTAAATTGAGAAAATTAAAAAAAATAATTAAAAAAACTAAAATGTAAAAAAAACTTATTAAAATTTTAAAAAAACCGGCAGGTTCGGTTCGGTTTTATAAGCAAAAAACCAAACCGAACCGAATCAAAACCGGAAAAAATCGAAAAAAATCGAGCCAAATTGAAAAAACCAAAACCGAACTAGAAAAACCAAGTCAAACCGGTTTGAACCGATTTTTATCCTAAAAAACCGAACCAAACCAAAACCGGTTGGTTTGAACCGGTTTCGGTTTTTTTTTAAAAAATTTGGTATGATTATTTTTTTTATATATAAAAACCAAACCAAACTAAAAATAATCATTACTATTTTAAATAATATAATTATTACATATATTATAATTTTTCAACACCCCTAACCAAATTGAGATAAATAAGAGAGTCAAATTAATCAACTCTCTCCTTATAAAATCTCAAACCAAGACTATTTTGTTTCTTCATCACTGTAAAATCATTTTGGCAATTACGGGAAAATTCTACACTAGAAAGTCGAAAGGCCTTGCCTTTGTATCCATTTTTTTTTATCTGATGAAACTTGCTACCCTCTTAAGGGAAAACAAACATGACATTCTTTTATTTAAGAAGAGAATTATTACACTGTGAAATTCTCTCTCTTAAAAAGAAAAAGAAAAACTTAAGGTACACACAGAAATCTTGAAGGACTTTTAATAAGACTCTCATGAGAAATGAGAATCTTACATATCACTCTTAAGGGAAACTGTCGCGTTAAGTTCCGCAGAAATGTCCCCGTTTCTTTGTCCACCGAAATTGAGATTATATTTAGGTTGTTTATTCGGGGAGAATGCACCAAAGTGTTTCTCCAACTCTGGTTGCTTCTGATTTTCATCGAACATGGCGAATATGTAAGTCTCTATAGCTTTGCCAGGCCTCTTCGGCGTACCTCCTTTCACATGCCTAATCAAATTCGAGAGATAAGTACCTGCGTTATCAGATGTTGTTCCGAATCCTCCTGCCGACGGCCATCCACTCTCGGACACAACAACATCCAAAGTGTTACCTCCTCCGAGTCTCTCGAGGGCAGAGTACAAGGAATCCAACATCGCATCAAAAAGATTCTGGTAACCGCGACCACTGTCCCATACAAGTACTGATGGTGAGGTAAACAAAGCGTAGGGAAGGGAGATGTCTCGCGGGTTACCAGAATAGCTAAAATAAGTGTAAATATTAGCAAACAAAGGCGTCTTTGCGTATGATAGGTGTCCAACAATTGGGGCTAAGTATGAAATAACATCACCCCTGAAAGCACCTGCTGAGGGAGGATAGGAAGTTCCTATCAGGGTCATGTCAACTGCAATTGAGACCTTGATTTGGTCCTGAAGGCCAGCTGCTCTTACAGCATTAAATACATTTACCAAGGCAGGCAAAACAAATGGGGCCATCCAGGATGTGCCGCCATTGACAGGACTAATTTCGTTGCCAACAGCTATGTACCTGAACTTGACACTTGGCCAGAAGTTGAGTACATTATTTTTTACCCATGAATTTGCATCGGAGGGGTTGGAAAGTCTTTGAAGATCTGAATTTGGGACACCTAGCATAACTTCAATGCCTGAACCTCTGAGAGCATTCAGAGCTGCCTGATTTGGATCGTAGAGTCTCATCCGCTTGATATTGTGTTGTTTGTAGAGAGCTATAACCTCTGTGGCAGGAGGAAGGTTGTTGCCCATCATTCCATAGCAAATTCCTACTTGAGCTCCTGAATCACAAAAATTTTGCTGAGCCAAACATATTGGAAATGCTATTTGGCACGAGAAAAAAGTGAACTATATGAATGGTGGACTTCAAGAAAACCATCAGCCGTTAAATATTCACTACGGAAAAAAAAATCGCGAGCCCATCTTTTGATTTTTGCGTGTAGAAATCGGGATTTCCTTTGGAGCGAGGGTGTGGCTCCTGCTTATAAAAAGTATCTTGTGATAATTAATTTGGTTGGTGCACATGGAACAAAACGAAAAAACAAAGTCTCTTTTTGCGGGGAAGAATACAAAGGACTTTCTTTATATTGGAAATTTTAAAAAGAGGAGATAAAAACACCCAACCTTTTTTTTCTTACTTTAACTAAGAGAATAAATGGCAATATTGATCGTTCAGATAAGGAAGTTCGACTTACACAGAGATGAGTACCTTTTCAAACAGCTTGAAGCCTGCTTAATTAATTAGTATAGCTAACTCTAATTAAAAACTAGTTAATTTCTTTTAGCAGAAACATTAAGAAAAAAATATTTTTACCCCCTTTAACCCTCTAAATTAATATTTGTGCGACATCACAGGTTGTGGGATTAATTTCTACTTGGAGAAAACAAAAGGGACTGTTTTTATGAGAATGCTGTGAACCAATTTACGATATTTTTAGAATATAGCTGTATAAAATCCCCTGAAATATCAGATTATTAATAATTAGGATCTCTAGAGCTATATATCTTGTTTGCATGTGGCCTGTCCAGCCGCGAAGTTCACAAATAAGTTATGCTGGAAATAGAGTTTGCATATGCAATTTGCAAAATAATCACTCTCTTTAAAGTGCATAAGCAGCTAGCTAGCTAGGGTTTCATGGCATGCCTGCCACCAGACCCGTGGTTTGGCTAGGAACACGATGCTAGTAATGAAGGCTCGAGGTACATCAGTAGGACTTGCTGTGCAAGCCCCGTTAATTAACGTGTCCTTTGATATTGTGAACGGTAAATTAAATCATCCTAACATGAACGAACTTAAGCAAGTGAAAAACAGATAATTAAGCACACACAAACCTGTCATGTCAAGGTTTGCCATGAAGATCACTCCTAGGAGGAGGAGCATTGCAGCCGTTAAGGAGCAAGTCCTACTTCTTGAAGAAAAGCTAGCCATGGAAAATTAGAATGGAGTGATTTGTTTTAGAGGATACTGTGTGATCGATGAGTCTCATTACCACCATTTCAGCTCTTTATATAGGGAGTGATCTTGTTCTCCTTAACCGTAGTCAATGTCCAATTTGCCATTATCTATTGAAAAGGAGAAAAGAAAAGGTTCATGCGCCTGTATTCTCCACATTCTTATAATGCTTAATATTTAACTTTCAGAAATTAATGTCTTCGTCTTTTCTATAATTAAGCCCTGTTGTCAAGTGTCTCTTTCTGATCTCTTAAGTTTGGTTGCGTAGAAAATTCTTGCCCAGGTGTGGAAATTGGAAACTAAATGACATGCATTTAGCTGTCATCGAAGACCAAGATCACTAGTAGATTTTTGCGCTGGGAAGAAAAAAAAAGGATAAGATTTAATTAATTAATATCTGGATTACTTTATACTAAAAGTTTAAATATATGGAATTATTGAATCGACATTAGGATACATCATTTTTTTCCGGTTATTAAACTTCAATCTTAATTATGTGTTCAAACCTATTTATTATATATTTAGTCTCTCAGATTTATAATTTCAGAGACTAAATAAATAATTGAGCACGTTAGGATAAAATATCAGCCCTTTTTACATGCTATATTTTTCATTAAACTAGAAAAACTGCTGAAAATAATTAAGTAGTTTAAGAAGCTTAGGCAGAAACATTTAATTCTTAAAAAGAAAAGGAACCTCGAAACAATTTATCTTTTTTTTGTTTAAGCTAGCTTATCCCACTATTACAAATATATATATATATAATAAAATAAAAAGGCTAAATAGCCTCGATAAGCAATCGTGATGGAAACCTCAAGGGCCCTCACTCACAGTCAGTAACGCAATATCTTCTACGTGGCCAATGAATTGAAATCTCCCCAACTCCCACATGACCATATTGGTTTAGTCAATTCCTTGCCCCCTTTTTTTTTTTTTTTTTTCCCCTTGAAAAACCAACACTTCTTGTAAAATCTGCTGCAACCATGTACTAATCACACTTGGTGCAGCTGTCCACAAACAAAGCCCCGTGTTTCTTAATTGGCAATTTGCCGCATCCTCGGCACGTATCATAGAAATTCAACTAGCTAGAGCTGCCGAACCATTCAGATTCAATGGATATAGCACGCGTGCATTAAGTAATTTGTACAGTGTTCGGATGCTGCTTTCTTATTTTATTTGAGAATGATTAAGAGTGGGGTAGAAAAGTATTTTTTATTTAAAAATATATTAAAATAATATATTTTTTATTTTTTTAAAATTATTTTTGATATCAACATATCAAAACATAAAAAAATTAATTTTAAATAAAAAAATTTCAAAATTCACTCAACCTTGTATTTAACGGAATACCAAACAGACCTTAGTTCCATGAATAAATAATTGTAGAAATTATAGGCCGCCTATTTTTCTTTTCTTTTTTTTCTTTAAATATGAGGCTAAATTAATGTTCGAGTTTTTAAACACAGCATATTCCATTGGTGCCTATAGCCATCTATAGATGCCATCATCCCTGGCGACTTTGTTGGTGTTATAATGCATGTTCTTGGCTACTTGTCATTAATGTGCCACCGGCGGCTCCTTTCCTGTTTATGATTTTCTATTTACTAGTTGATATTTTTATCATTGTAGATTACCTGTAGTCTATGGCCTTGACTTTGTAGCAACAACTTTGTCCCGGCGGCTTTACTGTAGCTTCGGATTTGATTAATTGAATGTGTCGAGCAAACTGGCTTTACACGAATAGGAAAATTCTAGTTGGAGCGTTCAGGACCACGCCATTTACTTAAAGTTCATTTGAGGATTTATAATTTAATTAGCAAAATGATTTGGATCGGTCATCTTACATAAAGAAAGTTTAGAAAAAGGAAAAGATCGAAACCTTTTTTATTATTATTATTATTATTAATGTGAGTGTTCAGATCAGTTTGTATGTATCTCGATCAATTTTATAGATTTTAAAACTAACAATCATTTAAATCTTTAATAACCATTATATTTAATGTTACAGCCTTCTTCATGCTGCCCCGTGTTTCGATCTCAAATTAGCACACATGAGTTTGACCGAATATATAGAGGACATATCCCTGAAAAAACAAAAGGAGTAGGCATCATAAAACAAGAAAAAAAACATTTATACACTAATTCTTGGGGAACAAGATGAGATATCACAGACTGGGCTCATGTTAATTTACTCTATTACGTTCACGGAGCAAAAAAAATACAGAGAGAAAATACAGTGATAGCAGGAAGACTATCCATCCAGATACAACTACTGATGTACAGAGGGGTTGCTTTTTAATATAATTTTGACATCCCACTGGCCTTAGCATCTTGCCCATTATGAGTACTGATGGTCTTTTCAAAAAAAAAAAAAGTTATGGGCACTGATTTTGATGGAAACCCACACCAAAAACTAAACGAAATAATAGTCTTAATTAACTAACTATAAAGGCATCTGCATGTGGATTGCACATTACACATGTATCTTTTAGTTATTGGTTTTTTTTGTTTTTTTTAATTAATTTGATTTGTTAATATTAAATTTTTTTATATTTAATTATTATATTCTCGTGATATAGATTTTAAATTTGACAGATTAATTCAATTGATTTATATTTTTTTCTTTCTCTTGATTAGTTTTTTCTTTCAATAGGTTTTTTTTTGTTTTTTATTTTTAATTAATCTATTTTATTGATGCGGATTAGCCCAACACCAAGCGTAATAATGCCAACGATCCATTGGAGATGCCAATTGGACCAATCACAAGAGTTAGAGTAAAGAAATTTAAAGAAGCATTGAATAGGCTTGTTCAGAATATATAGAGCAAAATGAACCCAGAGGGGCTTAAGACAATTAAGGAGCTTGAAGGACAGCCTTTAATTCATCTAGTTCAAGTCGAAGAAGAGCTCAATTCGTGTGGAACAAGGGGTTGATATGTTCGGCCCAATACCAGCCTTGTTAGGCTTGTTTTTTTTCCTAATACTACAAGGATAAAAATTTAGCAATTTATTCTCCTAATTAAGTAATGAAGTTGGTTATATCTTATTCCTAAAGAGAGGAGGACTATTTAATGTGTTTCCTAACATAGGAAGGAAAGTAATTAAATCAGCAACAAATTAGAAAATTTGTTTTCTTATTTGTCCTAAGAAAATCTAGGCTAATCAAAGACATCAAAGAAAAGGGGGCAGTAACACAAATTTTTCAAATTAGATTTTTCCTAGTTTATGTAGGACTTCTTAAGGGTGACAAATTTGATTCTAGCATATTTATGATGGTAATTTTTGGATTTTTATTATTTTTATTATTTTCTTCTTAGTTTTTGGGTTATTATTACTTATTTAGGTTAATTGTAAGGGGCTTCATATAAGTCCACCTAAGGGGGGTCCATTAGGGTTTCTTTAAGTCTAGAGTCGGTATAAATAAAGACATAATCAAACATGTAAGGTTACGCAATTTTCAGATCAATAAACTTCTTTGCTGCACTTATTGTGTGTTGGTGGGATAATCTCCCTTCCTTGGTTCTCTAAAGAACTGAAAACGACTTATCGAAGAAAAATTGTCTCCGTGATGTCATCCTTATACTTCTCGTTCGCGAATCAATATTCGTTGGGTGAGGGTCTCCGTTTCCAATAGTGTTGGTGCCAAGGTACAAGTTATCTTTGTGTCACACTCCTATCAAACCTGATTTACTTGGCTTTCCAGGAATTGGTGTCTTTGCGTGTGGGTTGTGTGACCACGTGATCACGAGATTCACATCATTTATATTTAATTTAGTTCATTAATATTAATTTTTTTTCTATTTAGTTATCACACTTTCATGACAATGATCTCGGGTTTGACAGGTTAATCTGGTTTGGCGGGTTAACCCAGTTGATTCATATTTTTTTTCTTTTTCTTCATTAGTTTTTTTCTTTCAATTTCATCTTTTAATATCGTAACTATAATTAAAAGAGGTCAATCTTTCACTGTGAATTACACTGTGCAAGTCCATAGTAAAAGGCGAATACCTTTTAGTTATAAGTTTTTTTTAATTAATTTTTTTGTTTAATTTAGTTCGTTAATATTAATTTTTTTTCTATTTAGTTATCACACTCTCTTAACATGGATTTTAAATTTAATGGATTAACCTAGTTGATTCAGATTTTTTTCTTTTTTTAATTAGGTTTTTTCTTCTAATTTCATCGTTAATATCAATTTGATTAAGAATTAAACTTCGTGACTTGTTTTGTTTTGTTTACTTTTCATTTGATTATCTTGATCACATGAGGGGATTTTATTGTACCCCTCTTCACAAAGCACCATTCATTGGGATATTGCTTTGCTTTGTTTTTTTTTCTTTGTTTTGTTTCTTTTTAATTAATCTTTTTTTTAATATTAATTTTTTTTCTATTTAGTTATCATACTTTCATGACACGACCTTACAGTTAAACTCACATCCAAGACTCTTAGATCTACTGTTACAGCAACACCCAAGGTTATTGGACTTGGTGTTGCAGCCATACCCAATGCTATTAGGCGTTGCAGCCAAACCCACTTAAACTTGGATCGTGCAAGTTTAATATTATTATTTGTATTATAAATATAAGAATTAAACTTCATAATTTATTTTGTTTATTTAATTTTCATTAGATTATCGTGATCTCATGAGAGGATTTTATTGTACCCCTCCTCGCAGAACACTATTCATTGGGATATTGCTTTGCTTTTTTTTTCTTTGGTTTTTCCTTTTCAATTAATCTTTTTTTTAATTTTATTTTTTAATATTAATTTTTTTTCTATTTAGTTATTACGCTTTCATAACACGACCTTACAGTTAAACCCACATCCAAGGCTCTTAGATCTGGTGTTACAGCCACACCCAAGGCAACGTCAGGTCCGCTTAAACTTGGGTAATGCAAGTTTATATATTAGTATTTGTATTATAAATATTATTATTTTTACTATAAATATCATTATTAATATTATAAATATTACTATTGGGTTATGTGTTGTAGCCAAACTCAAGACTCTTGGGTCTAACTTTGAATATAGATCTAATGCTCTTGAATCTTAGATTTTTTAATATTTTGTATGCCAAAAAAAATTAGCCCGCGACGTAGTGCGGGCCACCTAGCTAATAATTGCTACTGCCCGTTTATTTTCTGGATTGGAAGTGTTTTAAAAATAAATTAAAAATTTATGTACTTTAAATTATTTTTCATGTGTTTTAAAAATATTTTGATATTAAAATTGAATATTTTTAAAATATTATTTCAGTATATTTTTAAATAATTTTTTTAAAAAAATAACAATTACCACAAATTCAGAATAACTATCACTAATTTTTGTAAAAGCTCCTTCTTACTCATGGTTGGATTGCTTAGCCATGTGCAAATTCAGAATAACTAAAAATAACAATTACCACAAATTCAGAATAACTATCACTAATTTCAGCACATTTACAAATGTTAAATCAAAGGAGAAATCCGTTTTGGAGTTGATTTGTTAAGTGGATTCAATTTGATAAAACTAAAGTTATAAGAAAGTATTTTATCACAATCACTTGATTCGGATGGGTTTTTTCATCAAATTTGAAAATAAATATGTAGTTTGGATACAATATAAAATCCATCTTACTGTCGAGTTTTTTTCTTAAGAAACAAAAAAGAAGAAGAAAAATAACGTTATTTAAATGAACACGAGAGCGTGTTCTGGCTCGATGAACAAGTTGAGAATGGTAAAACTTTGAATTAAGATATTAAAAAAAAACAATGTTATTTAAATGAATACGAGACTAAAAATGTATTTTTCAAAAACTTATTAAAAAATAAACATGTTTTATTGTATATATAATTCACAACAATAATAAAAAAAATCTTTAACATTTTTTACTTATTTTTCATATATAAGGTACAAGGTATTAACATAAAAGCTATCTTCGCCTCTTTTTCTTAGAGCGGGCCCACTGGCATTTATTTGTTTTAATTTGAGGGAGCGCACTAATTTTTTAAACTTTTGAAAAAAAATTAAAAAAAAATTGTGTTTTTTATATTTTTTTAATATATTAAAATAAAAAAATAGATAAAAATAAAAAAAAATAATTTAATATATTTTTAAATAAAAAATACTGTAAATCACATTAAGCTACATAACCTAAATTTTCACTCACAAATATGCTAATAATGAGCTCAGGCTTTAAAAGCCCAAAATGTAGATGCAGACACAGCCCCCGTGGGCCTTGGCTCGAACAAGATGGAAGCCATGCTATACACCCACAGACATGCATATATCCAGAATATTTTTACAATCGGTCTGAATTTTTCTCCGAACAAGTTTTAGATCTGCTGTTCTTATCCATGTTAATGCATTCACGAGAGACTCTTAACTTGTAACCAAACAAATTCGCTTAATACATGTCATACATGGCATGTTAAATGAAAAATCTCAAAACAAAACTACTTTAAGAGCAGTGAATAAATATCATTTTCACCACGAGGCCAAAAATTACAGAGAGAGAGAGCAAAATGCAAAGCACAAAACTACAATACTCTCCAATTCTCTCGTAGTTCCATAAATTATTTATAATTTTTAGTATCTTTTCTACCTTTATCAGTTTCCATTCAATCCCGTGAGAGAAAAAGGAAAAGAAAAGGAGAGCCGCAGCTCGCAAAACCAACAAATTGTCGTCATTTTGATTCAAATTTGAGGGTGTTTGAGATAACTGCAGAGGATGTTTTTTAAAGTATTTTTTATTTTAAAATATATATAAAATAATTTTTATTTTTTAAAATTTATGTTGATATTAAAATGATAAAAAGTATAAAAAATAATTTAAAATAAAAAATATGGTCCAGCAACGCTAAAAAATAATTTTTGTTTATTGCAACACATTTATATTCTACTTCTTCTTTTCATCTTAGATAGCGAAAAGGTGACTTCACTGTCATTAAAAATTTACAGCTGAACAAGCCATGTCATTTAATTTCTTGTCATACATCATCCATTTTAAGCTCCAAACAATAACTACGCGTATGATTTAATTGTAACGGCTTATAATCAGACTTAGCAAGTTTAATAAAAATGAAAAAAAAATGAAATTATAAAAAAATGTAAAAATAGTTAATATAACATGTTCCTCGTATTTTTCAAAAAAAAAAAAAACCCATAAGTAAGGCTATGTTTGCTACCATTGTTATTTTTTATTTAATATATAGCAAGATCAAGCTGCTTCGCAGCGAAGCAGCTATATGTTGCTTCTTTTTAAGAGTGTGTTTGGTATTGCGGTAACTGTTGTGATTGTGGTTTGAAAAAAAGTTATTTTATAAAAAATACTTTTAGTTGAGATTGGTTTGAAAAAATAGGTGTTTAGTTAAAACTGTGATTGAAATTGAGGTTGAAGAAAAAGTAGTTTTAATGTGTTTGGTTAAAAATACTTTTGAAATTGAGGTTATATGATAATTTTAAAATATATATTAATATTGATGATTTTTAATTTAACTATTGCTATTATATCATAAAATAAATCATACTTTATATAAAATATTTTTTATTATTCCATGAAACCATTTATAATTCCATTACGTATGAAATACATCAAACAAAAACTACAGTTTCCATAATATTTTTAGCATGTAATAAAATTAGATAAAATATTATCAGGTATAAAATTCACTCTAAACTAGTTTTTTTAAAATAAATGTCTAAAAAATTAACACACTGCTTCAAAAAAAAAGAGTTCACGTAGGCAAGTGAACAGTGCAAGAGAATTGCAGTATTTACTGTTTTTAAGTGAACAGTGCAATTCTCATGTACTGTTCACATGAACAGTATACACTATACACTGATCATGTTAATTGCACTGAACAGTGCAATTAACATCAACAGTGAAAAAAAGTAAGAAATCGCTACTTCTCTTTTATTGCGTTTCTAAAGCATAAATTAAGTGGGGCCCAGTGAACAGTGTATCGATTTTTTTCTTAACCAAACGACTGCAAACTGCGTTTTAAATAAAACGTAGCCGCAGCCGCAAAGCCAAGCGAGCTCTAAACTGTCTTTCTATGCTATTTTTTTTTATAGATTTCATGTTTTAAAAACATTGGTTAACACTTTAACCAAACACAAGTGAATTAATTCACTCTGAACTGTTCACTTAACAGAAGTAAATAGTGTCGGCGTAGCAGTTGCATCTTGCTTCTTTTGAAACTGCATTTCTATGCTATTTTTTGATGAGTCTCATGTTTGAAAAACACCGGTTAACACTTTAACCAGACATAATTTTTTGTGTTCACTGTACACACTATTCACTTAATAAATTTATTCAATTGCACTGTTCACGTGAACAATGCAGTGAATTTATTTATTTTCACTGTTAATGTGAATAGTAAAAAAATCTAATTTTTTTAAATGTGGTTTATTTGATAAACTAGTGTTTAACATTATTCAATGACACTACATAAATTAGAAGGAGATCGCATGATGGCGTATCATTTGCAGAATTTGATCGCAATCCCAATTTTGTTCCTGATGATATTTTACCTGATTTTATTGTACGCTCAAAAAATCATGAAAATTGTAGTCATTGTCGAATGAATTTCGTATATGATGGTATTGTAGATAGTTTAATGGAACAATAAATTTTTTTTATATAAAGTATTATTTATTTTATGATATAATAGCAGTAGTTAAATTTGCAATATTTAAATTAAAAACCATCAATATTAATATATATCACCAAACACATTAAATTACTTTTTATTCAACCTCAATTTCAACCACAGTTTTAACCAAACATATATAAATACCAAATCAACCTTAATTAAAAATATTTTTTATAAAATAATTTTTTTCAAATTACAACTATAAAAACTATCACAATACCAAATATAAAAGGATTCTTTTACTGGCTTTGAAAATGGCCATGTACTTTACATTGCAATCATATCGCATTTATTTTTTTATTTTTTAACTGTTATCTAAAATTTGATCTCATGAAACTGGGTAATAAACTAGGATTTCAAAAGTGAAAGGATAGGACCGAATAAGAAATTAAAATAAGGGGGGCAAAAAAAACACTTTTTTACTGGCATGGGAATGACCACGTGTCCCCCCTGCCTTACATTGCGCCCCGTGCTCGTTTAATCTTGTATTTCATATCATGAACAATGATTCCAACCTAATTCTTTTTATGCAGCAGTTAATTTTATCTTTTATAGTTTAAAAATTAATCTCACATAATTAGGAAACAAAAAGATTTAATCGAGAGAAGAATGTTAAAAGGATTAAATTGACAAGAAAAGGAGTTTGAATGAATTATTTGGAAAAAAAAGGGAATAAAAGAAAGAAAGAATTGGATTGGTTCATTGGTCACGTGAACAATGATTCTAGTTCAATTCTTTTAGCAGAGTAGTTATTTTTTATTGTCGGATGTGACCAACTAGCAATTTTTTTCTCTTCCTTATT
>Ga0325404_1005492_pt1 | contig 13345 bp, 5 predicted proteins | sample PopdelMetagenome_18_FD_205664 | JGI IMG/M metagenome (GOLD analysis project Ga0325404, IMG submission 205664) | Populus deltoides microbial communities from Bellville, Georgia, United States - Xylem-Control-R1 | ecosystem: Host-associated > Plants > Phyllosphere > Stem > Wood/Secondary xylem... | reverse complement strand
CACAACCATAATAACAACCTAAATACTAACCCGAACAAACCAACAATGAAGCATGCTTGTTTGTGTGTTCGGTTTTTTTTTGTTGTGGTAAAAATCTTGGGGGTAAATTGAAGTTTGCTGATGATGATGCCAAATGAGAGTTGGGCCTTTGAGAAAATTTTAATTGCTTGTTTCGTTTCATGGATTGGTGTGGTTTTAATTTGATAATATATGCTGAAATTTGAAGTTCTTGGGATTTGAATCATGAATAAAATTTCAGGTTTGATCTTTAGTGATATTGTATGGTTTTTGAGAGTTTTTGTAATGTAACATGGGTTTTCTCAAAGGCTCAAGACGTGAGGCCGACATTGATCTCTTTCATGACAGGTTCACGCATTTATTGATTTGCTTCTCAATACAAAAATAAGGCTTTACTTTATTTTCATGATTTCGCAAATTTTTTAGCGTATTTCATTGGGTCCGGTTCTGGAACCAAACCCAAAATCCTTGGGTCTGCTGTGAAACCGAACCTAATATCTTTGAATTTAACTGTGGAGCCAAACCTATGGTCTTAGGTCTAATTTCAGAGCCATAGTCAATATCTTTGGGTTGAGCTGAGGAGCCAGATCCAAAAGCCTTCGGTTTGGCTTCGTAGTCAGAGTCAATATCCTTGGGTTTGGCAACAGAGTCGGACCAACTAGACCTAAGGCCCATGGATCAGGTTGCGGAGCCGAACCTAATATACTTGGGTTAGACTGCGGAGCCGGACCCAATATTAGGGTCTAGCATCGGAGCCCGACCCATTATCCTTGGTTTTAGTTGCAGAGCCAGACCCAATACCTTAAAAAAAATAAAATTGAAAATATCTTAAAATATTTTTTAAAAACAATATATTGAGATAAAGTTTTTTATTTTTAAAATCTATTTTTTATATCATCACATCAAAATAATACAAAAACATCAAAAAAATATTAATTTGAAGTAAAGAAAAAAATAAAATAAAATTCAAATTTTTTAAAAACCTTTTTGAAAAGCAAAAAACAACCATACTTTAATAAGAAAATTCAATCTAACCTCAAATGAAAAAAATTATCATCACCTAAATTTTGTACAATATAAAAAAGTCATGTCAATTTATTTTCTCTTTACAATATGGAAAAAAAATTAAATAAGAGAAAAGAAAAAAATTTAAAGAGGGAAAAAAATAAAATTAAAAATATCTTAAAAAGAAAAAAATTAAAGGGAAAGAAATTAGTTGTCGTTGTATTGGGCGCTGCTCTATTATGCGCTGTATTACTGTAGAAAATACTTTATTTAAAAATGGTGATGGTGCAAATATATTCCATACTTTTAACCCAATTCAAGCATTTTTACATAAAAAATTGTTATTGACTCGTTGCGGAGTGCAGGTCGATATGTTAGTTGTTATATTATTACATAACGGTTATTTTTTAAAATATATAGAGATAATATTTTTTTTTAATTTTTAAAATATAATTTTTTATATCATCACATCAAAATAATACAAAAAAATAAAAAAAACATTATTAATTTAAAGTAAAAAAAAAATAAAAAAATTTCAAATTTATTTAAAAGCATTTTTGAAAGCAAAGACAAACATTCTTTAATAAGGAAATTCAACCTAATCTCAAATGAAAAGAAAAATTATTATCACTCAACTTTTGTACAATATAAAAAAGTCTCATCAATTTATTTACTCTTTACAACATGGAAAAAAATTAAATAAGAGAAAAGAAAAAAATTATAGTTCAAAAAAATAAAAATAGAAATATTTTAAAAGGAAAAAAATTAGTTGTGGGTGTATTGGACGCTGCTCTGCTATGTGCTATTTATGGTGCTATTGTAGAAATTACTTTATTTGAAGATGGTGGTGGCGCAAATAAATTCCTTACTTTTAATCTAACTCAAGCATTTTTACATTTTAAAAAAAAATTATTATTGATCCGCTGTGGAGCGCATATCAATATGCTTGTTATTATATTATTAGGTAACAATTATTTTTTTTAAATAGTTTTTTAAAAAACATATTGAGACAATATTTTTTATTTTTTAAAATTTATTTTTTATATCATCACATCAAAATAATACAAAAACATTAAAAAAATATTAATTTGAATTAAAAAAATTAAATTATTTTTAATTTTTTTTGAAAGCTTTTTTGAAACGCAAAAAAATTCAACCCAACCTCAAATGAACAAAAACTATCACCACCTAATTTTTGTACAATATAAAAAAAGCCCCTTCAATTTATTACCTTTTGACCGTATGAAAAAAAAAATTATATAAGAGAAAAGAAGAAAAATTTAAAGAGGAAAAAAAAATTGAAAATATCTTAAAAGAAAAAAGGTTGCCAAGCTAGGCTCAAAAACATTAGGTTTGGCTGCCCAACCAGACCCAAAAATCTTCTCCTACTGTTTTTCATTAATCTTGACATCTCCTTTGTATGAGGTCTGTAGTCACATTTTTAGAAAATTCAAAGTTTTGAGGATCTACGCCACTATTTATTTCCTCTATGTTTATAATATGGTTCACAATGCAATGAGTTTATGTTCATAGTACATGCACCATGTTTTTTCCACACCTTTTAAAGTATAGTATACCAGACTCAACGATATTGAGTTTGACTTGGAAACCAGACCCAACAGCTTTTAGAAATGATTTGGGTCTGGCTGTCAAGCCAGCCCAACAACTTTTGGCATAGAAAAAAAGAAAAGACAACATCTTTGGTAGCCAGACCCAACAACTTTTGGCATAGAAAATAAAAAAGACAACGCCTCTCAGGTGCTACAATATCATTTATAGTGCAAATACTTCATGTCTACAATGTAGTTCACAGTGCAATGAGTCTATGTCCATAGTACATGCACAATGTTTTTTCCACCTTTTAAAGTATAGTATAACAGAAAAGACAATGTCCCTAACAACAGCCAAATCTAGCAGCTTTTGGCAAAGAAAACAGAAAAGACAATGCCCTCCAAGTGCTACAGTATCATCCATAGTACAAACACTTTATATTTACAGTGTAGTTTATAGTGTAATGAATCTATGTTACGTGCACAATGTTTTTTCCATGTTTTTTAAAGTATAGTATAATTTAATCTCTTTTTTTTTTCGAGGAATTTGAATCGGTTGCTTAGTCCTTGCTTCTATGTTTGGTCCATGATTTTGTAATGCTTGTTATAATGGTGCGAAAAAAAATCTTCATTTTTAATTTAAATTTCCATATTTACCGTTACGGTCATTTAATATCAAACATATATTTTACAAAGGTTTATTATTATTATTATTTGATTATACTTTTTCTTTCTCTAACATAAGATTATCCGTCAAAATATAATACAAATGGCCGAAATGTATGCACTTCATATTCAACAATCATTTTAGTTTCTTGTACATCATTTTAAAAGTTGCTTTCTTTCTCTTTTTTTTCCCTTGAAAAAATTTTTTTTTTATTTGATTTTATTTTAATATTTACCATAGCAGAGACTACTCATATTATGAAATAATATCATTAGAAAAAAAATTCAAAATTTGAGCATTAAAAGTTAATAGTATCATCACATTCTATTTCTATACTATAAAAATACCATATTACAAATACTTCATACAAAATAAATCCCCTTCTAAATAGCTTCATTGCGTAGTATTTTGATTTTTTTCCTTGACATTTTAGATTAATTAAATTGACATCATATTTTTATATATCAAGGATACCATATAATACTTAATAATAATGGATATCAGCACACTCTATCCACATTCCATGTTTAAGCTAAGAAACTTGATTTTGAGGCAAATATTGCTTTAATAACCTTATAATTTATAACTAAAGTGGTTAGATTATAAATTATATTGTATGTTAATACATATATCGCGTTAACACCAATACATAGGCTACTAACCAAGGAAGTTTGCTCTCTGATTTCCTAATTTCGAACTTGGAGCTAACAAACATAGAAATTTATTTTTTTAAATATGTATGTGACTAATAATAAAGGTGGATTCTTAAAATTGTTGAAGAAGAGAAATTAGTTTTAATTGATTCGAAAATACACTTAACAAAAAAAAAGCATGTAATAAATTGATTTCATTACATAATTTATTAATTTAATTACATAATCCATGATTTTATAGAATATTTATTAGTATAGATAGGGTAATTTATCAACATAGTTGGAAAGTTTCAACGAACAATGATATTTATTGTAGCACGTGCTCACGCGACGTTTGTGATGTCATGAGTTAAGGAGTTGCCATCTAGTTGTTTGGTTCAGGGTTACTAGGAGACCCGGGTGTACTAGTCTTATCAAAAATTTTAAGGATAAGAGACTAGTTGTGGCTAGGGAAGATATTAACATCCCTAACACACCTTACCTGAGGTAAATTATTTTGTGTGATCTAAATATGGTTTAAAGGTTTTGATGAATTCTTAACCGATAGTCTGTTTATAGCTTAGAATAAAGATTTACTCACATATATAAATTTGGCAATCCAAATTTATTATGAGCTTGTATGCCTAGATAAAGTTTTATGGGAAGGGTCTATCTAGGTGTCCTAACAGGATTCACATATATTGGAAGGCGAAAGAGTTCTCTATAACTCATATATTATGGTAAAAAATACTCACAATTAAAATTAATGAATATTTAAAATAATCCTGAAAATTCTCCAGTCAACTCCTGATATTTAAATACCAGTCTACTTATAGGTCCAATATTTATAATAGGATATTGACCATTAATTTTCACAAATTAAAATTTGTAGGGTTATTGAAATATATGCCAAAATCCTTTGGAATTTTACAAATTTGTTGTGAAATCCATGCAATATCTTTTTTTAAACATGCTTGGTATTTTAGATTTTTTTAAAATAAAAATTGCTCAAATAATTCTAAGGATTTTTGGCCATATCCAAGAAAAAAAGGTCCTTTTTTTTATAATTTTTTTTGTGTTTTGTTTTAAGCTTTGTTTGACAAAAACCTACTTTTTTTTTGTAATAAGACTCCCCAAAACAAGCCTAAACTAAATATACCTTGAAAAAAAAAAAACCTTTAGCAAAAATATTGTTAGCCAAACAAAACCTTAGCCATTGATTCAATTTTGACCTGACTGAGTTGACCTGATCGGGTTGACTTGAAATCTTTAGTTTGATCATGAACCAAACTTAACACAAGGATTTGACTTGAAAACAAGCAAAAAATAAAAATCAAACCAAAAACATATTAAACTTGTCAAAAACACAAGAACTCAAAAAATTTAGCAAAAACGGATCAAAACCCAAAAAAACAAAGAACACGAAGAATACCGCTGAGCATTCAAAGTGATTACAACAACATGAACTCTAAACCAAAATATATTTCATGAAATAAAAGGAACATAAAGGTTGTAAACCATGCAGCAACAAAACTCAACAATTATCACTTAATAATCCTGATTTAACAAAAATAAAAACTTTTAGTACAAAAAACAAAACCCTAAAATTAAAACTCACAAAAAACAGTTATTGATGCATGAATACTCTAGATTATTGTCTAATGATGTCATATGAATATAAAGATGCAAATAAATGAAATAAAATAAAATAGGTATTAATGGTATTGAATCATGAAGAAAAAGGATTATATGAATAATTGAGTATATAAATGAGTATGCCATAATAATAATCATTATTGATTGTAACACAGATTTCACCTAATATAAATATGTAATAAATTTTCATGTATTTCACATCATCGTGCCGACTAGTATAACTATGATTTTATATCTTTTGCTTAATTAAATGATGTAATATGGAGTGGAAGAGTATTTTGTTGTATTATAATTTTATAACCTAATCGTGTTTACTTATATAATATAATTATAGATGTTGTACTTATATATATATATACACACACTTTTTTAGATTTATTTATCTATTTAAGTATAGTTTCATTAATAGTTATAGTAAAAATTGTTACTTCTTGATTTTTAATGAATAAATATTGAAGACAATAGGATATTGATATGATGATTGAATCGTGAGAGTCCTGAATGGTGGGACAAGTGGGACAAGTATCATATTGATTATTGCAGGTTTTGATATTATTGAAATGATAACTTAATTTTGAAAATTTAAAGGAAACTTTAGTGAAATTTTGATAGAAAAAAAATTAGAGTCATTATAAGTTTGAAGTAGTTTTTTCAAAACTAAATTATAAGGGATTCTTTTCTATTTTTTGCTTTTTTTTGCTAGGAGACGATTGTTCTCTCTTATTCTTTTGTTTTCCTGCTCTCTAGATGTCTAATAATTCTTGGACCTTTTATAAAAGTTCAGAATTTCATAACTGAAGCTTGACTGAAAATGGCTGACTAAAGTGGCATTTTCCATGATATAATCATGGAAAATAAGAGGTTATTAAAGCCAACCATGCCATAGATCCTGTAGAAGGGGTGTTATTCTTCAACTAGGATTAAAGCATGATTGATTTGGTGGCCTATAGTGTTGCGATGTCATGGTTAATCATGGAAAATAAGAGATTATTAAAGCCAACCATGCCATAGATCCTGTAGAAGGGGTGTTATTCTTCTACTACAATAAAACCATGATTGATTTGGTGGCCTGTAGTGTTGCGATGTCGCAGTCGCACAAATTAATTACCTTAACTTCAAACACAATACACAAGATAATATAGAGCAAGTAAGGGATCGATCCCACGAGAAAGGTTCAAGTCAGATTTTTATGCTAGATGATATGCAATTTTTTTTTGGGGGGGTTTGGACTTTATCTAGGCTAAAGTAAGAGAAAACAGAAAACAATCAAATAAAATTAGAAAATTATCAAGAGAACAAACCTTGGTCGCAAGCACACATCCACCTATAAAAATCAGAACTGATCATGGAAACGAAACATCAATTTATATTCTAAATATTTATCTCTTCTTAACATTGGTTAGTTAATAGATCCACCGTATAACTAACCCTAACCATCAAACAACTACAGTGTCCGTACTAGTAATTTAATTTAATGACAGCCTTAAGAACTAGATAAGTTGATTAATCAAGAAAACATAACTGTCCACAATCCATGTTTGGTTTGATTGAATGTTCTTTCTAAGATTAATAACATAGATCCGCCATAATTATTGAACTCAGTTGTTTCACAAGTTTATATACCACAACTCCGGTTTTGATATCAAACTTAGCAATAGATTGTCTACAATAATAACTTAGAGTCCACTCTAGCAATTAAAATAAACAATCATAGGAAAAATAAGCATAGGAGAACAAACATATTCATCATATAAACTGAAAAGAAAAGGTAAAATAAATCTCACAATTCTTGAAATTCGAAGGTTTCCGTGTCCTTGCAACCAAGAAAAAAGAGTTTAACCTTGCATGTTTGTTGAACAACTAATAAAAAAGAAGAAGGAATGCATGATTTTAGGTTTCTTAAAGGAAGGGGGCATTTTGCTCTTCTTGGCTGGCTGCCCCCCCTTCTCTTTTCTCATTCTTTTTATATCATAGGAAACCCAAGTCTTTATTTTACAAAATAGTCCTCCCTTAAGTAGACAATTTACATTTAAGTATTTCAATAACTATTTTCCTAAAAAAGGAGGAATAACCTTGCATGAAATCTTCAAGCTTTGACTTAGAGGAGCTAAATTACTGAAATAAAAACTTGGATATCGGTTTAGATGTTTCGAAACGTAATTTGGACTCGTTTCTTCACGAAACCTGTTTGCTGGCAGAATTCCGTTGTCATCTTTGAAAACTCATATCTCCTTCATATGACATCAATTTTAGCTGAAATTTGGTGATTTGATAGGCCTTTGAGTCAGGAATCCAAAAAAATTGAGTTTGCATCAATTGGGCTTCTTTAGCTTCAGATATTCAAGTCGGAATGGCCAAAGGTCAACACTGGCAGATTGCGAGATTTGACTTTGAAGGCTGCAATTTCCATGCTCTTCCTTATTTTATTTTCTTGCCTTAGATTTACAAAAAGGTATGGATGTTAGCTTTTTAATTCCACTAGAATTATTTCATTTCGACATCTAAAGCTCACGCTCTGCACAAAACATCAACTGAAGGTCAAATATGCCAATTACCTCTAATTTACTCATTTTTTCATCTTTCATCCAAAAGTGCTTTCAAAACATAAAACAAAGAACATTAAGGCATTATATATATAAAACACAGGAAAAAAAATAGTTAAATGTGGGTGAAACTATCGAATAATATAGTTGCATCATATAGCTTTCCCACCATCGATCCAAAGTTGGGTGTAGAATTGCCAAATTTTATTGAATCAAACAAGTCTACCTTGGAACAAGAAGTTGAGGGTTTCCACATGGCATGTGGGGGGGGGGGTAGAAACGCCAAATAAGGGTGGCACAACCTTGTAGAAATAAAATTTCTTTGTTGAATGGTGAAAGTTAGAGTCTTTGAAGTGGTCGAAGATGTCACATTCATTCATTTGAATATGACAACTCGATGAGCTTTCTCAGCTTAGGAAGACAATAAAATAGGGACAAATGACTTATCACACTATCTCTTTATTATAAGTGAGGGACATGTTACTTGCTTAAACCCTAAAAATTAGGGCTTTCTAATTGGGATTTTCATAAATTTCAAATTGGTCCCTATTGTTTCGATTTAAGTTCGAATGTCCTTAATTAAAATAAAATTGACTAATTTTATGCAATTAGGCCCCTGCCAAAAATTAATTAAGATCCCTTAAATCTAGAGCCTTTGACAAAGTAGCCCATGTTTTCCAATTTGTTCAATTTAGTCCCTAATTAATCCTTAAACTTTGATTTTTTTCAATTTAGTCCCTGGAAAAGTTTGGTACAACCCCTAATATTGCGCGCATTTTGTAGAAGGTTCCTGATCTTGATTTTTTTCAATTTGGCCCCCTTTTAGCCTTTAAACTTCAAATTTCTTGCAATTGAACCCTTGATTTTACCAATTCAGCCTTTCAAAGTTTCAATTATGTCTCTAATCTTTCAATCTTTGTGAATTGATTCGAATTAGGCCTCCAAACTTTTTTTTCTTCAATGAAGTCCTTAATTGAATCCATAAAAGCTATTAGAAGTTTAATTAAGTCCTTAAACTTAATTAATTCTTCTAATTTTGGTGAAGTTTGGATTTCAACATGAATTTTCTTTCTTTCTTCATCTCATCTTGTCAAGATATCCCGATTTGACTATTCTTATGGCATTTTGGTTTGTTTTAGCTTAAAAGTCTATCTCCTCATGTTTTAAAAATATTTTTGGATTTTATATTTTTGATTTTTTTAAATAAAAATATATATGTATTATTATTAAAAAAAATCAGAGTCTAAAATTAGGTTATGAAATTAATAATGTAATTAAATAACATTAGACGTGAAGATAGTGGCAGAGCTAGGGTTTTTTAAATGAGAGGGCAAATTATTAACAAATACTATATTATGTAGACATGTATTAGAAATCAATTCGAAATAAATATATTAACTCATATAAAGCAAAATTAATTTAAAAATAGTTTTAAAATGAGAAAACTTATATTATAATTGTTCTCTTTGAGTTTTCATGATAACAAAATTCAATTGAGTAACATAATAATTGTAAATCTTCCATATAAAATTCATAGTAAAATATACATCAATTCATCAAAACCCATTTAACACTCCATTACCATGTAGCATGCTGTACATAATGCATGGATATGGATAAGGATTGGTAATCTAAATTTATCATGAAAAATCATTTTTAAAAACAAAAAAATTGTTTTTTCTTTTCTTTTTTAAGAAAAAACCAACTTACATTGATTAAAATCAAGCTTGCACGCACGTGTTAATTCTTATCCAGCAAAACATAAATTGTCTGACAAAAACAAAAAAGAAAAAAAAACAAATAAAATATGAATTATTTAATCATATGTCCTGATTATTTTATAGGAAGGCACAAGAAAATTAACATCATAAAAAGGACTAATCTCAAGTTAAAACAATTTTAATTTATGCAAATTTAAATCTTTACTGGTTGACAACAATTGGAATGTTTGCTTATTCATCTCATGAAAAAGTTTAGTTCCATGCTGTAACCAATTCAATTGGAAATGATATAACCTAATTAATTCAGAACAATCAAATCAATACCTATTGTTCAAAATCTTGCAGTCTAGTCCACAACCATTCACTTTTAATTGATTCAAAATATTATATATATCAAAACCTCTAAATTATCATAAACCCTAATGTTTTTAATAACTAATTATAAAAAAATAAAAATAAAATTAAATAATAAAACAAATAAAAAAATAAAGAAAGTTTACCTAAAATTATTTAACTGGACTTGAAAAGAAATTTGTATAATGAAGAGAGGCAGGAACAACAGCTTAAAAAAAAAAAAAAGAGAGTAGAAAAGCTTTAGAATAGTTAACAGAAAAAAAAAAGAAAAGGAAAAAGTTTGGGGAAATGAGAAATGAGCTGGAGTGCTGCACATATATTATATATATTATTTATTATATTAAGATACGAGTAAATAATAATAACTGTCTACCAACCCTCATAATATTATTATATTAATATTTTAATATAAAAAATATATTTTAAAAAAAATTAAGGGGACCATTTCCCTCTTTTGCTCCTACATAGCTGCGCCACTGCGTGAAGATAACTAGAATACACGGAGAAATGCATGGACAAGGATGAAAAACGTGGCTTACTTTATTGACTCGTAACATCCAAATTAACTCTTGGCGGCTTATTCAAGGTGCCGACTTTCCTTAGATAACCTCGCTCGTTGAATTCGAAGCCATGTTCTTATGCCACCTCGAATTCACACAACCGATATTACTGACCATGACTATCTTCGTTAGGTTTCTATTGACCGATTCAATGAAATATCAACATATATGGGCACGCGTAATGTTGTAAACCTTGAAGGATTTCTTTTAAGTGGAGGAAAAGAGAGCAATGAGGAAGCATTCGAAGGTGATAATGTTGGGGTTTGTTATTTTGGTTTGGGGGGTTTGCAGCTCAACTAGTGGTAGAGCCTATGGTGCAATTCCAACAGCTACAATGCAAGAGATTGATAGAGTGAATGAGAAGGGTCCCTACTTAGGAATTATAGTGCCAAATAGCTTTGAGATGAACCCTCTTCTCCAATCTCCAAGTTTTGTAGCTGATCTCGAAGTTCCTTACTTGGACTATTTCGGTAACCACCAATATATATTACTACTATCTATGTATATTTTTCAGCTGAGTTTGCTTTTAGCATGATCATTGTAGTCATCTTCTGGCCGGGCATTGAGAATTAATTTCTTTAGATCTTCATAGTTCTATTCTCATGTAGATATTGATATTGATATTTCCTTACATTTATTTTTCCAAAAATACAAGCATATATCTATGTCTATGTCTTAATTTATTGTTGATGGAATTCTTGCAAGTAATTTCTTTTATTTTTTTCCAACGAATAAGAGATTATCAAAACCTTTTTAGCTAGGATATGATTTGTTCGGAAAGTCGCATGAGGATTATTATAAAATAGAATTATAGGTTATTGTTAAAAATCAACCGAAAAAATAGAAAAAAAGTTAACAAATAAAACACCAAATGGGTTTTTTTTGTCACTGTTTAAGAGAAGTGAAAAAGTTTATTTTTAGCTCTTGAAAGTTTATTTCACTCATATTTCATCTTTATTGTTCTATGATTTGATTCAAAACATTATAATTTTTATGTTTTAGTCACTGATATTAAAAAAAAGAGAGAGAGAAAGTGTCCAACCAATTATATTTTAACTATATAAAAAGTTTTTCTTGATTTTAATAGGTTCATTTTTATAAAAGGAGTTTAATAAAGATAGTTTTGGTTTTCAACCATATTATAAAAAAATTTAGGTCCATAAATGTTTTATGATGCATTTAATGTTTGAGTGGTTAAAGAATGCTTTGACATTGAAATGACTTTATTAAGGTTTTTATGATATTTTTAAGGTGTTTGAAAGTGAAAATGAATAGAAAAATAAGTTTTTGAGGTAAATGAATCGATGTATTGCCTGTTAAAATAAACTAGGCGAGTAGGCTTGGTCCACTAGACCCAACAACATCCGATTTTTTTTTAATTAATTTTTTATTTAAAATTTAGTTAATACTATCTCTTTTATCTTTTAAATTGCTTAGTTTAAATCTTTTTAATTGTTTTTGTAATTTTATAATATTTCTAAGAGAGTGTTGTAATTAATCTTTAATTATTTTTTCCTTTTTGTATTTTATATAGATAAGTTGTGTTTGCATGATTTTTTTATAAAAACAAAAATTATTTGTTTTTATCAACTAGAATTAACCTTTAAGATAAAAGAAAATAAAATATATAAAATAAAAAGAACAATTTAGGTAAAATATTTATATATGTATTCATCTTTTGCTCTTACTAGAAAGCCCAGTTTCCGTTTTAAACTTTAATTAGCGTTAACAGCTCTTTTTAGTTTTTGAGTGTGTGTGTGTATATATATATATATTTAAATTATTTTATTAAGTGTAAACACTATTTTTCTATCTTTTCATTCCTCATTTCTATATTATATTATTTTCTAGAAAATGCATTTATAATGTTATGTTTTTTTTTTTTTTTACATTAAAAATTAATTCGGAATCTTACATATAAAAGGGGTGATATGACTAATGTGAAGTGGTTCTTCTTGATTTGTGTTTCTTAATTATACTAATTATTTATTTCTTCTTTCACTTTGGTTCCCCACAGGAAGAAGATTTAGGCTTGGGAAGGTAGAAAATGAAAAGGTTATAATAGTTATGACTGGATTAAGCATGGTATGGCATAACGATGATCCTATTTTCCTATTCCATACATGTTTAATACATTTAGGTTTGTGTAGAAATTGATCTTATTTGTGTAGCTGAATGCAGGTATCGCCACACAGTTGCTGTTAATTCTATTTAAGGTGAAAGGTGTCCTCCACTATGGAATTGCAGGAAATGCAAATCCTCAACTCCAAATTGGAGATGTGACTATCCCGCAATACTGGGCACATACAGGCCTTTGGAATTGGCAGGTAGGAAGGAATACAGTAAAACCATTTCTCATTTAAGTTTTATGATTAAGAGACATATAGGTATCTAAACTTTAATGATTTTTGCAACCGAATGTTTAGTTTTTAATTTATTTATTTATTTAGTATTTCAACTGTTGAAAGTCTACCAAGTGAATTCTTGGCTGTTTTCGTTATTTTCTTAGTGGCATTCAATGAAAATTAATGGATTCAGAAAATAGTAATTTTGATTTAAGAAATCTACTCTTTCCATCCAATATATATATATATATATATATATATATATATATATATATATATATATATCTCTTATAT
>Ga0325404_1005489_pt1 | contig 13352 bp, 7 predicted proteins | sample PopdelMetagenome_18_FD_205664 | JGI IMG/M metagenome (GOLD analysis project Ga0325404, IMG submission 205664) | Populus deltoides microbial communities from Bellville, Georgia, United States - Xylem-Control-R1 | ecosystem: Host-associated > Plants > Phyllosphere > Stem > Wood/Secondary xylem... | reverse complement strand
TCAACTAGTGAAATAATAGAAACTCAACTAGTGAAACTGAATGCTTTCCTTGACTATTTCAATTGCAATTAAATAAAACAAAAGGAAAATATCTAAGCTCTACTCTCCATCATCTTTGCTCTTCAATGTGTGCAACTTCCAATCATGACATGTCATTGAAGAATCATATCAATTCATCCGTTTAAGAGGGCCTTGTCCTCAAGGCTGAACTTTGGATAAGTTTTCCATGTAACATCTTCTGGGAAAGCTTCTTTTCATTGAAATAAAATTTTTGTTTTCAAACGGTAGTTTTCCTTCTGAATAACACGATGGTCCAAAATGAACTCAGGTTCTGGTAGCAAAGATGCATTTGTTGAGACACGAGGAAGGGTAACTGTAGTGGTATTGGAGATCAGTCCCTCTTTTTTCTTGAGCAAACTGACGTGAAAAACATCATGTATTCGTGCCTCTGTTGGAAGGGCTAATTTGTACGCCACCATTTCTATTTAGGCAAGAAATTTGAAAGGTCTAAAAAATCTAGGTGACAATTTCAACGATCTTTAGAAAGCCACTGATTTTTGGTAGTAAGGTTACAGCCGTAAGAATACGTAGTCACCTATCTCAAAAGTGACCTCGCGGCGATGCAAGTATGCATGTGCCTTTATGCGAACTTGTGCTTCTAACAAATTATGTTGTAGTTCATAAAGAATGACCTCCCTTGTAGGCAACAAACCATCCAATGCTTGGACTTTTGTTGTTCCCGGAATGTAAGATATTGGAGAGGGAGGAGGAGCACCATAAACAACTTCAAAAAGAGACAATTTAATGGATGAATGGATGGTAGTATTATGTCCATATTCCACCCACGAGAGCTATTCCATCCATATTTTGGGTTGGTCAAAAGTGAAGCAACATAAATATTGCTTAAGGGTGCAATTCACTACCTCGGTTTGGCCTTCGGATTGTGGGTGATAATTGGAACTGAAAATGAAACACAATGATGTCCAAGATAGTTTGAACAAAGATTTCCATAAAGTACTAAGAATTATTCTGTCATGATCGTTGATAATGGAAAAAGGCACACCATGCAAATGCACAACATTATTGACAAAATTGTTAGCTACTAATATTGTTGTGCAAGGGTGCTTTAATGGCATAAAACACGTATACTTTGAAAGGTGATCAACAACAACCACGATCACATCATGGCCTTGTGACGTTGGCAATCATTCAACAAACAATTTAACAAAGGAGTCTAATTCTTACAACGTTGACACACATCATAATTCTGAATGAATTGCTTAACAGAGGTGTGGATGCAAGGCTAAACAAAGCTAACAGAAATTTGGCTAAGTGTCTTTAAGTAACTGAAATGTCTACCCGCTGGAGAAGAATGGGTATCTGCCAAAACAGCCAGTAGCATCGATGAAGTGGGGCTCAAGTGGATTTTTCCATTTTGCATCCACACACCATCCATTTGAACATAATTTAAAGAATGATTATTACACAAAGAAGCATATTAAGGATGGTGTAGTACCTCTTGTTAAAGGGTTGACCACCAGTCGACAACTAGAATTGACAAGGCCTGAAATTAGAAAGCGACAATGCGAGCGAGAGCGTTCACGCCTTGATTTTCTTTGCCTTTCTTGCACTAAATAGAGTAATCATATCCATAATTTTTTATAGCCATCTTGCTTGTGAAGGCGTAGTAATTCTCTACTCTAGGAGATATTTTAGATTTCGATGGTCTGTTTTGATGACAAACAGCTTCCCCAAGAGATATGGTCGCCATTTTTAAACAGCCTTCACCACAACTAGCATTTCTTTATCGTAGGTTGATAGTAATGTGGCCTTCCCTTTTAAGACTTCACTAAAATAAGCTAGTGGTTGGTTCTATTGAGACAATATAACACCTAAACCATCTTTACATGTATCACATTCCATCATGAACTACTATGTAAAGTTTGGTAGCCGTAATATTAGAGGTGATGTAAAAGCATACTTCAATTGATTAATGGCAAAGAGAGATTATTCGGTCCAGTGAAATCCTTCTTTGGTTAGAAACCTTGTTAAGGAAACAACAATCACACCAAGCCCCCTAATAAATTTGTGATAGCAACCAACCAACCTAAGGAAACTATGAACCTTTTTAGGTGAGATCAGTACAAACCAAGTTAGGACTGATTGTATTTTAGTTGGATCTACTGCTAAGTCGTCGAAAGAAATTGGGTGACCCAAATACCTTACTGCCATCACTCCAAACTAACACTTGGAGGACTTGACATATAGCTGGTGCTCATAAAGAATTTGAAACACTTGTTTTAGGTGTTGCAGATGATCCGCCTAAGACCGATTATACATCAGAACATCATAAAAAAACAAGAATAAACCTTCGTAAATATGGTCGAAAATGTTGTTCATGAGACTCTAAAAGGAGGTCGAGGCGTTCATCAAACTGAAAGGCATCACTAGAAATTTATAGTGCCCATCATGAGTTCAAAAGGTGGTTTTGTGAATGTCTTCTTGCTGGACGCGGATTTGGTGGTACCTAAAATGCAAGTCTAGCTTTGAAAAACATTTCGCGCCATGTAACTCATCAAACAACTCGCCAATGACTAGTATTAGAAATTTATCATTTACCGTGATCTTATTGAGTGCCTTGTAATCTACACAAAAACGCTAAGACCTATCTGACTTTTTTATTAGCAAAATTGGTGACAAAAAGGGCTTCGGCTAGGCCAAATGATTCTAGTTTTGAGGAATTCTTTGACCATATTTTTTATCTTAGTTTTCTAGTAGTGAGGATACTTGTAAGGTCTTGCGTTAACTGATGGCTGGTTCGATAGCAACAAAATTCAATGGTCATGGCTGCATGTAGGCGGCAACCCAACAGGTTCCTCAAACAAATGTGAAAATTCTGATAGTATTTTATTAAGATCCGGTGGCATTTTGGTCTCTTGAATTGGTGTTTCATCTATAATATCATGAACAAAAAACCCCATACCTGATAAACGCAACAATTCTTTTTCACTCATAAGAGCGAGCTCAAAACTTCTCATCCCTTATAATACATGAGTCCGACCAGATTATGTGAAGGTCATACTGAGTTCCTTGTAATTCGTTTGAATTGGACTCCATGTCTTTAACCATTGCACTCTTAGAACGGTTTGACAGACAGCCACAATAAGTACGTAGAAATCAGCTCGTACTATGAATCGTTGAATTGAGAGGGAGAGTCTCATACAACATCTAGTGCACTCAATAATTGCTTTGTTTCCAATTGTTACCTAAATTGTTTTGCCACGGACCACTTGTAATCCAAACTTGGTAACTACGAATTGTTCGATGAAATTATAGGTGCTGCCCCTATCAAGGAGCACTATCAATTCTTTGTTTCTGACCTTCCCAATAACCTGAAAGGTTATGGATGTGTAGTCGTTGAATTGAGAGGGAGAGTCTCATACAACATCTAGTGCATTCAATAATTGCTTTGTTTCCAACTGTTACCTGAATTGTTTTGCCACGGACCACTTGTAATCCAAACTTGGTAACTACGAATTGTTCGATGAAATTATAGGTGCTGCCCCCATCAATGAGCACTATCAATTCTTTGTTTCTGACCTTCCCAATAACCTGAAAGGTTATGGATGTGCAGTTCAACCAAGGCATGAAACGATATTTCATGAGTGGCTTCTTCTGATGGCTCTATGTCCACAGATCAACTATCTCCTCTTCCATCTACCCATCAACCATCATAAACATTTGTGGACATGTACAACAATGTCCCTGCATGTACTTATCATCACAATAGAAACATAATCCTTTTTTCATATCTCTCCCTAGCTTTGTGTCCCGTAAGTCGCCGAACATGTCTATTGAGATTTCCAGACGCTTAAGGTGGTCGTCGAGAGGGGGAAGGTCCAAGCAGTCCTATCATGGTACTCTGCTGAGGTTGGGGTTAGTAGGAGGAGGTTATTGGTCGAATTTGGTTACCAGGTTTTCGCTGAAATTGGTTTCATTCTTCAATGAGGTGAGCTACACTAGTCGTTTCGGATAGCATTTTTGGTTGCTTAACACGTACATCCAATTGAATATCATCTTTCAATCCTTTAATAAAATAACCAACCAAAAAAATTTCTAGAATATCATCTACCTTGTGGGATAATTTTTTGAATGCCTCTTGGTAAGCATTAATTGTTATCATTTGTCTAAGATAAGACAATGCTTCTAATGGATCATCATAATTTCGTTGGTCTAAAATGGTGGAGGAGGGCTTAGGTGAACTCGTCCCAATACAATGGACCCCTATTTTTTGTATACCAACCAAACCTGTGCAATCCTTATCTTCGCCTGCAAATGTTGGAAAGTTCAACTTGAGGTGAGTGTGATTCGGGTCTGGAATGGAGGTGGTTGATGCAGAAGGCTTGTGGTGGGAAGTTTCTCCTGCTGCGAATGGATTAACTTCTTTGTCAGATGTGTGATTAGATTGGGCAATTCGCATTGCCTGCAGCTCAGCCATGACTCTTTGTAGGGCAGTGCTGACTCGACCAAAATTGTGGTTTAATTCCTCGAAGTTGGTATCGTGACAGGCAAGGGCTTCATTGACCTCGTTACGAAACTCCACGTTGGTTTTACTGTGTGTATCCATGAACCGAACCGCTCTAACATAATTGATAAAAACATAATTTGGGAAAGGAATTAGAAGAAGAAGAAAAGGAACAGAGGCTTGGAAGAGTGTGTTTGTATTATTCTGCAATGCCTCATTCAATAGAATAAATGAGCTTGAATAGCCACAACGTTACAATATCTCCCATAATAATACGGACTCAACTAGTGGAATTAAATATACTAGGAAAGCTTTCAACAACTCTCCTTAGTACAACTAATTATTCATTGAATATTTCAATTGCAATTAAATAAAACAAAAAGGAAATATAAAGCTTTGCTCTCCACCTCTACTTTTCAATGTGTGCTCCACCTCTACTCTTTAACGTGTGCAACTTCCAATCATGACAGGCCATTGAAGAATCATATCAATCTCCTCCTATTTCGCATAAACAATAAAATTATGTTTGGAAGTTATGTTTGATTCCCTTTATTTTTCATGCGAAAAAGGACTTTAAATGGGTTCAAGTTTGGTTATTTTGATGAAGATCACTTGAAAATAATTGTTTAAAGTTGGTATTTTATGAAAAATATGTTAGAAAGTAAATTGTCATTGATAATGGAGCTCATGATATTTTTTTAATAAAATTAATCCTGGAAAACATATCCATATCCATTTTTAATTTCTATTATTTCATTTTTCATTTCATTTTATTTTATTATAAAAATGTTGCACATTAAACAATTCCTCATGTAATTGATCTAAATTAAACTATTATAATGCACTCTTCATAACCCAACATCAATAATAATCAACCTAATTAACATTTCAATACAAAAATATCATAAACCCTAACTTTTCCATTTCAATCCCCTAACAAAAACAAGAGCAAAAGTGAAATTACTAGTAAAAGAATATCTTACCCTTACTAATTAACCCAAAATTAATAAGTCTTTGCAACCAATTCCAAGCAATCCTCTTCTTCACTTCAAATTTGACATTTTCTCCCATTTGGCAACAAACTTTCAACCCCTTCTTCTCTCTAATTTCCTCTAATTTGGTTTGTTATACTCGATAAGAAACACTTAATCATATTCCATGCCCTATAATCTAAGGAGACTGAGAGAGAAAAAAAAAAAAAAGGTAAAATTTCACAAACTTCTCTCTAAACCTATGAGTGACGACTTTTTATGGGAGATGATAAGGATTTTTCTCTGTTATTATAATAGTGCCACTAATTTTAAATCTTGCATGGTATTTCTTTCCAATCTTTGATTGCCATCACTTTTCACATACCGATTTAAATTTTTATTCATCCGAGTTTTTACATTAATCAATTAGAAATTTCACTCATAGTCATAAAGATTTTTCTTTTAATTTAAAATTTTTTTGTTGGTAAATTAAGCTACTTTACATGAAGTTTACAAATCCCTATATTTTTAATACTTTTCAATTAATAAAGTCAATTTTTGTTTTTGCAAAATTAAATTTTAACTAAATGTTGATATCCCGAGAACCTTACAATAAGTTAATCAAAATAAATTATTAGGTCAAAAACTAAAATAAAGATGTGTAAGAATAAAATTTAAAAAAATTTTGGTGATTAAATTAAAAATTTCAAGGAATAAAAAAAATGCAAAACAATATTATGTAAGAGGATTTAATAAATAAACCTTTCATTTTCTTTTAATTTAGGAGGTGTTTGGTGCTGTAGTTGAGTAATAATTTTTAAATTTTTGATTTTTTTGTTTTAAATTTTTTTAAATTGCTGATGTTAAAAATAAAATTTTAAAAATAAAATAAAATATTACTTTACTACATTTTTAAACAAAAAATAAATAAATTAAAAACAATCTCTTAATATACAGTCGTAAGATAGAGTCCGAACTCACGTGTAAAACATTGGGATGGATAAGCCATTGGTATCCCTAGTTAAGCGTGAAGAGGCCGCTTTGCGTATCAAATAGGAGCCGCGGGGGCGAGGTTGAATTGTTTAGCTCACTTCTCGATTGTCGGCTGCGGATTCCCTTTGCACAAAGAGGTCAGTCCCTCTGCTCTTGCTACTTGAATTTCATTTCCTTTGATCTCCGATGTCTTATTGTTTTTGCAAAACAATTCTCCATCATCATGGAATACACTACTTGAGACTCTCACCAACCCATTTTATTGAAGCCAACAGCCACCAGTTATTCTTGTTACCATTTACCAGATGCATCTCAAGCACTGCAAATCCAAATCAACACTCATTTGCAGCCTCTTATCTCATAAAAAAATGTGGGTTCTCTCCAGAATCTGCTCTATCAGCTACCAAGCATCTCAAATTCGAAACCCCAGATAAACCTGACTCAGTCATCGACACATTCAGGCGCTATGGTTTCCCCGAAGACAAAATCTTTAAACTCGTTAAGAAATTCCCGAAGGTGCTTTCATGTAATCCTGAGAAAACCCTTTTGCCTAGACTGGATTTTTTTCTCTCCAGAGGCATGTCAAGCACTGAACTTGCCACCCTTTTCTGCATAATTCCTCCTCTTTTGCATAGAAGCTTGGAAAACATTATAACTCCTACTTTTAACTTCCTTAGTGATTTGCTTCAATCCAATGACAAGGCAATTACTGTTGCCAAAACCTATCCGTTTATTATCTATCATCGTCCTGAGAGTTATTTGCAACCTTACGTCAGCATTTTGAGAGAAAATGGAATTCCCAAATCACATATTGCTTCCTTAATTTATAAGTGGCCTAGGACTGTGAGAGCTTGTCCAATTCGTTTTAGAAATACTGTTGAAACGGTAAAAGAAATGGGTTTTGACCCTTCCAAGTTAGTGTTTACTCTAGCAGTGCTGGCACGGTCTGCGCAGAGTAAATCTGGATGGGAAAAGAAGGTTGGTGTTTATAAGAGATGGGGTTGGTCAGACGAAGAGGTTCTGGCTGCTTTCAAAAGGAATCCGTGGTGTATGATGAGTTCCGAGGATAAGATTATGGCAGTGATGGACTTTTTGGTTAACAATATGGGCTGTGAGTCTTCTTATGTTGCCGAACATCCAATTCTTTTGTTGCTGAGCTTGGAGAAGAGACTTATACCAAGGGCTTCTGTCCTTCAATTCCTACAATCAAATAAGTTGATTGATGAAAAGCCTAACTTGGCCACTTTGTTTAAGTATTCGGAGAAGTCATTTCTTCATAAGTTCGTGGATGGTTTTGATGAAGCTCCTCAGCTATTAAAACTATACAGGGAAAAACTGAATCTTTCAAAATGACATGGAAACTTAATAGGGATAAATGTCACATTATGGTTTGCACTCTTTCTGATTTGTTGTTTTATTTGATTACTTTGGATACTGGGATGTACGTTTTTACCATTGGTATCGTTTAGTTATTATTCTAAGATAAAAGAGTTATTATTCCAAGGAAAAAAAAACAAAGACTATAGAGACATAAATTTACATAAATGTATTTAGAGAAAAAGAGTGAGATATATAGATAAATATCTTTATGAGATAATTCGGGAGTGATTTTCTGTATTTCCAAACCAAGAGGTATAGAAGTAATATGTCTTTAGAGACAATTATCTAGGTGGTGGTCCAGTGGTAAGAGTTTAGGATCAAGAGGTTTGCTTCCTCTATGGTCTCAGGTTCGAGCCCTGTGGTTGCTCATATGATGGTCACTGGAGGCTTATATGGTCGTTAATTTCAGGGCCTGTGGGATTAGTCGAGGTGCGCGTAAACTGGCCCGAACACTCATGTTAAACTAAAAAAAAAAAATGTCTTAAGAGACTATATTTATTACATTTTATTATCAATATATTATTGTAAAAAACTTTCAATTTTAAAATTGTTCAACTAAGATATATAAGGATAAAACAATTATTATTATAGTTTTAAAACCCAATTCAGGGGTCAATTTGAGACAAAACTCGGGTCATGAGTCGGGTTAACACAGGTTGACCTAAGTCAGCGTAAGAATAAAAATGGTAATTATCATAGTTTTAAAATTCGATTTGGGGGCTGACTTGGGGCAAGGTCCGAGTCACGAGTAGGTTTAACAGTTGATCTTGGTCAAAGTAAGAACAAAAGTGGTTATTATCATAGTTTTAAAACCTGATTTTGGGGTTTACCTGGGGTAAGGCCTAGGTCAAGTGGCAAGAAGGTCAACTGAGTCAACATAAAATAAAAATGATTATTATTATAGTTAAAAATTTTGATTTGGGAGTTAACTCGGGGCAAAGCTCAGGTCACCGATCAGGAGAGTCAACTCGGATTAATGTAAGGATAAAAGTTTTTATTATTATAGTTTTAAAACTCAACTTGGGGGTCAACTAGGGCAAGATCCATGTCACAAGTCAGGAGGTCAACACAAGTTGACTCGAGTCAATATATAGATAAAAATGATTATTATAATAGTTTTAATACCCGACTCGAGAGTTGACTAGAGACAAGGTTCAAGTAATGGGGCAGGAGGGTTATTTCGGCTGACCTAATTTATTTTTTAAAATAATCAAAATAATCTTGTTTTGACTATTTTTTTTAAATCAATAGTTTTTTTACCCGTGTTTTTCTCAGGTTGACATGGTTTTTTTATCGGGTCAGGTTAAGTCAATTCTTTCTCAATTTTTTCTTAAACTTGAACCAGTTCAGGCCTCGGGTCAGTCCGTCAAGTCAATTCTAATTTTATAAGTAGGATTATTATAATATTATTAATTTTAACACTTAATATAAACTAAAATAAAAAAAACAAAATATCTAATTATTTTTTTAAAATATATAAGCTTGATAACAATATATATTAAAGATAAATCAGACTTTTTTTTTATATATTTTATTATGTCTTGTCCACTGTAACTAAACTGTGTATAAAAATAATTATTTTATCTTATAATTCGTTGCCAAATACAATTGTGTCTTCATTTTTTTTTTTGTTTTATTTCCTTTATTTCCAGTGTCTGTCTCTTCTGTACTGTGATAGTACTCATGCGCTTCTTAGAGTAATGCATCTAAATCTCATGACTGATTCACATTTTTTCTTTGGCTTCTCTAATTTCCTTGTTCTTCACTGAAGCTTGAGCCCGACCATTGCTACGCTTGTGTCCTTGTCTTGTATGGAATTCTACTATGTTTTTTCATTTTTTTATATCGCAAGTGATTTTTGATTCCCTGACATAAGTCGTATCGATCCATTTAATGTTGGTTTTAGCTTCTCTTTGAGTATACTGGATGTGAGCTAGTATAGTGGAAATTGATGATTAAAAAAGAGAGTTGGTGTAAGCTTAAATTCGTTGGAGCAGGCCTGATAAACAGATCTATATGCTGGAGGAAGAACTGGACGCTGTAAATAAAACGCTGTTTTAAATTTAGCTCGCAAATTTTTCACCTAGTTTAGATATTGATATTAAAAATGGAAGTTTATTAGAACATCTTTTTTTTCTTTTTTCTTTTTTAGAAAGATTGGGGTTCTTACTTGTGTGGCTCATGGTTTGTGTTTTAACATGTCTGTTCTTACTTGTGCCCTCGCTGTTGTAGGATGTAGATGTAGTGTGCATGGAGGTGTAATTTTAGCGTTGTGCTGTTTGAAGAATGTTAAGAAGGCATCTATTTTGTTTCCACGATGAGCCAGAAGAGCCTTGTTTTCTCTGCTCCCCGTAATATGGTTTCAAGCAGGGATGTTGTATATGGTTTAGAGCACTAGCAGAGGACCATGGCATCACGTTGCAATGGAGGATGTTCCATTGGAAGCTGAATCGTCCTTTTCTTCTTCTTTTTTCCCATGAGGTGAATTCTTTGATTTCCCATTAATGGAATGCTCTCTGCGTTGAAAAGAAAAAAGAAATTTTTTTCACTACAGCATGCAAGTTCCTAGAAATTTCTTGTTTCCTTGGGCAATACATACATCTTGATATGATTAAGCTGGATTCTTATACCAGTTTGTTTGTGAACTGGCCTTTGATAAAATCTGAAATTAGTTTTTATTGATGCTGCCTGCATGCTTGAAGATAGGTAGACATTTCACTTGCATACACAGAAATCTTGATCCTAAGAAACAGCATGCACACAGCAGACATAACCTTGCATGGATTTATACAGATAATGCAAGTTATTATTCAAGGAATCTACAGCGTGTAGATCAGCTCTTTGACTACTGCCAAGCAGTATGCTTTTGGTTTTGAAACTGCTAGTCTTGAACTAGGAGGTGTGTTGCCCCGTGTTTCTTTAAATTTTTTTTAAAAATTATTTTTTTATATTTTCAGATCGTTTTGATGTGTTGATGTCAAAAATAATTTTTTAAAAATAAAAAAGTTTTATTTTAATACATTTCTAAGCGAAAAATACTTTAAATCGCCACCGCTACTACAATTCCAAGCACACCCACACCAAACAATGTTCGTCCTTTGTAACCTAGCTTGGCCTGAGATACTGGATGTTATTTCAAGTGTGAGATGTTATTTATGTTTACGTGGTGTTTTGAAATGTGATAACTGTAAATACTTTTCGCTTGAAAATGCATGAAAGTAATTTTTTTTAAAAAAATTATTTTTGATATTTACATATCAAAACGATTTAAAAGCGCAAAAAAAAATAATTTCAAGAAATTTTTTTTAAAAAATTACAAAATATTGTTTCAATCGCAAAAACAAACAGCCGTTTATTTTTGCAATTAAAAAGTGCTTTTGAAGATTTTTTGTTTCTTTACTTAAATTATTATATTTTTATGTTTTTGGATTGTTTTGATGTGCTGATGTTAAAAATAATTTTTTTAAAAAATAAAAAATATTATTTTAATACATTTCCAAGTAAAAAATACTTGAAAAAATAATCATTACCACAATCACAAACATTACTGTAAGCCATAGCCGAGACAACATCTCTCGTGTTGGTATGTGATGCTCATGCCACATTTAAAGTGTTTATAATGATATAGATACTAAAGCAAATAATGAGATTTATTTCCCTTATACTTGCTGCTGTCCAGGATAGTCTGAAAGCAAAAATAAATCACAATGGAGGTTGAGAGCAACAAGTGAACAAAAACATAATGTGGAAAGGGTTTGCAGTTTGGATTAGAGTTTGTTAACAAATTAATGGTTGCCCAGTGATCCACAAAGCCCTATTAGATCTCTTTTGTTATTTGTTTATAAGTAATTTGTGTTTCGAATTTACAAACTTGAGAATGTAAAAAAAAGAAAAAAAAACATACAATACCAAAACATCTAAAAAAAAATGCCCAATCTTTTTTCTCGCTGACATAAAAACTAGTTATGTTAAAGACACTTGGTATATTTTTTTTATTTGATAAATATTAATTAAATAAATTTAAAAGGTTTTCACAGACCAAGATTTTTTTTTTCTATTGAAATAGAACTGGATAATTAGTCATGGAAAAAATTAATTCAAAAAAAAATTATGAAATTTAGTTGTTAATCAATTTAGTGTTAAAAAATGAAATTAAAAAGAATCAATAAAAAAAACCTAGAGAATGACTGAGTCAGTCTATCAAATCTGTAACCCAAGTTATAAGACCAAGCTAACTTTTTAGAAAGTAAATTGAAATAAATTATATAAATTAATTTTTAATTAACTCAATGTTAAAGGATGAAATTGAACCAAAAAACAATTAAAAAGTACATAAAAATCTAGAATCAACCCGGGTTAACATGTTAAATTTATAACCTAGATCATGAGATAAAGATAATATCATAGAAAGTATATAAAAAAAGACTGAAGACAACCTGAGTTAATCAAGAAACTCATGATCTAATCATGAGGTTGTGATAATCCACAAAAAGCAAATTGAGATAAATTATGAAACATAATTTCTAATTAACTCCATATTGAAAGATAAAATTAAAAAAAAAACTAAAAGTATGACCCGAGTAAACTCGAGTTAACTTATTAAACATGTGACTCAAGACATGAAACCAGGATTACCTCATAAAAAGTAAATCAAAATAAAAAACATTATGAAGTCTAATCACAATCAGTAAAAATTTGAAAGATAAAATTAAAAAAAATTCAATAAAAAAAGAAAAAAAACTCCGAGTTAACCGGGTTAATCTGCCAATCTCGCGATCTAGATTATGAGGTTGAAATAACCTCATAAAAAATAAATTAAAATAAATCATAAAACTCAATAAAAAATATTATTAAAAGATAGAAATAAAATTAAAAATAAAATAATTTACATAAATACAAAGCATTATCAAAGTGAATAATAATTCACGAGGAGATGTGGTAAAAACTCCATCTCTTTTTAATTAATAAGAATTTTAGAGGTGTTAAGTAATATTCTTAATATTTTTCAGAACTCTTCTAACAAATATCTTAAAGATAATTTTTTTTGGATATTTGAAATTATCAAGAAACCATCTTAACTCAATATAGCTTAAACTATTAGGTGAGGTATCAGGATATGATTTATATTATTCTCTAACACCTCTCCTCAAGTGAAAGCTCTTTGGGCTTGAAACTTGTACAGACACACATTACTTTCTGTTTAATTTTTATTAAATAAATGAGGATGGTGAGATTCGAACTCGTGACTGCTTGGTCATTAAGGCTCTGATACCATGTCAAGGAACCATCTCAACTTAATAGCTTAAATTATTAGATAAAATTCCAGAATATCATTCATATTATTTTTTTTAATAGAAATTAGATATAATAGATATTTTCATTATATTTTATTAGAAAAAGTAGACTGATTTCTTGAGGTTTAAGCATGGTTAAAAAGTACACTTCACATCGTCCTATTTATATAATTGATAACACTTTAACTT